>Ga0209918_1002003_pt1 | contig 10091 bp, 4 predicted proteins | sample SalPonD_shore_MG_FD_185712 | JGI IMG/M metagenome (GOLD analysis project Ga0209918, IMG submission 185712) | Salt pond soil microbial communities from South San Francisco under conditions of wetland restoration - Salt Pond MetaG... | ecosystem: Environmental > Aquatic > Marine > Intertidal zone >...
TACCGGCCCCAAACTGACGGGTGATGGCTTCCGATACATTTTGATTGTTATTCTGATATTCACTCTGCGGGTAGATCCACCGTTTGGGGGGTGCGCCGCTTTCGGGTTCCATAAAGTGCGGGTATCCGGTGCGCAACTGTTCAAAATAAACCGTCCATCCGCCCTGCAGGAATGAGCGCAGGTACTTCTGCATCAGGATACGCTGGATCTTTTCATCTGCGGTATTCGCTTTATCCAGGTTGACCAGGTCGCCCTGCAGGTATGTATCGGCCGTCTGGGCATTCACATAGGCCGCATAATCGGGAACATTCTTTTTATAGAATTCAAAATCCGCTTTGACGGCATTATTATAATAGGTCTTGGCATCGGAGGTTTGAATCCATCCCCGAACCCGGGCTTCTGCCAGGATCAGCTGTACTTCAGAATAACCGAGCAACACGTGCGGTTCGGCAGTCGGATTTGTGGTGTAGCGAAGATCTACTTTGGAGACTTTACCAGCTCCTGCTTTGTCTTCCACATCCCGGTAGGGTCCGACGGGTTTCCCACCTTCATAGGCATTAAAATCGTCAATGGCCAATCCCTGCTCCTTGGCGTTTTTGGTGCGGTCGCAGTACAGGAACAAGCGCGGATCTTTGCGATCCTGCAACCGTCGAATAAAGGTGGAATCCATATAGAGCCCGGATCCGTAATCACTGTCATTGTATTCGCCGTACTGACTGCCAATTTGATCGTAGAACTCCATTTGCCCGTTTTCGGCATTCGATTCAATGAGTGGTTGATTATTAGCAATATCGGCAAAACGATTGATCACGTTTAAATCTCCACTTCCTGCTTTATGGGAGAGTGTCATCAAAACTTTCAGACGGAACGAATTGATCAATCGCCGCCATTTGGAAGCGTCTCCTGCATAGATGATATCTCCTTCTATCACATCATCATCCTGCAGTATATCATTAGCTTCCTTCAATTCTTTCAGGATACCTTGGAAGACCGCTTTTTGCCTATCGTATTTAGGAGTATAAACCTTGTCCGATTCCCCTTTCAGAGCTTCTGAATAAGGGATATCACCAAAAGTCAGCGACAGGTTGTAGAAATAATAGGCCCTGAAAAATTTGCCAAGTGCCTCATATTCCGTCTTATTGGTTCTTTTAGCTTCTTCGATCATTTTAGTCACGTTGCGCAGGTGATCATAATCCCCATAACTGCCACGGTTCCATTTATAATATTGCAGGTTACTCTCCCCGGCTGTACTTACGATCATCCGGCTGGCATACAGTGGACTTTTACCTTTCACCTGGAATGCATTCGATTGAATTTGCGTAAGCAACAGGTGCGGGGGCGTTTCGGAAACATTATTCGGATTCTTGCCAATATCCGCAAGATCCTGGCACGAAGTCAGCATAAGTATAAAGGTTATGCTGGTTAATAATAGATTCTTCATTTTCATTGTTTTAATAAATTTAAAGATTTTTTCAGTTTATCCTGGATTACTGGTTTACAAGCTTACGTTGGCTTTAAGGCCCACATAGCGGGCGGATGGATCCTGCAGATCGTTGTCGTTACCAAAATCGGGATCGATGATTTTAGCTTTTTTCAGGATCGCCAGGTTGTAACCAAAGGCGGTCAAACTCACATGCTTGAGCGCGGTTTTGCGGAAAAAGTCGCTAATATCGTACGTCAGAGATACGTTGCGAAGCTTGATGAAGCTGCGGTCAAAAACGTTGGCAAACTTCTTGCTCTCACTCTGCGTCACCGCCGCCCGGTAGGGATAATTCTGACTCCACTGCTGCCAGCCCACGGCTGTCGTGTTCTTCTTATATTTTCGGGTGTCTGAAATGACGTTGCCGTTTACATCGGTTTTCAGTTCACCGCTAACCACATTTACGCCATCGGGAACATAAACCGGCTTACCGGCTGCATATTCAGCATCCCGCCACGTCGTCGATTCAGGATGCTTTCCACCCCACCACATTTTTCGGACCGTCAGTGAAGACATTACCCCACCCACGGCACCGTCCATGCCGATATCCAGTGAGAACTTCTTATAGTCGACATGATTTTGGAGTCCGAACCTCCAGTTGGGGTCGGTATGACCTTTCAACTGCGGATAGGGATCTTGCGTGGGCATACCCGTTTGTTCATCCAGGATTACACGTCCATCGGGGGTCTTCATCCAGCCGGTTGCGTAATAATTATCGGCCCGTTCGCCAGCCGAAAGATTGTGATATTCACTCTGTCCGCCGTATATCTGGGTCAACTTACGGACTCGCTTGTACCAGTTGGCGGTGACATCCCAGGTCAGGTTTTTGTTTTGGATGGGATAGGCATTCACCATCACTTCCCAGCCGTTGGTGGTATATTCGTTACCGTTTACTTTCCGGCTGCGAAATCCGGAAGCCGGGGAAACCGGAAGATTAATAATCTGATTGACGTCCACTACATTATAATAGGTTACATCAAAATTGATCCGGTTATTCAGCACGGCTGCCGAAATTCCCACTTCAGAAGAAGTAGACTGCTGGGGTTGAATATCGGGGTTGACGATGCTCCCGGGATACGCCAGCTCGGGATAGCCGTTAAAACTGCCCGTCTTGTCATAATAAGCCCGTGTTTGATAGGGATTCACAAAATTGGGATCCAGGTCGGTCGACACCTGTGCCCAGGAGCTGTGCACTTTCAGGTAATCGAGCATATCAGGCATGTCAATCAGGTTAGAAACCATGACACTGACCGAGGCCGACGGATAAAAATAGGAATTGTTGGAAACCGGAAGCGTGGACGACCAGTCGTTACGGCCGGAGAAGTTGAAATAGATCGCATCCAGGAAGTCCAGATCTACCGTTGCGTATATACTTCTGACGGCTTTTTTACGCACCAGCGTGGAGGCCTTCACATTTCGCTTGGTATTATTCAGGCTGTACACCCCGGGAACCACCAGGCCATCCGTGGAATTGTAGTACTCCTGGTATTTTTGCGTATTGGTATTCGCCCCGGCATTGACATTCACATGCAGGTACGACAACGGTTGATCCTGGAAATTCATGCGGACATCATTATCCACCGTTAAGCCCAGTTTATTCCACGTTTTATAAAAGCCATCCCGCGGATCCCCATATCTCAGGTACGACTTGGGACGTTGCTGATCCTGGAATATATCCTTTTTATTTACCGAAGTCCGGCCGCGTATATTCAGGTTTTTGGTGATATCCCACTTAAGCTTAACTTGACCGCGATACACATCCGAATTGTACTCCTGGTTACGAAGATACGCCCCGAAGTAGGGATTGTTATACCAGGCGTAGTTCCAGTTGGCCTGTTTATATCCTTCCTGCCCGGGCACCCAGAGATGATTGCGCAATGCCTGCGGATCCACGTCGGCTCCCTGCCACACCAGTAAAGTGTAAATGTGATTGTTCGGTCCATAACCATAGGCCGGGTAGTTAGGAGAGTACACCTTGTTATAGGAGACCTTGTTATCCAGGGTCAATGAAGAAGCCAGGTTAAACGTAGATGCAAAGGTTACACCACCACGCGGAAGTGACGTGTTGGGGACCTGCCCCTGCTGCATCGAGTAGTTGCCCGAAAAACGATATCGCGCTTTATCCCCTTTAAACGCCACCGAAAAATCGGTGCTCGTCACATAGCCTTGTCGCATGAAAGCCTTCAAGTTGTCATGTGATTTCCAGGGAATCGGCACGCGTTTATAGCGTGATTTGTCGTTATATTTCGTTCCTTCAACCGTACCATACCATTCAATAGTCTTTCCGGTTTGGGTATCCAGGATCGGGCTGTTCCACTGGGGAATTTTTTTACCCGGTTCAAATTTAGGTCCCCAGATCATGTCTCCATCGGAGATACCACCATCTTTACCGTCCCAGAATTCATATTTCCCGTTTGACCCGTTTCCGTACTGTTTCTGGGCATCCGGGAAAACCGTGTAGCCGGCCGAAACCATAGTGCTGTTGGAGATGTTGATCACCAGACCGTCTTTCGTAGCGTCCTTGGTAGTTATGAGAATCGCACCGTCTTTACCGCGGGCACCGTAAAGAGCGGATGCTGCGGTCCCTTTCAGCACGTTTATCTCCTTGATATCATTTTTGGAAATATCGAACAGATCCGTTTTCACCGGTATATCGTCGACCACGATCAGCGGTTCCTTACCCCGCAGCGAAAACTTGGCTCCCTGGAACATCCCGGTGGGATTATCGACCGACAATCCGGCCACTTTCCCGGTAAAGAGATTTCCCAGGTTTTGAGCATTGGTATCTTCAATCGGACCCGTTTCAATTTCCTGGGTGGAATACCCGATCTTTTCCTTTACCTGCGAAATTCCCATGGCCGTTACTACCACTTTACCAATCTCACTGGTAGATTGATGAAGCGTCACATCGATAATCGATTTTCCCGCAACGGGAATCGTCTTTCGATTATAGCCGATATACGAAAACACCAGAGTATCGGCCGGTCCCACATTGATACTGTATTTACCTTTAACATCGGTAACGGTACCGTTTGTCGTCCCTTTTTCCAGGATATTCACCCCGGGGAGAGCATCCCCGCCGGCCCCGGTAACCGTCCCGTTCACCTTATAATCCTGCGCCTGACTTGTCATGCAAATGCATAAAAAGCCTATAAATAATAGCCAATATTTTTTCATTATATAACGAGTTTGAGTTAACTGAGTTTTGTTTTATTGCTTTAATTCAGTCGCAAACTTATTGGCAGTGCTTAAGGAGAATGTTAGCGTTGTGTTAATCCTTTATTAAACCGGGTTTGGAATTTTTAATAATTTGATAATGTGGGATTGTCTATAATCAGTTGATATATATGATAATTTAGCTGCTTTGACCTGCTATATCAGAATTGAACTTAAAATCAATAGCGATTATTTAAATTAACGTGAGTCCGATTTATGTTAATGATAAAAAATAACCCTTGATGTCATTTCGACGACCGAAGGGGAGGAGAAATCTATTCATATAGGTCTCGAATCCTGCTTGCAGGGTGAGAGACCTGGCCTTGGGATCAAAACTCATTAACTAATCCCTTTGAAGGGATAAAATATAGTCATCAGCAAATCAAGCATAGTTCTTCTTTCCTGCTGGAGAGCTTTCTCATGCCCGCAAGCAGGATTCGAAAGGTACATTAAATAGATCCCTCACATCCGTTCGGAATGACATTAGTAATTTTCCTTCTTATGTCGAAACTCACGTTAAATTATTCCTTTTCGAGGAAGGCAGAAAACCCGATCAGATATCTAACCGGATTAAAAAACCCTCCAAGGGTTTGAAACCCTTGGAGGGTTGTCGGTAACAAAGATTTGATTTACCTTAAAGGATTATAAAATTCTATTTACGGCTTCATTTCCATAATGTTACTTTCCGGCTTCAGCACATCATGATCCCTTTCAACCACTTCACTGCTCTTTAATTCGAAAGTTCCGGTTTGACGAATGTCGCGTGAGGAGGCCCCGACTTTCACCGTATACGTACCGGCATCGGCTTTCCAGGAGGAACTTTTTGTATCGTAAGATGCGAGATCCGAATCCCTGACCGTGAAGGTAACGGTCTGAGTTTCACCGGGCTTCAATAATCTTGTTTTAGCGAATCCTCTCAGCTCCTGGGCTGGTTTGTCCATCGATTTGGCCGGAGCGCTGAGGTAGAGCTGTGCCACCTCCTTACCAGGTACATTTCCATTATTGGTTACATCTACCGTCACTTTCATCGGACCATTGAATGCTCTGGAGCTCAGTTTCATATGATCAAACGAAAATGTGGTATAGGAAAGGCCATAGCCAAATTCGTAAGCCGGTTTCACATCAAACGTATCGTAGTAGCGGTATCCATTATAAATACCTTCTTTGTAAACCACTTTCTGTGGATTTTTTTCCGGAGTGCCCGGGAAATATTTAGAGGATGGGATGTCCGAATATTTCATGGGAATCGTCGTAGCCAGTTTCCCGGAAGGATTTACTTTACCACTTAGCACATCCGTTATGGCATGTCCCGCTTCCTGTCCCGGCTGCCAGGCGAGCAGAATGGCGTCTACTTCATCCCGCCAGCGGGCTACATCCGTTACCCCACCGATGTTCATAACAACAATCACTTTTTTACCCGCGTCATGAAACGCCTCCGATACGGTTTGGATCATCTGCTGCTCTTTGTCCGTCAGATAATAATCTCCTTTCAGAGTCCGATCAGACCCTTCCCCGGCGTTTCGTCCAATGGTGATAATGGCCACATCATTAGTATGGGCCTTTTCGCTGGCCAAATCAGCACTGATCGTCATTTCATCAATGGGCTCCGGCCGGGCAAACAATCCCTGGGGTTTCGGCCGATTGCCCTTGGCTTTTTTAATGTATCTAGTATAGGATTGTTGTAAATCCGCATCCAAATGATACCCCGCATCTTGCAGTCCCTGGGTAAGCTCCACGGAGTAGGCTTCATTGACATCCCCGCTGCCCGTTCCCCCGAGGATAATATTATAGGAGGTATTACCAAAGGCCGCAATATTCTGAACGTTATCCAGAGGTAAGGCATCTCCATCATTCTTCAATAATACCATTCCCTGTGCAGCAGCCTTGCGGGCAACTTCAGCATCCCGTTTCAAATCGGGATTATTAGTATAATCATAACCATTGAATGAAGGGGATTTAAGAATGATATTGAGTATACGTCCCACGTTCCGGTCGAGTACTTTTTCATCCAGCTTGCCGGATTGCACTGCATTTACTATAGCATCCATCTTTTTTACACTTCCGGGCATGATCAGATCATTGCCGGCTTTCATCTGAGCAACCGCATCATCACCGCCAAACCAGTCGGTCATCACAAAACCATTTAAATTCCATTCATCCCGTAAGATGGTGGTCAGCAGATCGTGACGCTGTGAAGTATACGTGCCGTTGAGCTTATTATAGGAAGACATGACGGTCCAGGGCTGTGCATTTTTAACCGCAATTTCAAATCCTTTGAGATAGATTTCCCGCATCGCCCGTTCGCTCACGATGGTATTGATGTTGTTTCGATTCGTTTCCTGGTTATTGGCTACAAAATGCTTAATGGAGGTCCCAACCCCATTGGATTCCACCCCGTTCACCATGGCCGCCGTCATTTCCCCGGCAACCAACGGATCTTCCGAATAATATTCAAAATTTCGTCCGCCCAGTGGATTCCGGTGGATGTTCAGGGCCGGGGCAAGTAGAATATCCACACCGTATGCATGCACTTCACGACCATAAGCTTCCCCAACTTCACGAACCAGGGAGGTATCCCAGGATGATGCCAGCAAGGTCTCTACCGGAAAAGCGGTGGCGTGGTAGGTCTTGCTGCTGCCTTTATTCCGAATGGGATCGATGCGCAAGCCCGCCGGACCGTCGGAAACCACGATGGACGGAATTCCCAGGCGAGGGATCGGGTGCGTATGCCCTGCGGCGCCCTTCACTTTAAGAGGATATTTTTCGGCATCCGGATCTTTTTTTCGATTCTTGAGAAAATCGGGTACGTCGGCATCCGGGGGTATGGGAGGCAGATCCATGCCCATACCAACTACAATCTTCGCTTTCTCCTGCAGCGTCATCGCACCGATAACCTCTTTGATGGGAGCTTTCCCCAGTTGTGGGGTGGATTGTGAATACGCTTTTCCGGCCATAATCAGTGAACCTAAAAGTAGCATTAGAAATTTGGATTTCAGACCTGCGAATAGATGAAATCCGTCTTTATTTATTTTCATAATAGTATCCTTATATCATATAATTAGATCGGCGTGATGAAGTATGTTTCAGAAGACTTTGCAAAACCGGTCTTTTGTCCAATATCTTCCCGAGTTTTCGGGATGACCAAAATCCCTGGTTTTTCAAAGCCTTCTTTTACCAAAAACTATTATTCGCTGTTAGATTTTATCTGAATTAATCAATTTATTTTACAAACTTTACTGCTCAACTCCCAATGCGGAAATATTTATTTAACTTGAAAACAGACTTAGAAATCACAAGCAAAACATGGTTGCAGGTTGAAAGTTGAAAGTTACCTGTTGGTAGAAAATTTGCCTTGATCGAGATCGGGAGCGGAACTCCCTTGTAGCCTTTAAAGGAATACTCACTTCTCGTCTATTCTCTCTTCACATCTCGTTACATGGCTCTACCATGTAATGCAATCCTGAAGGCTCTGCCTTCATCGTTCATTAAAATGACTACAATCCTAGATAACATTTACCTTTTTAGTCATGTGAATCAGGATTTTCAGGATTAAGGGATTGGCGGGATTATTTTTTAGCTATCATTCATCAATGTTGTTTTAAGAAAACAGAATAGAGAATATTTGAATGAGCTGAAAATAATTATACTTTGAATAAAAATTCTCACGGTAAAAACCTGAAATTAATTTCAATATCTCCATGCAGGGACCTCATCAATCTCAACCCGTTGCTACCTACGGCTCATCTGTGGCTAACGCTCATGCCGCGATGATCCTGATTCACGGTCGTGGAGCCACGGCGGAAGGGATGTTTCAGCTCGCCGATGTGTTTAATCAACCCCATTTTCATTACGTGGCTCCACAGGCAAAAAATTTCAGATGGTATCCCAACTCCTTTCTGGCCCCGGTTGAAAAGAATGAACCTGACCGAAGCTCGGGACTACAAAAAATTTCTGAAATTTTTGTGGATCTTAAGAAAAGTGGATTCAGCAAAGAACAAATCATTTTACTTGGATTTTCCCAGGGGGCCTGCCTCACGCTGGAGTACGCCACCCGCCATCCGCAACGATATGGCGGAGTCGTGGGATTGAGTGGAGGACTAATTGGTCCTTCGGTTGATGCTTCCCAATATGAAGGTTCACTGGAACAAACACCTGTTTTCCTGGGATGCAGTGATATTGACCCGCATATCCCCAAAGAACGCGTCGATGAAACCGAGCGTATTTTTAATAAGCTCCATGCCGTTGTAACCAAAAAGTTCTATGAAAATATGGGGCATACTATTATTCAGGATGAAATAATAGTGGTGCAGAAAATGATGCAACAAGTGATTTCTAAAATTTGAGGCGGTCCAGAATACCTTCTAAACAGGCTCAAGATGGATTTTTGGAAATTACACAAATTCCTTGTTCTCTTAAATCACATCGTTCAATGGAGTTATAATTATCCTATTTAATCAACGTCATACGCCGGGTTTCACTATAATCTCCCGCAGTTATCCGGTAAAAATAAGCTCCGCCGGGGGCGTTGCCAGCGTACCAAATGGTTTGGTGCTCACCGGATTGCATCGTCTGGTCAACCAACAGGACAATTTCGCGACCCAGCATGTCGTAAACCGCCAGCTTCACGTGGGCTGACACAGTCAAATTAAATCGAATAACCGTTGAAGGATTGAATGGATTGGGGTAATTTTGTTCGAGTCCAACCCCCTTGTCAGATTCCATGATAATGGTGGTATCAAGCGTCCCATCCTGTGCCAAAAGATGTGAAGAAACTGCCAGCATGAAAACAACAATAATACTTAACAGTGTATAGCCAAAAAATAATCTATAACGTATGCTATCATAATAGCTCTTGATATTCATAATACACTCACCTTTTGATGTTCCAGGATTCTGTCGGACTCGGGAAATTTTAACGAAAATTTGTCCCCTTGAAACAGATTTCGAGATCTTTTGAGGCGAATAGTGGGGATATTTTTCCGAAAGCTTTGGGGGCAAAACCTCTCCAATTATGACGAATTTGCAGTAGATTTAGCTAAGTCCGACAGGCTTCTAGCCCCTTTTTATTAACTGGGTAATCCTCTGTTTTAAAATAACCTTGAACTCCCTTCAAAAGGGTGAGTGCACTACTAAAAACCAGGTGGGGGGAAATACTGATGTGGGTATCGGGGAGGGGATTACTTTTATTTCAAGAGGAGTTGAGCTCTTATACAGTTTTAAAATCCGGCAGCTGAGGTCACAGTTCATTTACGCTCAGCAATTGCATGAGGGAAGACAACAGCACCGTGGGGGGGGCTGACCTAAGGGAAAAACGGGTATAATAAGCTTAAAACGGATCCGCCACGTTTTGGAAACTTTGCGGATCTAACCTCGATTCAGACGAATAAAAGCAAGA
>Ga0209918_1002004_pt1 | contig 10090 bp, 6 predicted proteins | sample SalPonD_shore_MG_FD_185712 | JGI IMG/M metagenome (GOLD analysis project Ga0209918, IMG submission 185712) | Salt pond soil microbial communities from South San Francisco under conditions of wetland restoration - Salt Pond MetaG... | ecosystem: Environmental > Aquatic > Marine > Intertidal zone >...
AGAAATCTTTGGCAGATTTCTGATATCGTTTTTTCGTATCCGGAGAGGCTTCCACCAAGTGCATCTTCTGAGAGTTCTTCGCCACATACAAATTTCTCAGATGCTCGGTCAATCCCACTAAATATTCCTGGATGTCATAGCCTTCCTGCAACAGTTCGTTGATGAGCTCAAGTCCTTCGCTGGCATCCCGCTGTTTAACGGCCTCCATAAAGTCGAACATGCGCTCGGTGCTTACTACATTGAGCGCGCGAAGCAGTTCTTCATGCTGAATATCATTGCCGCAAAAAGCGATTGCCTGATCCATCAGTCCCAGAGCGTCGCGCAGCGCACCATCAGCTTTCTTTGCGATTACGTGCAGCGATTCTTCGTCAATTTGAATCCCTTCGTTTTGAGCCACATTTTGCAGCCGATCCACAATCTCATCCACGCTGATACGCTTGAAATCGAATCGCTGTACGCGCGACAAAATGGTTGGTAGTACTTTATGTGGCTCGGTAGTCGCAAATATGAAGATGACGTGATCGGGGGGCTCTTCCAGCGTCTTCAGCAGCGCGTTGAAGGCCGACTTACTGAGCATGTGTACCTCGTCGATGATGTAGATCTTGTAGCGACCGTTTTGCGGAGGGATGCGTACACGCTCCCGCAGGTCGCGAATATCGTCCACACTGTTGTTTGAAGCCGCATCAATCTCAACGACGTTCAGTGTCTGATTGAGCGATTCTCCATCCACCTGCTGATCAATCTCGTTGACTGTTCGTGCCAAGACGCGTGCCATTGTAGTCTTGCCTACGCCACGCGGGCCGCAGAACATGTAGGCATGTGCCAGCCGGTTTTGCTTGATGGCATTCTTAAGCGTATTGCTGACATGCTTTTGAGATACAATATCATCAAAAGATGTTGGCCGGTATGTACGGGTTAATGCTCGGTAATTATCAGACATGTAACGCTCAGGTTGAGCTGGTATTTATTCATTTAATCAACGGATAAATCTACAAAAAGTGAAGGCCAATTTCGTGGTAAAAAAACTTTGTGCCTTTAAGTTAGGATTAGTTTATGTAATGTTCCAAACCAGACAACTTTTTGACGAATAGATTTTTCTAATTCTTATTAAGCGGTTTTGGCCTTGGCTTTTTGCACTTTACGAACCAACGTTTCGCCTTCTTTAAGCACTCTGAATTCTGATTGTTGAATATCGGCCAGCTCTAGTTCTTTGCGCAATGTTTCGACTGGTTCGTACATCCCATCATCAGCCATGGGAAAGGTCCCGAAATGCATAGCGATACTTTTATGGGACCTAACATCCTTATGAACCTGCACCGCTTCCTCGGGTGAGACATGGATCGATTCCATAAACCAGCGTGGCTTATAGGCCCCAATGGGGATAAATGAAGTGAACATCGGCCCAAATTTGTTGTCAATTTTTTTTATGAAACTACCATAGGCTGTATCGCCGGCGAAATAAATACTTCCCAGTGATGTGTGCAGTACATAGCCACACCAAAGTGTTTTGTTACGATCGAAGAGTCCCCGTCCGGAAAAATGCCGTGCCGGTACGGCCGTAAGCGAAAAATCTTTGCCTAAGCTATAGTCATCCCACCAGTCAAGGTGCACCGTATTGGTAATGCCTTCTTCTTGTAAAAAGCGCTCAACGCCCAGTGGGACAATGAATTTAGGGTCGTATTTCTCATGTAACTTGTGTACGGTGTCGATATCCAGATGATCGTAGTGGTTGTGCGTGAGTAAAACCACATCGATTGGTGGCAGGTCTTCGAAAGCGATGCCTGGCGGACGCATACGCTTGGGACCGATCCATTGATAGGGGCTGGCCCGGTCACTCCAAACTGGATCGGTGAGGATGTTTAAGTCGTCAATTTGCAGCAGAAAAGTAGCATGGTTTACAAAAGTTACACGAAATTCATCCCCAGGAACCTTCGGTTCGGGAGCCGGAAATCGGGCAATGGATTTGTCGCTCATTTTATGCCAAGCTCCTTTGTCATTGCCGGAAAACCACCACTTTAATACATCCAGGTAATGATGGGTCCCGTAATCGTCGGGGTTAACGAATTTTTTACCATCAAAATGGTCGGAATCCCCATCGATATATTTAGGGGCTGCAAGAAGTCTATCCGCAGCAAAAACCGCTGTTACAAATGTAAGTATGATTGCAAATGGCCAGATCATCAATAAATCACTTCAAATTTCTAGCTTAGATAACGAAGTACAACCGAAAAATATTGAGTTTTGTTTCGCCTCATCAGAGAATTATTATTTCCTTGTAGTCTTGTCGGTGTTGGTTTTATTGGGTTTTAAATGTTCGTTCATAAAATGATAGATCCTGGAGTATTCGTCATACCAATCGTCAGGATCGGTAAAGGAATGCCGCTCAGAAGGATACATCATCATCTGAAAATCCTTTCCACCCGTTTGAATGAGCTTGTTGATATACTCGGCGGCATCTTGGAAGCCCACATTGTTGTCCTTCAGTCCGTGCAGCATTAAGATCGGGCGCTTGAGTTGATCTACATAGGTAATGGGTGAGCTGCGTGCGTAATTGACGGAATCGGTTTTGGGCTTACCCAGCCGCGGCATGGTGTACCAGGGATTCGTATGATAGTAATTTTCCCAGTTGGTTACGGCACGCAGGGCGGCGGCACAATCGAAATATGAAGGGGCTACGCTGGTGGCATAGAGCGACATAAATCCGCCATAACTGCCTCCATAGATGCCCACGCGACTGGTATCGGCCTGATTATAGTGCTCGGCGAGGTAGTCGATGCCGTCCTCAATATCCTGGGTTTCATATTTACCCATCCAATTAGTAACATCTTCCCTGAATTTACGTCCATAACCCGTGCTGTGACGGTAATCAACTTCGATTACATAGTAACCGTGCGCATTCAGATACTGGTTGAACATATATTCGCGGTAATAATGATCCGACCAGCCTTTATATACATTTTGAAGTGAACCGGCCCCATGCACAAAAACAACTACCGGATATTTCTTGTCAGGCTGTATATCGAGTGGGTGCAAGACCGACATCGAAAGCTTGGTTTCTCCATCGCGGGCGGTTAACCGGATATAATCCTCCTTTTGCCAATCGATTTTAAAGAACCGATCCGGATTCGTGTGCGTCAACCTCACTTCTTTTTTGGGATGTTTTAGATCCACGGTATAAAGCTCAAAAGGCATGTTGAAATAGCTATATTGATAGACGATATGGCGTTTATCCCGACTAAGCGTAAAATTTTGGCGCCATCCGGTTTTCGAAGTCAGCTGTTTGGTATCGTCGTTGTGGATGTTAAGCGTATAGAGCTGGCGTTCTCCGGGATCCACCTTATTAGACGCAAACACCATTTCATGATCGTTAATCCATTTAACCCAGGGAATATCAAAGCTGCCGTGCGTATGTTGTTTAAATTCGCTTCCATCCGGGTTGACTGTGTATATATGGTTCCAGCCGGTTTTTTCGGATTGGAACATGAGCTTGTCGCCTTCCGGAGCAAATGCCATATTAGTGCCGTAAAGCCATCCATCGGTCGAATCTCTAAACACTATATTCGAAGTATTGTGCTCAATGTCGAAAACGGAGATAGAGCGATGTTTCATGGGCGGATCCTGTGCGTCGATAGCTACATATTGACCGCTTGCACTTATATCGGTGCTCAGGTAGCCTTTTTTCTCAAAAAGCTGTTTGGTTTTACTGGAATCCAGGTAAACCACCGAAATAGTCTGTTTGGCTACGCCACGACGGGTAGCGCCGGGTTTTACATATTCCCCAAGATAAGTGGGGAAATAATACTCCTTGTAGTCGGATGTGTCATACTGCGAGAGAACCAGCTTGTTGTTGCCAGCCCACCCTACGATATTAAAATTGGTTTCATTTTTTTTCTTATTGGTTACCTGGGTGAGTTTGGAATTGCTGATATTCATTATCCAAATGTTTCCTTTTTGGACAAAAGCGATGCGTTTACTGTTCGGTCCCCAGGTAGCATTATATTCGTGAGCTTCGGTCTGAATAAGCCGCCTTTTTTGCTCGAACTGCAGATCTGCCAGCCAAATATCACCGTGATCGGTATATAGCAGCTTCTTGCCATCCGAAGAAACCGAAAATTGGCGCTCTACCTTTTTAGGAGCTAATTCTCTATGCTTGCCTCTCAGAGTCGCTTGAAAGAGTTCCTCCTTAATTTTGGACGAGTTGTTTGTCTGATAATAAACTCGGGATAAATCCGGCGAAAAAGAGGTAAAATCAGGACGATTCCCTGCGAGCAGAGGTTCATAGAAAATAGATTTCAGGTTCAGGGTATCAAGTCCACTTTGGGCCGAGCTAATAGCCGGGAATAAAAGGAGCAGTAAGAAGAGTTTTGAATGTAATTTCATATTAATAACCGTTTATCTAAGACCGTTGAACAATAAAGAAAGGATTTATGAGAGGGGCAAGGGGACGCCAATTAAAAATGGTAAAACTGTTTAATTATCATTAGAAGTGTATTTTGGCAAGATTATTTCAGTTTTTGCAGGTAATATGATTCGCCCAGCAGATTCATATAACGGAGTACCCAGCGTTGTCGCTGATACATATATGATGAAGGATTAGCCAGATTATAACGCCGGGGCGCCGGCAGCGCCGTGACCATTAATGCACTTTCGAATTTAGACATCTTAGCTGCTGAAGTACGAAAGTATTTCTGCGAGGCAGCTTGTACACCGTAAATTCCATTTCCGAATTCTGTAATATTGAGGTACACCTCCAGGATACGTTTTTTCGACCATAATAACTCGAGTAGCAGGGCAAAATAGGCTTCAATGCCTTTTCGTATAAATGTACGATCCTGCCACAAAAACAAATTTTTGGCTACTTGCTGGGTTATGGTGCTGGCACCACGTAAACCTTGCCCTTTTTCATACTCGTTTACCGCTTTTTGGATGGAATTGAGATCTAAACCCCAGTGATAAGCAAAACGTTGGTCTTCGGAGGTAATGGCTGCCATTTTTAGATGGGGTGAGATTTGGTTCCAATCGACCCAATCATATTGCAGTTTAAAATTTTTGTTGCCCGTTTGCCAGGTTTGAAATTCTCGCTGTAGCATAAAGGAGGTAGTGGGCGGGTGAATCCAGCGCAGTAACAAAACAACAAGCACGGAGATCCCCAGAAAACTTATAGCAATACGTTTTAACCAGCTTGCTGCTGTACGTAAGTATGAGGAATATACCTCCCTTTGAGACAAGTCATTATGTTCTAGTTTGTTAGGGCTATACATAGCATATGGGTCTGCCAGTCGTCCGAAGTAGGAAATCAGTAGGATACTTTATCATGCCGATTGGCTGCTATCATGGCCGCGCCAACGATACTGGCGTCATTTTGGAAGCTGGCAGCTTTAAATGTGGTGTTTATCTTTATATAAGGAAAGGTTTTTTCGGCTTTACGGCTCAATTGTCCACCGAGGATAAACAGGTCGGGATGGAAAATTTTTTCGAAATGTTCCAGCATTAACTGGAGGCGTTTAGCCCACGTCTTTTTGCGAATACCTTCCTCTTTTCGGGATTTGTTGGATGCCCGTTCTTCGATGGTTATTCCGCGGATTTCCATAAGTCCCAATTCGGTATTGGGAACGAGTTTGCCATCTATAAAAATTGAGGATCCGATACCAGTTCCCACCGTCAATACGATAGTGAGCCCCTCTTGGCTTTGCCCAGCTCCAAAGTGCATCTCGGCCAGGCCCGTGGCATCAGTATCATTAATCACCGAAACAGGATTATCAGTGATGTCGGAGAAAAGTTGTTCCGCATCGGCATCAACCCAGGAATCATCGATGCGCTTGGCAGAAAGTACAATCCCTTTATTGACTGGTGCGGGAAAGGCACAGCCGACCAAGCCCTCCCAGTGAAATTCATTTTTCACAATTTGATGGAGCTGAGCCAAAATTTTGTGTGGTGTCGTATCTTCCAGCGGGGGCGTGCTCTTGCGCTCCGACAAAATTTCGCCCTTTTGCGTATCGACGATGCATCCCTTGATTCCGTAACTCCCGATGTCTATCCCTAAGACTTCCATGGTTTTATTATTGATTACCGGTTACTTGCTAATAGCGAGTTTACCATTAACAAACAACCAATAACTATTAGTTATTTTTCGATCAGTACCCAACTGTCTTCTTCAATCATGCGCTTGGCTTTTTTCCACTTAATGTCGATGACTTCACCGCTACCCATATTTTGAATTTTGACGTAATCGTTGCGTCCGGGTTCTTCCTCAACCGTAACAGGTTGGGGTTTTTGATCGCTGCGCTGCTGTTGTTGTTGATCCTGTTGACCACCATTTTGATTTTGTTGGGCTCCGGCTTTGAATCCCATGTTGGTAGCATCGGAGTGCTGCGTTTTTGCGCGGTTCATATCAACCTTAGCACGTTCTTCGGGAGCTTTTTGGAGCTTCTGTTGGTCAGCTTGCATCTCGGGGATGGCTTTCCAAATCAGGGAGATAGCTTCCTGATTGATCTCATCAAGAAGCTGTTTAAACATTTCAAAAGCCTCGCGTTTGTATTCAAGTAGTGGATCTTTTTGTCCGAAAGCTCGCAGGCCGATACCTTCTTTTACGGCATCCAGCTCGCGCAAGTGGTTCATCCATTTGTCATCAATCGTAGAAAGTACAGCAGTACGCTCCAGGGCTCGGGCCACTTCGTGACCTTCATTTTCCATGGCTCGTTCTACATCCACGACAACACGCATGCGGCGAATACCATCAGTAAACACGATTTGAACTTTTTCAGGGCGATGTTCTTCGTCGGTCTGCTCAATATTTTTGATCACCTCATAGAGTGGCTGAGAAATCATCTCTTCTTTCTGACGATACACTTCATAGGCACGCTCGATGATATGATCAATCAATCCGTCTTCACCCAATCCGGCTATTTTATCGGGGTCTAGGTCAATATCGACCGCCAGGAACCGAAGAATAGTATCGTGCAATTCTTCCAGTTCGCCTTGAGGGTAATGTTCTTCAACAACGCTCTCAACCAGATCTTCGAGCATATCGTAAATGTCGCTTCTCAGCTGATCCCCGGAAAGTGCATGCTTACGCCTTGCGTAGATAACTTCACGCTGGTTGTTGAGCACATCATCGTATTCCAGCTGTTTCTTACGAATGCTGAAGTTGTTCTGCTCTACTTTAGATTGTGCCCGCTCCAGCGACTTGGTGATCCACGAGTGGGTGATTACTTCGCCTTCCTCGAAGTTGAGGCGATCCATCACGTTAGCTACGCGATCGGATCCGAAAAGCTGCATGAGATCATCTTCCAGGGAGACATAAAACTGTGACTCACCCGGATCGCCCTGGCGGCCGGCACGTCCGCGCAGCTGTAAGTCAATGCGCCGCGATTCGTGTCGTTCGGTACCCAGAATGGCTAATCCGCCTTTTTCCTTGACGCCGGGAGCCAGCTTAATGTCGGTACCACGACCGGCCATGTTGGTAGCCACGGTTACGGCTCCGGGCTGGCCCGCTTGAGCCACGATTTCACTTTCTTTGGCGTGATGCTTGGCGTTAAGTACGTTGTGGGGGATGTTCCGCCTTTTCAGCATTCGGCTGATGATTTCAGAAACATCCACGCTGGTTGTACCTACCAGCACCGGCTGGCTTTTTTCATGGTATTCGCGAATTTTCTCAATTACCGCGTTATATTTTTCACGTTTTGTCCGGAATACGAGGTCTTCTTTATCATCGCGGATAACAGGTTCGTTAGTTGGGATGACGACAACATCCAGATCATAGATTTCATTAAATTCGCCTTCTTCCGTCGCCGCCGTACCGGTCATTCCAGACAACTTATTGTACATGCGAAAGTAATTCTGCAGGGTAATCGTGGCATACGTCTGTGTGGCGGCTTCAACGCTGACATTCTCCTTAGCTTCAATAGCTTGGTGCAAGCCATCGGAATATCTTCGGCCTGACAGCACGCGACCGGTGTGCTCATCTACAATCTGCACCTTGCCTTCTTGCACGATATATTCTTCCTCGCGCTCGAAAAGGGTATAAGCTTTCAGCAACTGGTTGATGGTGTGGATACGGTCGCTGCGTTCGGCAAACAGTCGGTGTAAGTCGTTAAATCGACGTTCGCGTTCCTGTTCAACCTCCTGTTTGGCTTCTTCAATTTTTTTCTCTTTGTACTCTTCACTGAACTCATCATTCTCTTTGATCTCTTGGATCTTTTGTTCGCGAAGCTCATCAATTTCATCCTCAATATCATTAGTCTCAACACCGAGATCGGGAATGACGAAAAAGTCCTTATCTTCATCAGATTTGAGTATAAATTCACGCCCCTTTTCAGTCATTTCGATATGATTCATCTTCATATCAACCGCATAGTACAGTTCCTGATCTACTTCCGGGAGACGGCGTGCGTTATCCTGCAGGTAAAAAGACTCCGTTTTTTGCACCAGCTTCTGGTTGGATGGAATCTGCATCATCTTGCGGAACTGCTTGTTCTTGGGGAATCCACGTTGTGCGCGGTACAGGGCCAGACCTGCTTTTTCTTCATTCCCGTTTTCCATCGCATCCTGGGCTTCTTTAACTAAGGAAGCAACGAGCTTCTTCTGGGCATTGACCAGAGACTCGACTCGGGGTTTGAGTTCTTCGTATTTTTCAGATTGCGTGTCTTCAGGTACCGGCCCTGAGATGATTAACGGTGTACGAGCCTCGTCAATCAGAATAGAGTCAATTTCGTCAATTATGGCGTAATTGTGTCCGCGCTGTACCAGCTGTTCCGAACTGATGACCATATTATCCCGCAGGTAATCAAAGCCGAATTCATTATTTGTGCCATAAGTAATATCGGCCTGATAAGCATTTCTGCGAGCTTCTGAGTTGGGCTCATAGAGATCGACACAGTCAACTTCGAGGCCATGGAAATTAAACAAGGGTTCATTCCATTCGGCATCTCGCTTGGCCAGGTAATTGTTTACTGTTACTATATGCACACCACGGCCGGACAATGCGTTTAGATAAGCCGGCATGATAGCAGCCAGAGTTTTACCTTCCCCTGTTTTCATTTCAGAAATCTTTCCCTGGTGCAATGCGATGGCTCCGGCAATCTGTACATCATAGGGAACCATGCCCCATTCGTTCATGCTACCGCCAACCATCCATTTTTCGCCCAGAAAACGCCGGCAGGTGTCTTTCATTACGGCAAATGCTTCTGGTAAAAGTTCATCCAGGACATCTTCAATAATGTCCGTTTGTTCCTGCTCCAGGTCTTCAAGATTTTCGGACAGTTCGCGTCTGCGACTCACAGATAGTTCTTCGTCGCTGTCTAATATTTCTTTAAGGGATGCAATTTCTTCGCCAACTTCTTCTGTTGCATCTTGGATTTTTTGGCGAAAGGATTCTGTTTTCTGCTGGAGCTCCTCATCAGAGAGCTCTTGCAATCCCTCGTAGTGGTCGTTTACTTCTTCTACGATTGGCCAGATTTTTTTCAGGTCACGTTCACTCTTTGTGCCGAAAACGCTGGTCAGCAGGTTGCTTATAGTGTCGAACATAAGATATTCTTGTGTCGTATAATTTTTATGAATTGTGAAAGTTACAGCTTACTTAGAGCCTGTTCAAATAATTTAACAGTGTCTTCCCGACTTTTTATCATTTATTAACCTTGTTTGGTACTCTTTTTAACCAATAAATTATGGTTCTTATTGTCTAATTTTATTTTTAAATTATAAGTCTATCTACGAATTGAAGTTTTCATAAAACGATTTAGCAATGAAACGTACGTATCAACCAAGCAAGCGTAAGCGTAAAAATAAGCATGGTTTCCGTAAGCGTAACAGCAGTAAAAACGGAAAGAAAGTGTTAAAAAAGCGTCGTTCGAAAGGACGTCACAAGCTAACTATTAGTGATGACAAAGGGCCGAAGTAATAATTTTTCGCCCTCAAGTAATGACCACAGCTTACCCAGAGCAAAAATCCTGAGGGGCCGAAAGAATTTTGAGCGTCTGTTTGAAAATGACGCTCATATTTGCCGTAATGATTATGTGAATTTGCGGTTTAAAATAATTGATAATACATCTTTCGGCTGCCTCATGGGTTTTATCGTAAAGAAAAGCTTGGG
>Ga0209918_1002006_pt1 | contig 10087 bp, 7 predicted proteins | sample SalPonD_shore_MG_FD_185712 | JGI IMG/M metagenome (GOLD analysis project Ga0209918, IMG submission 185712) | Salt pond soil microbial communities from South San Francisco under conditions of wetland restoration - Salt Pond MetaG... | ecosystem: Environmental > Aquatic > Marine > Intertidal zone >...
TTTCCGAGCTTGCCCTCGAGCTTGGCGATCTGCTTGTCCAGCTTGACCAGCACCTTGTTCAACCGCTGAAGCTCCTCGGCCACATCGACCAGGCCGGCCAGCGGCAGATAGACCACGACGTCCTCCAGCGGCGCGACCGCAGCACCGGCGAGCTCGGCTCCGTCGTCCAGCCATTCGACACCCTCCAGGCGCGCCAATGTACACAATAGCGCCTGATGCTGTTCCAGATCGGTGCGTACAGACTCACTGCAGGCGATGGATGCATTGACCCTTTTGCCGGGCGCGACATTCATCTCGCCTCGGATCGAGCGAATGGCGGAGACGATGCCCATCAGACGGCGCATGCGCATCGATGCAACCCGTGCCGTCTCGTCTCTCTTTCCGAGCGCTGGCCACGACTCGCCGACCAGGCGTGCATCCTTGCCGTGCAGCTCCTGCCACAACGTCTCCGAGATATAGGGACAGAAGGGGTGCAGCAACCGGAGCCAGCCATCGAGCGCGGTCAGCATCGTCACCTGCGTCTCCTTTTTGGCCGCCTCGTCGTCACCGTAGAGAGCCACCTTGGCCGCCTCGACGTACCAGTCGCAGTAGGTGCCCCAGACGAAGTTGTAGAGCGCTGCCGCCGCCTCGTTGAAGCGGTACTCTGTCAAAGCCCGCCGTATCTCCTCGGCACAGGCATCGAGTTCGAACAGAATCCAGCGATCGACGTCGGAGGTAGGCGCCACATTCCCATCCGACTTCGCCTCGCCGCGGTTCATGAAGACGAAACGGGCGGCGTTCCATATCTTGTTCATGAAATTGCGGTTGGACTCGATACGCTGCACGTCAAGCTTCACGTCGCGCCCCGGCGTGGCCATATGGGCCAGCGTGAAACGCAGTGCATCGGCACCGTAGGTGTCGATCATCTCCAGCGGATTGATGACGTTGCCTTTGGACTTACTCATCTTCTGGCCCGAGGCATCGCGGATCAGGGCATGGATGTAGACGTCGCGGAACGGCACGTCGCCGGCGAACTTCAGCCCCATCATGATCATGCGGGCAACCCAGAAGAAGATGATGTCGAAGCCGGTCACCAGCACGTTGGTGGGGTAGAAGCGTGCCAGTTCATCGGTCTGCTGCGGCCAGCCAAGTGTGGAGAAGGGCCACAGGCCGGAGGAGAACCAGGTATCCAGCACATCCTCGTCCTGACGGATCTTCACGGAGCCGCAACCACCGCAGCAGTCGGGTGTCTCGCGTGCCACAGTGATGTGGTCGCAATCCTCGCAGAACCAGGCCGGGATACGGTGCCCCCACCAAAGCTGCCGGGAGATGCACCAGTCCTGAATATTGCGCATCCACTCAAAGTAGGTCTTCTCCCAGTGCTGGGGTACGAAACGGATGCGCCCCTCCTCGACCGCCTGGATGGCGGGTTCGGCCAACGGCTTGATATCGACATACCACTGATCGGTCAGGTAGGGCTCGAGCACGGCGTGCGAACGGTCGCCGCGCCCAACCTGGTGCGTGTGCGGCTCGATCTTGTGCAACAGCCCCTCGGCGTCGAGATCGGCGACAACATGCTCGCGCGCCTCGTAGCGCTCCATACCGCGATACTTCTCCGGGATGACATCATCGCTGAGCATATGGGCACGCGGATCAAGGACGTTGATCAGTGGCAGATCGTGCCGCTTGCCGACCTCGTAGTCGTTGAAGTCGTGCGCCGGCGTGATCTTCACGCAGCCCGTACCGAACTCGGGGGCGACATAGTCGTCGGCGATGACCGGAATCGTACGGTCGGTCAGAGGCAGTTTGATTCTGCGTCCTACCAGGTGCTTGTAACGTTCGTCTTCGGGGTGAACCGCCACGGCGCTGTCGCCGAGCATCGTCTCGGGGCGGGTCGTGGCGACGATAATATGCTCATCGGCAGCATCCTCGAGCGGGTAGCACATGTGCCAGAGGTGCCCCTCCTCCTCCTCGTGCGTCACCTCCAGATCGGAGACCGCCGTCTCCAGCACCGGATCCCAGTTCACCAGCCGCTTGCCACGGTAGATCAGCCCCTCCTCAAAGAGGCGCACAAAGACCTCGCGCACCGCCTCCGAGAGCCCCTCGTCGAGCGTGAAACGCTCGCGAGACCAGTCACAGGAGGCGCCCAGACGTTTAAGCTGATCAACGATGGCGCCGCCGGACTCCTCCTTCCAGGCCCAGACACGCTCCAGGAAACGCTCGCGGCCGAGATCGCGGCGGTGCTTCCCCTCCTTGTCCAGCAGGCGCTCCACCACCATCTGGGTGGCAATGCCGGCATGATCGGTGCCTGGCTGCCACAATGTCGACTTGCCGGACATCCGCTGCCAGCGGATCAGGATATCCTGCAAGGTATAGGAGAAGGCATGTCCCATATGCAGCGAGCCGGTGACGTTCGGCGGCGGAATGACGATGCAGTAGGAGTCATCCCCCGAGGCCGGCGCAAAAGCATCGGAATCTAGCCACTGTTCGCCGACGGCAGGCTCCACCGCCGCGGGATCATAGGTCTTGGCAAACTCGGGGCTTTGACTGGTCATGCAGTGTCCTTTACAGGTATCAACTTAATGGTCGTGGCGATCGTTCTTCAGGCCCGAGAGGTGCCGGTTCAGGGCCTCCTCGATCATCCCCGGAAGCGCCTCGCCAATACGCGCGGTGATATCGGCGGAGACCTGCTCCATCACGCCGAACAGCACATCGACGTCGAGCGTCTGTTCGGGAGCCTGATCGTCCTGCTGAATCGTAGCCTCCGGCGATGGAGTCTCAACCGCCGACTCCGATTCACCCTGATCCGTGCCGGCATCCTCCTCCGGCTCATCCTCTGCGGAGGCACCCTCGACGGGGGGAACCTGCCCAGCCTGTGTCTCCTCCGGAGACTCGCTGGAACCGGCGGACGAGTCCCCCGGCGCCTCGGGTGAAACATCCTCTTCGGGCACCTCGACCAGCATCTCCTCGGTCAACACCATACGGCGCGGAGAAGCGGCATCGGCAGTCTGCTGCTGTCGACCCTCCCCGTCCAAGGGTTCCGATGAATCAAAACCGGCTTCGCCTTCGTTCAAAAGGTGGTCCAAGTTTTCCAGAACTTTCTCCATCTCGGGTCCGTCATCCGCCATGGGACCATACTACGCAACGCTCGGCTGCAGGGAAAGGGCCAGCCTACTTTTTGCCCAGATACTGGGGCTCCATCCCGAGCTGACGGTAGGTACGGAAGCGTTCGCGCGAAGCGGTCAGCAGCGGCTCATCCCAAGCATCGACGAAATCGACCACGGTCGCAAAGCCGGTCAGATCGGGCGGCACCTCCAGCCCCCCGTTGATCAACACCTCTGGCGCATTGTCCCGGCAGATATCCATCGACAGAAGGATCGGGTGTGCGGCATTCTCTTCGACATCAGCACCCGCCATACCGTGTGCTAGGAAGGATTCGGGATGAATGGTCCAGAGCCGTTCGTCGAGGCTGGCGGCGAAGGTGGCATCCGGACAGAGAATCAGCACATGCGGCGTCAGGCGGTTGCGCCTTAACAGCAACCGGGCGATTCCCTCGACGCGGTCCGGCTCATCGAGCCGCTCAAAGTAGACCCTGGTTTCCAATATCCCTCCAGCGATGCAGCAGCCATGCCAGTGCTCCCAACGGCAACAGCAGGCAGAGAATAGCCGCCGTGGACGGCTGGATGGCATATCCCAGCCCCAGCACGGCCGCTTCGATAAGCAGAATAAGCCCGGCGATTCTGAACACCCACGGGGAGTGCTCCCACGGACGCTGCGGGCGTGCCTGCACCCAGCGCCAGCAGAACCACATGGTGATCATACCAAGCCAGAGCCCCACCCATACATCCAGCGGGAAATGGGCCCCGACATAGATGCGGCCATAGGCGGCCAAGATAAAAAGGGCGGCGCCAAGCCAGGCGCGCCAGCCCCTGCCTTCCCACAATAACAGGGAGAGGAGCACCATGACACCGTCCGACGTCGCATGTCCGGAGGGGAAACTGTGCGAATAGAGCCTCTCCCCCAGCACATGCACATGCTCGAACACGGCAGCCGGGCGCGGCATATCAAACAGGCGTTTAAGCAACTGGTCGAGCAGGCCGGAGACGATGAAGGCCAGCATGCCGGCCACCCCGGCGCGGAAGCGCCACATCATGACGCAGGAGCAGAGCAGCGCTACTACCAAACCGTCACCCAGACCGGTAACGACACCGAATAGGACATCCCCGGGACGACCGTGCAAGCCGTTGAGCCACAGAAACCATGCGTGGTTGTAATGCAGTATCGGGACAACCCCCGCAAGGAAAAGGAGCGTCCACAGAACGCTCCATCTCCACATTGTTACAGCCGGACGACCGGGCATGCTGATACGATGTCCTCAGGCGCGGCGCGACAGATAATCCAGCACTAGGCGCACGCCTGCACCCGTCGCCCCCTTGGCCGCCAGATCGCTCCCCTTCATATCCCAGGCCGTGCCGGCGATATCGAGATGCATCCACGGCAGTTCGTCGACAAACCGGGAGAGGAAGCAGGCGGCCGTAATGGTGCCAGCCTCACGTCCGCCGACATTTTTGATATCAGCAATCTCGCTTTTGATCTGCTCCTGGTACTCCTCATAAAGCGGCAGCTGCCAGACGCGGTCATAGGTGTGATCACCGGCAACTCTCAGCGCCTTCATGCCAGCCTCGTTTGTACCCACAAGCCCAGTCGCCTGCGACCCCAGCGCGATCACGCACGCACCGGTCAGTGTGGCGAAGTCGATGATCTCGGCCGGCTTCTGCTCAGCCGCATAAGCCAGTGCATCGGCGAGAATGATGCGTCCCTCGGCGTCGGTGTTCAGCACCTCGATGGTGATCCCCTTGTAGGAGGTAATGATATCGCCCGGCTTGTAGGCGGAGGCGCCCAACAGGTTTTCGGTAGAGGCAATCACGCCGAGAAGATTGACCGGCAGATCAAGCTCGACCGCCGTGCGGAAGATCCCCAATACGGCGGCGGATCCGCACATATCGAATTTCATCTCGTCCATCTGCGCAGCCGGCTTAATGGAGATGCCGCCGGCATCGAAGGTCAGACCCTTGCCGACCAGTGCCACCGGTGCATCCTCTTTGCTGCCACCCTGGTAATGCAGCACGATGAAGCGGGGCTCTTTGGATGAGCCTTGGTTCACAGCCAGAAGCCCCTTGAATCCGGCCTTCTCGATCTCAGCCTTGTTCATAACGGTCACTTTCAGCTTGCGGTGTTTCAGCGATTTTGCCTGCTCGCCCAGGAACTCGGGTGTGCAGACATTCCCCGGCTCATTGCCTAGGTCGCGGGCGAAATTGACGCCGGCAGCCACGCCTCTGGCCCGAGCCACCGCTGCCTCAGCCGCCTCAAGATCACGCCGGGAAGGCACCATCAACGTCACGCTGCGCAGTGCCCGTTTACTCTCTTCGTCCCTCTTCTGATACTTGTCGAAGGCATAAAGGCCAAGCCAGATTCCTTCAGCCACCGCCTGAACCTTGTCGGCCAGCGATGCGCCGCGCACATTGAGTTCGGGAAGATAGAAGGAGATCTGCTTGGCGCCGCTCTTGTTGAGGTGACGGGCGACCTTGGATGCCAAACGACGCAGGTGCTGTAGCGTCAGCTTCTTCTCTTCACCTGCACCGGCCAGTACGAGGCGCTGCGTGAACATCCCTTCGACATCATAAAGCATACCGATATCACCGAACTCGCCCATATGGTCAAACTTTCTCAGATAAGCCTTCAATGTCTTGCCCGTCTCCGCAGGCAATTCCTGCCCCGAAGCGGTCAATCGGCGTCCGGCAAGAAGCGGCAGAATGACCGCATCATCACGCTGCTTGTGTGCATTACCCGCCTTGACAGCAATCTCAATCATAAAAGCACCTCAATTTAAAAAAATCCTGAATTTACCTATGGGAAAGCCATTAGGAACTGTTTTTGGAAACTAGCACTTTATCGCCACAAAAGAAAAGGCCGCCTGAAAAGGCGGCCTTTTCCCGGATAGTTCCGAATCAGACGGAGTAGTAGAGCTCGAACTCAATCGGATGCGGACGCAGCTTCAGCTGGTTCACCTCCTCCGTTTTCAGCTCGATATAGGCGTCGATCATATCATCGTCCATGACGCCGCCGGCCTTGAGGAAGTCTCGGTCGGCATCCAGTGCGCCGAGCGCCTCCTCTAGGGAGCCGGCCACCGTCGGGAAGCCTGCAGCCTCCTCCGGCGGAAGGTCGTACAGGTTCTTGTCGGCTGCCTCACCTGGATCGATCTTGTTGGCAATACCGTCCAGACCCGCCATCAGCATGGCCGTAAAGGCCAAGTACGGGTTGGCCGTCGGATCGGGGAAACGCACCTCGATACGGCGGGCCTTGTCGGACGACACGATCGGAATACGGATCGAGGCCGAACGATTACGGTTGGAGTAGGCCAGCATCACCGGTGCCTCAAAACCCGGCACCAGACGCTTGTAGGAGTTGGTGCTGGCATTACTGAAGGCGTTGATCGCCTTGGCGTGCTTGATGATACCGCCGATATACCAGAGCGCTTCCTGGCTCAGGCCGGCATACTTGTCGCCGGCGAACATGTTTTTGTCGCTTTTCCAGATGGACTGGTGGGTATGCATGCCGGTGCCGTTGTCGTTGAATACGGGCTTCGGCATGAAGGTCGCCGTCTTGCCATGCGCATCGGCAACGTTGTGCACCACATACTTGTACCACTGCGCCTTGTCGGCCACGGTGATCAGCGTAGCGAAGCGCATGGAAAGCTCGCACTGGCCGGCGGTCGCCACCTCATGGTGATGGCACTCCATCTCCATACCGAGATCGTCCATCACCAGCGACATGTCGTTACGGATCTCGTGCAGGGAATCGACCGGCGGCACGGGGAAATAGCCACCCTTTATCTTCGGACGGTGGCCGGTGTTGCCCTCCTCGTAGCGCTTGCTCGAATTCCAGGCCGCCTCAGAGGAATCGACCTCGTAGCCGCAGCCACCCATCTCGTTCTGGTAGCGGACATCGTCGAAGATGAAGAACTCAAGCTCGGGACCGAAATAGACGGTATCGCCGATGCCGGTCGAAGCCATGTGAGCGAGCGCTCGCTTGGCGACATTGCGCGGGCAGCGGTTGTAATCCTGACCTGTGGTCGGATCGATGATGGAACCAACCAGCACCAGCGTGGAGGCCTCGAAGAAGGGATCGATCTGGGCCGAGGTGGGGTCCGGAATGATCGCCATATCCGAGTTGTTAATATCGCACCAGCCAGCCACCGAGGAGCCGTCGAAAGCAAAACCATCCTCGAAGGAATCCTCGTTCATCTGGGAAATCGGGAATGTGACATGCTGCCACTTACCGCGTGTGTCGGTGAAACGGATGTCGACAAACTCGACCTCGTTCTCTTTCACCATATCAAATACTTTCTTTACCGCGTCACTCATCTACTTCTCTCCTTTTACGATATCGAATCACATCAAAAAAGTTGAATCCCTGCGCCAGCTTCAACTTGGGGGCCGCTTATCTGCTCCATGCAAACCGGCCCGGACGCCGATCGCCGCCCGTGACGGGATCGCAGTCAAAGCCGGCCATCCGCATGGCTGGCCTTCACCGGGAAGTCTCAACGGTCCGAAACTTCCCTTTATAAATCACCGCATAGCCGCGGCGCTTTACAATCCTGTTAGATCGCATCCTGATCACGCTCACCCGTCCGAATGCGAATCGCCTGTTCCACAGGCGCAATGAAAATCTTGCCGTCACCGATCTTCCCGGTGCGAGCCGCTGTCATGATCGCCTCTACGGCCGCATCCGCCTGTTCGGTGGGAACCACCAGATCGACCTTGACCTTGGGAAGGAAATCGACCACATATTCGGCACCGCGATAGAGTTCGGTGTGGCCCTTCTGCTGGCCATACCCCTTCACCTCGGTGACTGTCATACCGTGTATGCCCAGATCATTCAGGGCATCCTTGACGTCATCCAGCTTAAAAGGTTTGATCACGGCTTCAATCTTTTTCATCTCGTCTCACTCCAGCCCGTTCGGATCTCTTTCCCGAATCGGTTCACTATCGGCAAGGGCGTCGATCGCGATCCACGCCACATACCGCTACACCCATTCGCGAAAACCATGTGTGATGGGATAGCGGCGATCTCGACCGAATGCCTTCTGCGTAATCTTGACTCCGGGAGGCGCCTGCCTGCGCTTGTACTCGGCCAGGTGCAGCATACGCACCACCCGACGAACCTCCTCAATCTTAAAACCCCTGTCCGCAATCTGCTTCAAGTTCAGGCGGGATTCAATATATGCCATAAGAATAGCGTCCAGTTCGGCATAATCGGGCAGTGAATCGGAATCCTTCTGGTCCGGCCTGAGCTCGGCTGATGGCGGCTTGGTAATCGTATGCTCGGGGATCATCTCTCCCTCCGTATTCAGATGGCGCGACAGCTCGAACACCTGAGTCTTGTAGACATCCTTCAACACGGCGAATCCGCCGGCCATATCACCATAGAGCGTGGCGTAACCCACAGCCATTTCGCTTTTGTTGCCGGTGGACAGCAGCATCCGCCCGGTCTTGTTGCTGAGCCCCATCAACAGCAGGCCACGGGCACGCGCCTGAACATTCTCCTCGGTGGTATCCGCCCCGGTCAGCCCCCACTCCACAAAGGGCCCCGACAACAGGGATTCGGCCGCAGCCACTACCGTTTCGATCGGCATACGGATACGCTCGATCCCGAGATTCTCCGCCAGCGCCTCGGCATCGTCCAGCGAGTGGCCACTGGAATAGCGCGACGGCAACAGTACTCCCAGTACGTTTTCCGCCCCCAGTGCCTCAACAGCGATCGCTGCCGTCAGTGCCGAATCGATCCCGCCGGAAAGGCCAAGCAACACCTGCGAACAGCCGTTATGCCGGACATAATCCCGCACACCCAGCACCAGCGCCTTCCGAATCTGCTCGATCGGCGCGGGAACTGAGGCTACCGCTTCACGCATCGCGGCCAGATCAACCACCGGTGATGCCGCTTCGAACAACGGAACGCGGGCCAAAAGCTCACCGGCCGGATCCATCACATGGCTGCCACCATCGAACACGACCTCATCCTGTCCGCCGACCGAATTAACATAGACGACGGGGGCCCCGAACTCCTTCGCCCGCTTAGCCATCAGCGCCTCGCGCTCGGCCTGTTTACCGACATGAAAGGGCGAGGCGTTCAGATTGAGAAGCACGTCCCTGGGCTGGGTCGCAACACTCGCTGCCACGCCGTCATCCCACAGGTCCTCGCAGATGCCGACACCGATACGCCAGCCATCCACCTCGAAGACATGCGAACCGTCACCGGGCGAGAAGTAACGGCGCTCGTCGAACACGCCGTAATTGGGCAGCGACTGCTTGTCGTACACCCCGATCGCCCGACCGCAGCGGGCAATGGTGGCACTGTTCCGCAACTGACCGCCGTGGCGCCTTGGATGACCGAATACGACTGTCACATCGCCCGATGCCTCAATCACCCTGGCCACCGCAGCCTCCACCTCGTCCAAAAAGGCCGCGCGCAACAGCAGGTCCTCCGGCGGATAGCCAGTGATCACCAGTTCCGGCAGGACCACCACGTCGCACGCCCGGCGCTCCGCCTCCCGTGCAGCCTCGATCACCAGTACCGTATTGTACGCAATATCGCCCACCTTCGGCGCAGCTTGTGCCAACATCACCTTCAAAACGCGGCCTCCTCACGCGACATAAAGGCGGCAGTGTAACACGCCATGACAATGAAATCGCAGGAAGCCGCGACAGGGAACTGTATCGCCCCGACAATCCGTTTCCCGACATTCCGCCATCAGTGACGCGACATATCCTCTTCCGGATTGGAAGCGATATGGTGGATCGACAGATCGGCACCGCGGTACTCATCCTCTTCGGAAAGCCGCAGCCCCAAGATCGATCGGATAAGCCCATAGACCAAGAAACCGCCGGTAACGGCAATGCCTACGCCGAGCCCTGTACCCAACAACTGCGAGAGGAACGTCACACCGCCTGCACCACCGAGTGCGGTCTGACCGAAAATACCGCAGGCGATACCCCCCCATGCACCGCATACGCCATGCAGCGGGATCACGCCCAGCACATCGTCGATC
>Ga0209918_1002008_pt1 | contig 10085 bp, 9 predicted proteins | sample SalPonD_shore_MG_FD_185712 | JGI IMG/M metagenome (GOLD analysis project Ga0209918, IMG submission 185712) | Salt pond soil microbial communities from South San Francisco under conditions of wetland restoration - Salt Pond MetaG... | ecosystem: Environmental > Aquatic > Marine > Intertidal zone >...
GCGGGTAGTCCTGGTCGCAGAAGCTGCGCAGGTTGTGGTAGAGCTCCGGCTCGGCGCCACACAGCGGTTTGAGCACGGTAACGGGCGGGGTCTCCCCCCTGGGGGCGGTCCGCCGGCGCCGTTCCCAGCGCAGCAGCACGGCCATGGCCACCGCGCTGTAGCCGAGCGCCAGAGCGGCCACCCCCACCCCGAGCCATGCCACCACGGCGGTCAGCAGAGCCATGGGGAATCCAGGAGCCGAAGATGACTCACAGCGCCGCTCGCCTCACTGAATGTCGATCTGACTGGGACACGTCGTCCATCCGGCAGTTCCTGCCCACGGAGCCGACAGCGCTCACCGATTCTTGACGGAGCCCGTCCGGCCTCGGCCAATGCTGAAAAGCCGCCTGCCTGGAGAAGGGAACATTGAGCGGCCCACGGCGGGGCTGAAGTGGAAGGCCCGGTGCACGCGGGTGCGCCCCGGCATCCGCCGGCATTGGCTTCCCGTCCACCAAATACTCGCAAGCATAGGAAACGCACCGGGACTTTTCCAGGTTGGGCGGGCAAATCCCCGCCCCATGGCCTACGCTTGGAATCCTGTGGGGGTCCCGTGGGGAGCCCCCGGTGCCGTCGCGCTGTCCCAACTATACGGCCGTTCCCAACTGGAGAAACCTGGATTTCCATGCCGGATATATTCACGCTATTGACCGCGGCGGTGGCCGTCCTGTGGGCGGCCATGCTCCTGCGCGGCCGGTTCTGGCGGGCCGCCCCTCACCTGCCGGACCAACCCGCCCCCGAGCGCCGGGTCTGGCCCTCGGTGGTGGCGATCGTGCCGGCCCGCAACGAGGCGGCCTTCGTGGAGCGCACCCTGGAGAGCCTGCGCCGGCAGGAGTACGGAGGCCGGCTCACCATTGTGCTGGTGGATGATGGCAGCGAGGATGACACCGCCGCGCGCGCCCGCCGGGCGGGCCAGGGACCCGGCCATCCGCTCACCGTGGTGCAGGCCGCCCCTCCGCCCGCGGGATGGGCGGGCAAGGTGTGGGCGATGGACCAGGGCCTGAACCACGCCCGCGAGCTGGCCCCCAAGGCCAAGTATCTGTGGTTCACGGATGCGGACGTGGAGCACGACCCCCGGGTCCTGGCCCGCCTGGTCCAGCAGGCCGAATACGCCATGCTGGACATGGTCTCCACCCTGGTCATGCTGAGCTGCCGGGGCCTTTGGGAACGGATCCTGATTCCGGCCTTCGTGTTCTTCTTCCAGAAGCTCTATCCCTTCCACCGGGTCAACGACCCGGCATCGCCTGCGGCGGCCGCGGCAGGAGGTTGCATGCTGGTGCGCCGCACCGCCCTGCGGGACGCCGGCGGGCTGGCCACCATCGGTTCGGCCCTCATCGACGACTGTGCCCTGGCGCGCGCCCTCAAGAACCGGGGACAGATCTGGCTCGGGCTGACCCGCGACTCCCGCAGCCTGCGCAGCTATGGACTGTCCGGCGTATGGGCCATGGTCACCCGCACTGCGTTCACGCAGCTGGGCTACTCGCCGCTGCGGCTGGCCGGCGTCGCTGTGGGCATGGTCATTCTCTACCTGCTGCCGATAGCGGCGCTGATCGCCGGCGCGGCGGTCGGCCACGCAACCCTGCTGGTGTCGGCTGGCGCGGCCCTGGCACTGATGGCGATTGCCTATCGCCCGACCCTGAAGCTCTACGGCCAACCCCTTGTCGCAGCGCTGGGGCTGCCGGTTGCCGCCGCCCTCTATGTGTTGATGACCCTGGACTCGGCCCGGCGCTACTGGCAGGGGCGCGGGGGTACCTGGAAGGACCGCGTCCAGGCGCCGACGGGGGAGTGACCACAAAAAAGACGGCCCCGATCACCGGGGCCGTGGGTTCGCGCAGCCGGCGCCGAACGCCAGGCTGTCACTCCATGCGGTCATTCATGAACGGGATCCTGTCGTTGAGGAAGGGGTGGTCCCCACCGTTGGTGACGGACGCCGTCTGCCTATTGCCCGGGGCGCCTTCGAAGGCGCTGAACTCGGACTGCAGATGCGCCGCGTTCACGTCCACCTGCACCTGGTTGTTCGCGGTCTCCTTCAACTGGTTCCACGGCACGACATAGGACTGCCCGTTCTGGCTCACCACACCGTAGCGCACATCACCCGATGAGCGGTCCATGATGAGGGTCTTCATCCGACCCACCGGCTCGCCGCGGCTGTTGATGACCGGCTGGCCAATCAGCCGGCTCACGTTCACCACCTGTCGATTGCTGCCGGCCATGCCTGCGCCGGCCTTGGCATTGGCGTTTGCAGTGGCATTTTCCCCGGCCCTGGGCCGCGCAATGGACGTGCCGACGCCGTTGGCGGCACTGTGGGGCTTGTACAGTGACTTGCCGTTGGCGCCCGCCATGGCGGTGGCGTTGGCGCCGCCGCTTTCATCGGCGTTGGAACGGGCAATGTTGGTGCCGGTGCCGTTGGCGGCGCCGTGGGGTTTGTACAGTGATTTGCCGTTGACACCCGCCGTGGCAGTGCCGCCGTTGGCGGCGTTATCCGACTGTACCACCGAAGTCCCAACGCCGTTGGCGGCGTTGTGGGGCTTGTACAGTGACTGGCCGTTGACGCCCGCCCCCATCGCGGCGCCGGACATGGCCACCGAGAGCACTGCTGATGCGATCGCTGTGGGTATCAATTCCTTTTTCATGACAGGCTCCTTGGTTTCCGTGAACACCATTGCGGAAATGTCTCTATCCATTAATCGTGAAACGGCTGGTCTTGGTCGACCCGTCACCGGTTTCTTACGATTAAAACTAGCTAATATGCTTGTGCTGACAAGGCCCGGCAACCACGCATTCCCGGCGGGCAAACCCTGCCTGCGCCTCACCGTCGACAGCATGGAGCCCCCGCAGCGACGCTGCGTCGAATGCCCCCGACAGGGCAGGCGTAGCGTTTGCCATGGCATCATTGTTCAGCGCAGGCACCGGTGGAGGAATTGCGGGATGGGCTCTACGGAAAACGCCGATTCCGGTGCCACAGACAAGCCCGCCGGCCAATGGAAAACTAACGCACGGGAGTGATAGACTGCCTGCAGGTTGAATGACGGGCTCACCGTCTTGAAGTGTCCGGCCCCCATACCATGAGCCGGATCCCTGCGGGACCTCACACCGCCCTGATGTTCACAAGACTGCCGACGTACTACCGTCCTTGCGCCGCAGCCCGCGGCATCGCCAGGCATGTTTCAGCACACGCTCCCCGGCGTGCCACCGGTCTTCACAGCCGGCAAACCGCCAGCGCGTTCGCGTCTCCTGCGCGCCCGCCTGTGCGCTGCCTTCCCGGGCGGACCTCAAACTGTGAGTCCTCCTGCCGATACACCCAGTGAAACCTCACCTGTGCTTCCCGCCTGCGGAGCACACCGCTGCCCCGGCGCATGCCGACGCCCGGGGCAGAGGCGCCCACCCCTGTCGGCATAGAGGAGGACGCGCCTGAAATGGGCGATGACGTACCCCCCGACGACCGTCACGTTGTCTTCACGAACACCACGCTAGACGGCAAGAAGCTTCGACCCTCCAACTGGACCACCCGCCTCGATGACATGGTCGCCGCCCACTCCCGCGGCCGCCGGTACCGATTCCGATGTAGACCCTGTGCCCGCTGCGCCGCACGCGTGTGCTTCGTGTTGTCCGTGCGGACAGTCGAGGAAGCCCCGGGTCTCGCCGCAGACCTGCTGTTCTTTCTTCAGCTGGCAGGCGCGGCCGAAGTGGCGGACGCAGACTGTCCCCGTTTCGCCGTCGTCGCCCATGCCGACCTGGGGAGAGAGCACGCCCGGCAGCACCTGGACGCGGCCTGAGGGGGCGCCGCCACCCTCGGGCCACCGCTGACAGCGCGAACAGCCGACGCCCGGGTTCACGGGCCCGGGCGGACCCCCGGAGCCGTGAAGCGCAGCTTCACTCCGGGGGAAACGCCACTTCGCGCCGCAAGCCTTTGAAATTGCACCCCGGGCCCGTCCGCTCTCCGGGGAAGGTTCGGAACGTCCGCTTCCCTGGCGGCGTGGTGGGCGGTCCATAAGTCCCTGATGGCGTGACCCGTCCTACTGGCACAGCTCTTGCGCACGGCATGCCTGCTACCTGCGGCCCTGCCCGCGAGCCAAGCGCCAGAGGAGATACGTCATGTCATTGAAACAGCAACTTGAAACCGATTTCGAAGACCGCAAGCAGTGGGCCCTGCGTCGCCAGATGGGCATCCCGAACAACCGGCGCCTATGGGTCTGCGCCTGCATGGACGAGCGCCTGCCGGTGGACGAAGCCCTCGGCATACGCGGAGACCGGGGCGATGCCCATGTGTTCCGCAATGCCGGCGGCCTGATCACCGACGACGCCATCCGGTCGGCAATGCTCACCTGTAACTTCTTCGGTACCCAGGAAATCGTCATCATCAATCATACCGAGTGCGGCATGATGTCCGCCCACACGGATACGCTCGTCAATGCCCTGAAAGAGAAGGGAATAGACCTGGATAAAGTGCAGCTGGACCCGGACCTGCCGGAGCTGACGCTCAAGGCCGGCGCATTCGGGAAATGGATCAAGATGTACAACGATGTGGACGAGGTCTGTGCAAAACAGGTGGAGTACATGCGCCACCACCCCCTGATACCGGACAACGTGACCATCAGCGGCTGGATCTGGGAAGTGGAAACCGGGCATTTGCGCCCCCCCCACGTCCGAGTCGGCGAAAAGGTCAACACCAACAAGGCCATGGGCGCCAAATAGCCGCGCCACGGCCGCAGGTAGCAACCCCGACGGATCAGGAGAGATCGCCATGCCCGTCTACGACTTCCAATGCCCGGGCTGCGGGGCCCGCTTCGAGGCCCTGCAGCCCGGGTCCGCGGCCAATCCGGCCTGTCCCGCCTGCCGGCAACCCACGCACCGCCTCATCGGGGCGCCTGCCGTGCACGGCGCCATGAGCCGGGGCCGGGAACTCGCCATGGGCTCGCTGCAAAGGGAAACGGGCCCCTGCCCGGCTTGCGCCGCCGGGCGCCCCCACCGGCACGGGAAATAGGGGAGCGTGCCGGGCCGCGGTCCGGAGCCTGACGGTCCGACCCTCGGCCGCCAGCCTGGAGACGGCGCCGGACATCGAGCGAGGTTCTATACTCCACAGCATCCTGTGCGGCCCGTGACAACGGCGGAGCGTCCGATGCCCGATTCATCCTCAGCCTCTGCACCGCTGAGCCCGGTTGGCTTTCTGCAGACCTTCATCGTCCAGAGCGTCAAGGCGGCCAGCCAGGTCGGCCAGCTCGGCGAGGACGATCGCCACCGCTATATTGAACACCTGGGTCTGGCGGCAGCCAGCTGCCTGGAGTCGGCCTGCCGGGCCAGGCAGGAACTGCCCCCGGGGGCGCCCCTCGATCACGGTCAGTACGCCGACATGATCGTGGGTATCAAGAACAGGATCGGCGGGAGCTTCGCGCGGGCCTCCAGCCCGGCCGGAAGCGTGCGGGTGGTCAGCTACGGCTGCCCCTTCGGGGAAGCCGTGCGCGAGGCCCCCGAGCTCTGCAGGATGACCTCCAGCGTGTTCGGGGCGATTGCAGCACGCAACTTCGGCTATGCCAAGGTCGAGCTGCGAAAGCGGATCGCAACCAACGACGGGATGTGCGAGGTCTGCGTGTATACGGACCCGGACGCGGCCCGGGACCAGCCGGGCGACGAATACCATCTGCAGGACGACGGGATCCGCTCCCGACTGACCCTGGCAGACGATGCCAGACTCCAGCAGAAGCTTCGCGACGCCTGGTGCGCGCAAGCCACGGGGCCTTCGGTTGCCTCCGAGCGTCCCGGGCGCATCGTGGCCGAATCGCCCGCCATGCGCTCGGCGCTGCGCGCGGCGGAGATTGTCGCTTCCACGGACGCCAGCGTGCTGATCACCGGGGAGACCGGTACCGGCAAGGAGATCATCGCCCGCACGGTCCACGCACTGAGCAATCGGTGCGCCCGGCCGTTCCTGGCGATCAACTGCGGCGCCATTCCCGAGGGGCTCATAGAAAGCGAGCTTTTCGGCCACGAGCGGGGTGCCTTCACCGGCGCCTACCACGTCCACCACGGCTACTTCGAGCGGGGGGCCGGCGGAACCCTGTTTCTCGACGAGGTCAATGCCCTGCCGCTGGCAGCACAGGTCCGGCTGCTCCGCGTGCTCCAGGAAAGGGAATTCGACCGGGTCGGGGGTTCCAAGGCGCTGCGGACCGACGTACGCGTGATTGCCGCGGCCAACCAGGACATTACAGCACTGATGCGCAGCGGCCGGTTCCGCCACGATCTCTATTACCGCCTCAATGTGATCCCGATAGACCTGCCGCCCCTGCGCGCCCGTCCCGACGACCTGTCGGCGCTGGTCGGCCACCTGTTGGCCCGGCTCGCGGACAAGTACGACTGCGCCACCAAGATGCTCAGCCCCCGGGCGTGGCATCAAGTGGTCACCTACGACTGGCCGGGCAACATCCGTGAACTGGAGAACCTGCTCGAGCGCGCGTTTCTGTTCACTACGGGCACCGTCATCGACAGCGTCGTTGAACCGGACGCCGGTGAAAGCGAAGCCGCAGCCCCCTCCCTGCGGGAACTGCGACGCCGGGCCGCGGACGCGGCCGAGTCCCGGGCCATCCATGAAAGCCTCAGTCGGTGCGCCGGGCAGGTACGGGAAGTGGCCCGCGAACTGGGGGTCACGCCGAGAGCCATCCACCAGAAATTGAAAAGCCACGGCATCGCGGTAGCCAAGTACCGGCGCTGATTGTCCTGGCAGGCTTTCCGCCAGAACCGGACCCGGCACTCATGGTCATTTCCTGCGGCAGGGGCTTTCAGCACACCCCGAAAGCTCCGGCCGCCGGCGGCCACCGTCCCCACGAGACACCTGGGCGGTTTACGTCTTCCCCGCGCGAACGACCTCGAGAACCACGCCATCCACGTCGGTCACGGCAATGGGATCGCCTGCAGCGAGCGCGTCCGGGGAACGCGCACTCCAGGTTTCGCCCTTGACGCGCACCAGGTAGTGCCCGTAGGGGCGGCTGGCGAGCACCTCCCCGGTCGCCCGCAGCAGCGGCTCACGCCCGGTTTCCACGGGCCGGTGCATGGCCTTGAGCACGTAGTAGTACAGCCATCCCGAGACGGCCACGATGCCGGCATAGGAAGACCCTGCCACGTCCAGGGGCAGCAGCCAGAACATGGGCAGGGCCAGCAAAGGCATCAGGAGAACAACATGGCACATGATGCACCTCCCGCACGGGCCTGTTGTTCGAGGTCGCGGCGCCGGCTAGGCCGCACGCACCGCCGCCCGCTCGCCGCTGCGCTCCAGCAGCTTGGCATTGATGGCCACGATCACCGTGCTGACCGACATCAGCGCGGCACCGGCGGCCGGGGACAGCACGATGCCGGCCGTATAGGCCACACCCGCCGCCAGGGGGATGGCGAAGGCGTTGTAGCCGGTGGCCCACCACAGGTTCTGGACCATCTTGCGGTAGGTGGCCCGGGCCAGGCCGATGACTGCCGCCACGTCCCGGGGATCGGAGCGCACCAGCACAATGTCCGCGGACTCCACCGCCACGTCGGTGCCGGCGCCGATGGCGATGCCCACGTCCGCCTCCACCAGGGCCGGGGCATCATTGACCCCGTCGCCCACCATGGCCACACGCAGCCCGCGGTTCTTCACTTCCCGGATCTTCGCGGCCTTCTGATCGGGCAGCACTTCGGCGAAATAGTCGTCCAGCGCCAGCTCCCGGGCCACCCAACGGGCAACGGCCTCGGCGTCGCCGGTGAGCATCATGACCTGAATGCCCATGCGCTTGAGATGGGCCAGGGCTTCCCGGGATTCGGGCCGGATGATGTCGGCCAGGGCGACGGCGCCCGCCGGCTTGTCGTCTGCCAGCACGTACACCACCGTCTTGCCCTGGGCCGCGATCTCCTCAACCCGGGGGTCGTGCGCTTCCAGGTTGTTCTCCTTGAGATAGCCGGGGCTGACCACCTTCACAGGGCGGCCGTTCACGGTCCCCTGTGCACCCTTTCCTGGTATGGCGCTGAAGTCTTTCGGCGTCTTCACGGCCAGCTCCCGGCGCCGGGCCTCCTCCACGATCCCGGCGGCGATGGGATGCTCGGACTGGGTTTCCAGGGCGGCGGCCAGGGTCAGCAGCTCGTCTTCGCCGTCGCCGACCAGGGGAACCACATCGGTGACCCCGAAACGTCCCTCGGTGAGGGTCCCGGTCTTGTCGAACACGATGGCCTGCAGCAGCCGGGCGCGCTCGAAGGCGGACCGGTCCCGGATCAGAAGGCCGTGCCGGGCCGACATGGCCGTGGACACCGCCACCACCAGGGGCACCGCCAGCCCCAGGGCATGGGGGCAGGTGATGACCATGACCGTCACCATGCGGGCCAGGGCGTACTCGAAGGGCTGGCCGATCAACAGCCAGGCCACCAGGGTGGCGGCGCCCACGCTCAGGGCGATGATGGTCAGCCACAGGGCCGCCCGGTTGGCCAGATCCTGGGTGCGCGAGCGCGACTCCTGGGCCTTGCGCACCATGTCGATGACCTGGGCCAGATAGGTCTCGCCGCCGGTCTTGCGCACCTCCACGGTCACCGCGGCCTCGCCGTTGATGGCCGCCCCGATCACTTCGTCCCCTTCGCCCTTCTCCACCGGCTTGCTCTCGCCGGTGAGCATGGATTCGTTGACGCTGGTGCGGCCTTCGACGATCACGCCGTCCGTGGGGATCTTCTCGCCGGGCTTGACCAGGATACGGTCCCCGGCCTGCAGGTCGCTCACGGGCACATCTTCGGCTTCTCCGCCGGCGGTGAGGCGATGGGCCTCGGAGGGCATCATGCGCACCAGCTTCTCCAGCGCCCCGGAGGCCCCCATGACCGACTTCATCTCGATCCAGTGGCCCACCAGCATCACGTCGATCAGGGTGGCCAGCTCCCAGAAGAACACCCGGCCGCTCACCCCGAAGACCACCGCCGAGGAATACACGTAGGCCACGGTGATGGCCAGGGCGATGAGGGTCATCATGGCCGGCTGGCGCTGGCCCAGCTCGGAGGCCAGGCCCTTCAGGAATGGCCAGCCCCCGTAGAAATAAACACCGGTGGCGAGGACAAAGACCAGATACCGGTCCCCGGGAAAAGCGACGATCCCTTCAACGCCGAAGAACGACTGGATCAGCGGGGACAGGACCAGGATGGGTAGGGTCAGAACCAGGGAGACCCAGAATCGGCGCCGGAAATCGGCGATCATGGCCCCGTGGTCGTGGCCACCATGGACCGCGTGCCCGTGTTGATGACCGTCAGGGTGATGCTGGTCTCTCACGGCTGAAGAATTCAATACCTGTCATCCTTCACTGTCGTCCTGGCGCAGCCCCCCGCCTGCCATCCCGCGGGCACCGGCAGTGGATGAGCCGTTCAGCCGGTCGCGGCCGAGCCTGGTCGCCGGAAGCTCAAGCCTCTCCACCGATGGAGACGATCGTCACTGTCAGCGCAGGTCCTTGCGCTTGCTGTCGAACTCCTCCTTGTCGATCTCGCCCCGGGCGTAGCGCTCTTCCAGGATGGCGAGCGCCGGCTTGCGATGCGGGAGCGGCGCCACGCCTCCACGAGCAGGGCCCGTAAACAGCCATTTGATCAGTGCAGCCACGGCCGCGATGACCAATATCCACACCAGGATCATCCATATCCAACCCAGCCCGCCCATGGCATAGCCCATACCGAACCCGTTTCCACCGTAACCATACATCTTCTGTGCTCCCCGGTTGTGCGGGTCACCCTCTCATGTGGAGGCACGGACGGACGCTGTCCGCCCGTGCCGGCACCGGGCTACTGCGCCTCGTCGCCGTCCATCATTCCGTAACCCATGCCCCGGTGCATGGATTCCCAGGTCTTGCGCTGCTGGGGATCCAGCACCTGGCTGATTTCCTTCTGGGCATCCAGACCGTTCTCGAACATTTTGTGCCGCAGGGACTGCATGCGCTTGTAGGTCTCGCTGACCGCGGATTTGTCCAGGGTGGACTGCCCATACTGGTTGTACAGCTTCTCCTGCTCGTCACGCAGCTTGCCGATCAGATCCCAGTTCTTGTCCATGGTCTTGCGGCGGATATCGGCGATCT
>Ga0209918_1002009_pt1 | contig 10085 bp, 9 predicted proteins | sample SalPonD_shore_MG_FD_185712 | JGI IMG/M metagenome (GOLD analysis project Ga0209918, IMG submission 185712) | Salt pond soil microbial communities from South San Francisco under conditions of wetland restoration - Salt Pond MetaG... | ecosystem: Environmental > Aquatic > Marine > Intertidal zone >...
CGTCTGCAGCAGGGATGCTGCAGTCGAGCCCCCCGGGGATGGGTCCACGGCGTGTCCCGAAGCCGGTCCTCGCTCACCCGCCATCACTCCCGGAATTCCGCGATGAACCCTTTTTATGCCCTCTTTTTTGCCGCCGGCGGCGTTTTCTGGTAATTAGCCCAGGCCACCAGGAAAAATCAGGGGGAATACCAGTGGAAAACCAGCAACGTCCCAGCCGGCGGCTCGCCTTCGCCGGCCTCTTCCTCATCGAAATGTGGGAGCGCTTCGGCTACTACGGCATGACCGCCGTGATCGTGCTGTTCATGGTCCAGCAGCTCGGTTACACGGACGAGCGTGCGGTTCAGACTTTCGGTGCGTTCGCGGCGATGGTTTACGCCGCGCCGGCTGTCGGCGGCTGGATCGGCGACCAGATTCTCGGCAGCCGCAGGATGACCGTGCTGGGCGCCCTGGTGCTCGCGGGCGGCTACATCCTGCTCGCCATTCCCGATCCGCGCCTGCTGTTCGTCGCCCTGGGCGTCATCGCGGTGGGCAACGGCCTGTTCAAGGCCAACCCGGCGAACCTGGTTTCCAAGGTCTATGAAGGTGATCCGTCCCAAATTGACAGCGCCTTCACGCTGTATTACATGGCGGTCAATCTGGGCGCCGCGATTTCCCAGATTGCCACGCCGCTGATCGCCCTCTGGGTGGGTTGGCACGTGGCGTTCGCGGTTTCGGCGGGCGGTCTGCTGCTCGGCGTTGTCAACTACTTCTTCATGCGCCGGCACCTTTCCCACGTGGGATCACCGGCGGATTTCGAGCCGCTGGACTACAGGCGGCTGACCCTGGTGCTGGTGGGCTGCGTGCTCGCCGTGGCCTTCGTCACCGTCGTCATCCAGCACCTGGCCGTGGCGAAGGCTGTCGTATGGCTCGCGGCCATCGCCCTGGCCGGCATCTTCGCCTACCTGATCAAACGCGCCGATACCAGCCAGCGCAAGGGCCTGATCGCGGTATTGCTGCTCACGCTGCAGACCATCCTGTTCTTCATCTTCTATCAGCAGATGTCCACGTCCCTGACGCTGTTCTCGGCGCGCAACGTGGATCTCCAGTTGCTCGACGTCCAGCTGCTGGGCGCCCATCTCCACTACACGGTGCCGGCCGGACAGGTCCAGGCACTGAACCCGATCTGGATTTTCGTGCTGAGCCCGGTGCTGGCCTGGTTCTACAACCATCGTGCCCGGGGCAAGGGCGACCTGTCGGTGGCGGGCAAGTTCGCCTGGGGTTTCGCGATCCTGAGCCTGGGGTTCTTCACCTACGCCGTCAGCGGGTTTTTCGCCGACGCCGGTAGGATTTCCATCTGGTGGATGATCGGCGGCTACGGGCTGCAGTCCCTGGGCGAGCTTCTTATCAGCGGCCTGGGCCTGGCCATGGTGGCCCGCTACGTCGGACCGGAGCTGCGCGGCTTCATCATGGGCGTGTGGTTCCTGGCAACGGGCATCTCGCAGTACCTGGGCAGTTTCGTGGCCAGTTTCGCCAGCGTGCCCAAGGACATCACCGACCCGGTGAAGACCCTGCCCCTGTACACGCACCTGTTTGGCTGGCTGGGTGCCGTGGCCGCGGCCGGCACGGTGCTGGCGATCGCCATGCTGCCGTTGATGCGTCGCCTGTCGGAAGGTTCGGCGGGCGCGGGCTCGGAAGAACTGCCGCACGGCGCGGCGGCGGACCTGGAGGCGGGATTCGAGTCCTAGCCTTAAAGGCATCCGCTCCGCGGAACACGAAGAGCCGCCCTTCGGGCGGCTTTTTTTCTTGCACATGATGCCAGACGGCATAATTATGTCCCGGGCCGTCGTGTTATGGTGAATGCGTGGGGCGAGAGGGGATATGTCGAGCCGATATACGCGTTAGGAGGCGGTCATGGCGAAGAAGAACCCGGACAAGGGATACGTGGCACTGCTGGGATGGAGCCTGGGGGCGATCGAGGCCGCCGACCGGTTCGATCGGCGCTACGTGGTGGTGGCGCCGGAATGGGCGGAGGACTATTGCCGGGACAACGATATTCCCTACATTCCCTGGAACTTCGAGCGGCTCAACGACCGATCGCTGGAGATCGCCCACAAGCTCAAGAAGGAAGGCGTGGACGTGGCGATCCCGCTGTACGAGGAAACCGTGGAATGGGCCGGCGCAATCAACTCCGTGCTCATGGGCAGTCCCCGCCTCCACGGCCAGTCGGTGTTGTTCCGCGACAAGGCCCTGATGAAGCGCCGCGCGCAACTCGGCGGCATCCGCGTGGGCATTTTCGAGGAGGCCCACGAGAAGGACGACGTGGTGCGCTTCCTGCGTCGGGTCAACCAGACACTGATCAAGCTGGACGGCGACCCCAACGATCCCATCCATCTCAAGGCCTTCGACAAGGCCGGCTGTTTGGGTCACCGGGTGATCCGCACGCCCGAGGAAGTGGACGCCATCCCGGAGACGGATTTCCCGCTGCTCATGGAAAGCCACCTGGACGGCTGGGAGTTCGCCGTCGAGGCCTGGATCTGGGATGGCAAGATTCGCTTCATGAACATTTCCGAGTACGTGACCCTCGGGTATTCGGTGTTCGTACCCGCCACGCCGGAGCTGGAAAGCTGGCGCAAGGACATCACCCGGGAGATCGAGAAACTGATCAAGACGTTCGAGATCAAGTTCGGCCAGATCCACCCGGAGTACTTCGTCACCAGCGACGGCTCCATGTACTTCGGCGAGGTGGCCTACCGGCCGCCGGGCTTCAAGGCCTTCGAGCTCATCGAGCGGGCCTACGGATTCAACGCCTACCAGGCGTCAATCCTGGTTTTCGACCCCAAGACCACCGAGGAGGAAGTGGAGGCATTCTTCCCCAAGCCGGTCGAGGACGCCAAGGGCTACGCGGGCTGCTTCGGCGTCTACCCGCGCCTGCGGGTGGTCAGCAAGCTGGAGATTCCGGAGGAGACGGAGAATCACCCCTACTTTGATTATCACGAACTCCTGGCCCCGATGGAGGAGACCGTGACCAAGCGCACGGCATTCGGCACCCACTGGGGGCTGGTGTTCTTCTTCGGCGACGATCCCTACAAGCTTCGGGACCTGCTCAAGCACCAGGAGGAGTTGGACTTCTACGTGTGAGGGATCAAGGTTGAAGGCTGCTGGCGCGGATCCCGTAAATGCCTGGTGCGCAGGCTCATTCCGGCCTGCGGTTCGGCCAGGCTGGTTCGCGCCCTGCCGGGCGCTCCTACGCGCGTGGGAACCCGCGGACGCGGGCGGTAACTAGCCGGCGTCCTGGAGTCCCACGTTGTTCTTTTCCAGCACGCGGTCGGCGCGGTAGCTGGATCGCACGAAGGGGCCGGAGACCACTTCCAGGAAGCCCTTGGCCAGGCCCCAATCCCGGTAGCGGTCGAAATCCTCCGGCGTGACCCAGCGCTCCACCGGAAGGTGGTTCACCGTGGGCCGCAGGTACTGGCCGAAGGTGACGATATCCACGCCGACGGCCTTGAGATCGTCCATGGCCTCGTCGATCTCCTCGTCGGTCTCGCCCAAGCCCAGCATCAGGCTGGTCTTGGTGAGCACTTCCGGTTTGTATTGCTTGGCGTGTTCCAGCACTCGCAATGTCTGGTCGTAGCCGGCACGGGGGTCGCGCACCGGGTGGGTGAGCCGGCGTACGGTTTCCACGTTCTGGGCGTAAACCTCGATCCCCGAGTCCACCACGCCTTCCACCTGGTCCAGCTTGCCGCGGAAATCCGGCGTCAGCGCCTCCACGGCGGTTTCCGGGCAGCGCCGCTTGATGGCACGTACGCAGTCCGCGTAGTGTCCCGCGCCGCCGTCCGGCAGGTCATCCCGGTCCACCGACGTCAAAACCACGTACTTGAGTCCCATCAACTCCACGGACTCGGCGCTGTTTTCCGGCTCCTCCGGGTCCAGCCAGCCCTTCGGGTTGCCGGTGTCCACCGCGCAGAAACGGCAGGCGCGCGTGCACACCGAGCCCATGAGCATGATCGTGGCGGTGCCGTTGTTCCAGCACTCGCCGATATTGGGGCACATGGACTCCTCGCAGACCGTGGACAGCCGGTGGGAGCGGACTATGTCCTTGACCCGCCGGTAGCCGGAGCCGCTGGGGATCTGCACGCGCAGCCAGTCGGGCTTGCCGCCACGCACGCCGGGTGCCGGGTCCTTGCGGGCCTTGACGCCGTCCTTGATGGCGTGCACTCCCTGGCGCTCGTACTTGGAGCCGCTGACGACGCGGATGGGAATGTCGCGCAGATTGCTCATGCCGTCATTGTCTCACGCCCGGCAAGGGCTTTGAACCGGGGTGGCGAGGGCCCGCGGCCGACGCAACCGTCGGGCCCAAGGGCCCTCCCACATCGGTTCCGCGGTAGGGTGGGTCGAGCGCCAGCGAGACCCACGCGGGTACGGACACCGCTGTTGGAGTGAACGCCATGGTGGGTTTCGCCCCGGACTGGCGTCCGGGTCTCTACCCACCCTACGGCTTGCCGTCGGGTCCAGGAGCCCCCCACATCGGTTCCGCGGTAGGGTGGGTCGAGCGCCAGCGAGACCCACGCGGGAACGGACACCGCTGTTGAAGTGAACGCCATGGTGGGTTTCGCCCCGGACTGGCGTCCGGGTCTCTACCCACCCTACGGCTTGCCGTCGGGTCCAGGAGCCCCCCACATCGGTTCCGCGATAGGGTGGGTCGAGCGCCAGCGAGACCCACGCGGGAACGGACACCGCTGTTGGAGTGAACGCCATGGTGGGTTTCGCCCCGGACTGGCGTCCGGGCCTCTACCCACCCTACGGCTTGCTGTCCGGCCCGGGGGGCCTTCCACCAATGCTGAGCCACCCGGGTACCCGCAGGCGCGGCATTCTGCCGCGAATTTCAATACCTCGCCGCATGGGCCTCAACGGCGCGCCAGACCCGCATCAGGTTGCCGCCCAGGATCAGCCGGATCTGGTCCGGCGTGAAGCCGCGCGCCAGCAGGCCGTCCACCAGGTTCGGGTAGTCGGAGACGTCCTTCAGCCCCACCGGCAGGCTGTCCCCCACGCCGTCGAAATCCGAGCCCACGCCCACGTGTTCCACGCCCACGAGCTGGACCACGTGGTCGATGTGGTCGAGCACGTCGGACAGGTCCGCGTACGGCATCGGGTGTTCCCTGCCGTAGTCTTTCGTGAACGCCTCGGCTTCGGGACTGTCGTCCGCCAGCCCGTTTTTCTCCAGGTAGGCGCCGCGCGCGGCCATCATGTCGGCGAACCACTTGTTGGCCTCGGCGGTGAGGAACGGGGAACCGAAGTTGATCTGGATGACGCCGCCCCTGGCCGCCAGTTCGCGAATCATGTCGTCGGACATGTTGCGCTCGAAGCCCGGAGTGAAGTGGCGCGCCGAGGAGTGGCTCGCGATGGGCGGCGCCCCGGTGACTTCCATGACGTCCTCGAAGGCCGCATCCGAGATGTGGGACACGTCCACCATGATGCCCAGGCGGTTCATCTCCTTCACCACCCGGCGGCCGAAGTCGCTCAGCCCCCCGTTGGGCCGGGCCTGATCGTAGGAGGAGTCGGCGATGTCGTTGCTCTTCGAGTGGGCGAGCGTGATGTAGCGGATGCCGCGATCGTAAAAGTACTTCAGGTTGGCGAGATCGCCCTCGATGCCGCTGCCGTTTTCCATGCCCATGGGCATGGAAATCTTTCCGCGGCGGAAGTTGCTTTCCACGTCGTCCGTGGATCTCACCAGCGCGAAGCGGTCCGGGGCCCGTTCGGCGATGTCCTCCACGCTGTCGATGAGCTCGTCGGCCAGCGCTTTCGCCTTGCCCTCGTCCGCTTTTTCAGGGGGGATGTAGATGGACATGAACACCACGTCCAGCCCGCCGCAGGCGGCGCGCGGCTGGTCGAAATTGCCGCGCTGCGTGGCGACGGTGACGTCCTCGTAGTCCTCCTGGAGGCGGTAGGGAACGTCGATGTGGGTGTCCACGATCAGTTCGCGCTGGGCCAGCCGCCAGCCCTGGGAAGCGGCGTCGGCAACGCAGCTGGAGGTGGACGTCACGTCGTTGGCCATCACGCCGCCGGCGAACAGCAGGGAACCGGCCAGAATCGGGGCTTTCTTGCTCATCAGTAGAAGGACCCGTGTTCCGTGTGCCATTCGAAGTAGGCCTCGCTGCCGCGCCACCAGGTACACACGCGGCCCTTGATGCGCGTCAGGAAGGCGCGCAGGTCGGCGCTGTCCACCTTTGCCGTGGTCACGGCGACTCGCTCGTCGATCACGGTCACGTAATTGCGTCGGTAAAGCTCCAGGCAGCCCAGCTTGCAAAGTGGAATGGCAACGTTCTCGAAGTCCAGCCGGTCCTCGGTGGAGCATTCGGCCCAGGCCTTGACGTGGGCGGCCACCAGGAACTGGGTCGGGTAGGTTCGGCCGCAGATCGCGCACTCGGCCATGGCCCTGCCGCGGAACAGCTGGTTGCGCAGGAACCCCTCTTCCTTGCGCATCAGGGCGCGCCTTGAGGCATCCACGGGCTCGGTGGGGTTGAAGGACTGGACAATGCGCTTGTACTCGTCCTCGGGCACCAGCGGGAAGTAGACCTGGCTTTCCAGATCGAAGGCGTAGAGGACATTGGCCGAGGCGCGCTCGGACTCCACGGTAAAGCTGTCCCAGGGCATGTCCGGCTCGTGACCGCAGAGCCGGTTGATGGTCTCGCGCGGAATGCGCTGCTTGTTCATCTCGTCGATGAAGTAGATGCACTCCGGGGTGACCCCTTTGTCGTCCTCACTCCAGAGTTCCCGGGCCAGCTCCTTGCTCTGTATGGTGTGCGTGATGGTGCCGGAAAGGAACACTTCGTCTCCGCTCGCGAAAAGCACAACGTCGCCACGTTCGAGCTTTTCCCATTCCCTGAGCTGCTCGTCTCGCTTGCCGCGTTTCACACCGCCAACCCTGGCCATGTCGCCGGGATACGTCAGCGCCAGCTCGCGCGCGAGTTGCGTACCCGACAGCGCCTCCACCTCGGAAAGAATAACGGGGCTGTAGAGGGACTTTTCCAGGTTCTCTTCCGACATGGGATCGCCGGCGGGCTGGAACGCAATTTTGGTCATGCGCTGTTATCCTCTTCGCAACGGTTCTTGACGCTGGATTTCAAAGCCCGACTATCATACGGAACGTCGTTGGGACGGGCTAGCACCCGGGGGTTCGAGTGGATCAGTACTTCACGCGGGACGAGGCGGAAGCCCTGCTGGGCCGCGGCGTGATTGCCGAGCGCGAGCACGGGGGCGTACTCGACGGCATGCCCGGCCGCGTGGTCGCGGCCGAGCCGCTCCAGGAGGGGGAGCCCCGCTTCGTTGCGGTGGTGGAATGGAGCACCGAGCATGGACACGAGCGTCACCGCTACAGCCGCTGGGAATGGCATGGATTGCTGCGCGCCGCGGACGACCGCACGCAACTCCGGCACCTCCCGGGCTGAGCCGGAAACCGGCTCGCGGCGGCCGACCGCGCCCGGGGCGGCCAGGCCACTCCCCTGCTCCTAGGACTTCCCCAGCACGGCGAGCACGCCGTCCACAACGAACTGGACCCCCAGCGCCGCTGTCACAATGCCGAACACCCGGGTAATCACGTTGGCACCCGTGACGCCCAGAAGTTGTACGATCCGGGTGGTCAGGACCAGGCAGCCCAGGGTCAGGGCCAGCACCACCAGCATCACCGCAACCACGCCAATCTTGAGCAACAGGTTGTTCCCCGCATTCCCGGTAAGCAGCAGGATCGAGGTGATGGCCCCCGGACCCGCAATCAGCGGGATCGCCAGCGGGAACACGGCCACGTCCTCGCTGCGGGCCGCCTCCCTGGCCTCTTCCGGGGTCGTCGCGCTGATGCCCGAGTGGCGCGCCATGACCATATCCACGGCCAGCAGCATCAACAGCAGGCCGCCCGCGATGCGAAACGCGGGCAGGCCGATTCCCAGGGCATGGAGCAGGAACTCGCCGCCGAAGGCAAAAAGCACCAGGATGCCAGCGGCGATCAGCACGCCGCGGATGGCGATGCCCTGCCGTTCCTCTGGCTGCGCGTGCGAGGACAGGCCAGCGAAAACAGGCGTCAGCCCGATGGGGTCGATCACCACGAAGAACGTGACGAATGCCGTGACGAAAAGATCCAACATGGACGTTTTCCTGCCGGGAACGGCCATGGTAGCGGGCCAGCGCAACCATGCCAATCCGGCAGCGCCATGCTGGACACGGCGGCCGCCGGGCGGGTAGAACAATGGGAATAGAGAAATCGGGAATCACCACATGCGAGATCACGAGGGACTGAGCTTTCCAATCGAGGAATACAGGGCGCGCATCGACGCGCTTCGCGAGCGCATGGCCCGCCGCCACATCGACGTGGCACTGATTACTTCTCCATCCAACCTTTTCTATCTGACGGGGCACCAGACCACCGGCTATTCCTATTTCCAGGCGCTGGTCGTCCCCACCGAGCAGGAACCGTTCATGGTCATGCGGCTCCTGGAGGAAACCAACGTGCGACCGCGGACCTGGGTCGAAATCACGCGTCCCTATGCCGACACCGGCGACGCCATCCAGACCCTGTGGCACACATTGCGGGAGTTCGGCCTGGAACGGCAGGTCATCGGCTACGAGCGCAACAGCTATTTCTTCCCCGCCTACCAGCAGGAACGGATGATGGCCACGTTCCCGTCCGGGAAGTTCGTGGACTGTTATGGAATCGTGGAAGATGGCCGCATCATCAAGTCCGACGCCGAGATCGCCTTCATGCGGCGCGCGGCCAGGTCTACCGAGGCCGGCATGCAGGCGGGACTGGAGGCGGTGGCCGAGGGCGTCACCGAGAACGACCTGGCGGCGGTGGTCCACTACGCCATGTTCGAGGCCGGAGGCGAGTACCCGGCGGTGGCGCCCTATATCACTTCCGGGCCCCGGTGCCTGATCGGCCACGCCACCTGGGAGGGCCGCACCGTGGGCCGCAGCGAGTGCGTTTTCCTGGAGATCGGTGGCTGCTACCGGCGCTACCACACAGCGATGATGCGCACCGCGTGGACCGGCAAGGTCCCCGATGTGATGCGCCAGGCCGAGGCACTGTCGCAGGCGGCCGTGGAAAAGGTCCTGGAAACGGCACGTCCGGGCATCACCTCGGCCGAGCTCGACCACGCCGTGCGCGAGCTCATATCCCGCAACGAGTTCGGCGCGCAATTGATCACCCGTGCCGGCTACTCCATCGGCATCGCCTTTCCGCCGTCCTGGGACGAGGGTTACATGCTGAGTCTGAAGCCCGGCGACAATACGCCTCTCGAGGAGAACATGACCATGCACGTTATTCCCTGGCTTCACGGCGTGGACGGCGACAAGCTCATGGCCATGTCCGAGACCATCCGGATCACCGCCGACGGCTGCGAATCCTTCTTCGACCAGCCGCGACAGCTTTGGGTGAGCTAGGCCCGCCGCAGGGGCCCGCGGGCGCGCTCAACCGGGATCAACGCCTGGCCCGGAAGAAGTCTCGCAGCAGGGCCGAGCATTCGTCGGCGAGCACTCCGCCGGAAATCTCGATTCGATGGTTGTGGCGCGGGTCGCCCAGCACGTCGAACACGCTCCCGGCAGCACCGGTTTTGGGGTCGGCCGCGCCGTAGACGAGGCGGGCAACCCGGGCGTGGACCAGGGCACCGGCGCACATCACGCAGGGCTCCAGTGTGACGTACAGCGTGCTGCCGGTAAGCCGGTAGTTGCCCAGGCGACGACCGGCGTCCCGCAACGCTCCCATTTCCGCGTGGGCAGTGGGGTCGTTGGCGCCGATGGGGCGGTTGCGCCCTTCCCCTGTGATTTTCCCGTCCATCACCAGCACGGCACCCACCGGTACCTCGCCCCCGTCGGCCGCCTCCCGCGCAAGCTCCAGCGCGCGGCGCATGAGGGCGGTGTCGGATTCATTGTCCGGCAAGGAGCCGCCCGCCAGGCCGTTGGAGCGGTGTCCGGGACTCTCCATTCGTGGCGAGCGGTCGCCGGGCGAATCGGGACATCCGGCATCCCTTTCCGTTCGTGGTGAGCGGTCGCCGGGCGGGTCGGGACATCCGGCATCCCTTTCCGTTCGTGGTGAGCGGTCGCCGAGCTTGTCGAGGCGACCA
>Ga0209918_1002010_pt1 | contig 10078 bp, 12 predicted proteins | sample SalPonD_shore_MG_FD_185712 | JGI IMG/M metagenome (GOLD analysis project Ga0209918, IMG submission 185712) | Salt pond soil microbial communities from South San Francisco under conditions of wetland restoration - Salt Pond MetaG... | ecosystem: Environmental > Aquatic > Marine > Intertidal zone...
CGAGTAGCGTCACGTCCACGAACCCGGAGGCGTCCACCTCGATCCCGTTCGTGTTGTCGCGCTCCAATAGCAGCGCGTCATTGTCATCGCGCACCTGCAGCACGCCCGTGTACCCGGTTAGATCCCAGGCGCTGCCGTCACTCTTTACGGCGTTCAGGCGGAACTTGACCGTGGACCACTTGTAGGCGGTGAGGTTGACGGTTTGCGGGATCACGGTCTCACCCTCCTATACGAATCGTTGCGGTTGCGCCCTGATGGGCCCAGACTTGAAGCCACGCTGAGCGCGAGCCTTGGCCCTGGACTTCACGACAGCGAATTCCTTGCCGTGGAATGTCGACATATTGCCGTCCGACCACTGCTTACCTGGGAGCGCAAACAAACGAGCGAGCGCCCCATCAGCAATCGCCTGCGCGTAGTCCCTGGAGAGAAACGATGGCAGCGTAGTGGCATCGAGAGCAGGCTGGAGAGCCACCCGGATATCGGTTATTCCAAGCGCCATGCTCTTATCCGGTGTCGGAACGAGCCTGAATGTGTCAGCGTCCTCATGGATGACGGTATGCGGAGAACCGGTGATGTCCCGCCAGTTCCAGCCAAACTGGTCAAGGCCCTCTTCGGTGTAGACGGTGTCGAGTAGCACGGTGTCATAGCGCATATTGAGAAGACGCACGATTTCTGCATCCTCTGGCGCCGTCAGCGTGTAGGTTGACTGGTTCTTGATACCGCTCATGGGGTCTAGCGTCTGGCGCCATATGCCGCTGAACCAGCAAAGATCGCGGGCCGCGTGCAGCAACTCACGGTTTGCCGCATCTTCCGGACATCCGGATACCCGCGGGAGCACATCTGCGAGAAACGACTCAAGCGCCACTGTGCTCATTTCGCGGCCCCTTTGGTGTTGTAGGCTGGATAGGCGAATTTCCGGCCGGTCTTCGCCGAGAGGAAGTTGTAGAAGTGTCCAAGCTGCGCCTGGCTCTCCTGCTTGTTCGCCAAGGACGTGTTCTCGTTGTGCGCGAGATACAGCACATAGCTGAGCATCGCCGGATCGTAATCAGCGCTCAAAGGGAGAGGGTCGGTGTTGGCATCGATAACGGCCGGTGTCTCCAGCAGCTCCACCGAGATGTGCCAAGTCGCGATCGGGACCGGATAGACCCAGAACTTGCCAGGCATGGTCTCGTCGTAGATGCATTCCTTGATCGCAGAGGTGTTGGTACTCGCCTTAATTGTTCGCCAGTCAGGGCTGTATGTGTCCTTGGTTTGCCGGTCGGTGTTGCGTATTGAGCGCCCCGGTGTGGACCCATCGCTACCCAGATTTCCTATGCCACCCAGAAAGCGGATGGTTCCAGCCGGAATGTTGTACTCACCTATGTTGGCGGTGAGTGGGAAATCCTGGATAACGGACGAGGCACTGGGGTCTATACCCACCACGGCAGAGGCCGCGATGTTGATGTAGCCAATGAGCTTTGCTTCCGTCCACCGAGCCTGAAGCGAATCATTCAGTTGCCGGCCAGCGTCGGCGATGAGCGTGCTCGCCAGGGTCATCTCACCCGACCTTCAGTTCACGGATGCGATCTCGCATCTTCTCGGCGCTCATATCGCGGTCCAGATCAACGCCGAACGCCATCTTGGCAAACGCCACCAGTTCCGACTTGTTCATCCGGCTCGGCGGCTTGTCCTGTTCGACCTCTTTTTCCTCGGCCTCGAAGTAGTCAGGCTCTTCCACTCTCTCGCCCTTGCGGTGAGGCACCATGTCGCCTCGATTGGCCAGTGCCTGGGTCCAGGTGAAAGTCGCGCCGGTACGCGTGTTTCGCAACATACGCTGCTCGGGGTTCAGTGCCATGAAGATGTCCTCTTATCACGAAAAAAAAGGGGGCCAAGAGGCCCCCTTCCGTTACAACTGCGGGTTCATGTCCGTAACCAGCGCCACCACCTTGATAACGGCGGTATCGCAGGCCTGGGTCGCAGTGACATCAATCTGGTCATCAGCGGCGTAAATCTTGCCGTTGGAGTATCCCGTCACGGTGTTCGGGGTCCCATCCGTCAATGCCAGTTCGGTCACATATTGCGTGCCAGCCGCAGCGTTGCCGTTGACGGCGTCCAGAAAGCCGTTCGGGTCGGTCTCATCTCCGACGTCGAACGTCTGGGTCGCCCCCTCTGGCGTCACCACCTCCAGCAGCACGCGGTGGACAAGCCACCCCTTGTACACATTGATCGCACCCACGGTCTCGCCCAAGCCAGCACCAGCCCCGCCATTCACCTCAGAGAAGTCGATCTCGTTCTCAACGGTGAACATCGGACGGTAACCGGCTTGAACACGGGACGATGCCTGGGCACTCAGGTCGTAGTCAGCAGCCATTTCGCTGTCCTCTTGTTGAGGCCTCCCCACGAAAAAGAGCGTCCGAAGACGCCCTCATCGTGGTTCGGCCGTTGCAGCCTTACCCTTAGCCCTTGTCGGCGTACAGGTGGCCCAGGTACTTGCCCTCGATGACCTCGTAGCCGTAGACGTTCAGGCCACGCACCAGATCCCCGAAATCATCCGGGTTCTTCAGCGTCTCCATCTGCGTCATCTGGCTCGCGAAGGTCAGTCCAGCCTTGTGCCCGAACACCGCGTTCACCGTGCGAGTCGAGCCCGAGTCGGTGACGTGAGTCAGGTTGTTAGAGCTGTAGACCGTGAAGCGGTCGATCATCCCGATGCGCCCGTTACGCAGGATGGACGTACCATCCCCAGACAGAGACGCATCCTGGAGGTCCGACTTCTTCACCATCGCAACCGCCCAGGGCGGCAGTACCAGCCAGCGACCGGTCTCGGGTACGTTCTGCTCATCCAGAACCGTGCCGCAATCCACGATGACATCGAGGATATTGGTCTTGGTCAGGGTGATCGGGGTGCCCGGAGTACCAAGGTCGATGCTCTGCGAATCAACGCCAGCCGTACTGCCAGAGTTCTCCGCAGAGACGTCCCCATAGATGTTGCCGAGGATGTCCTTGTCGACCACGATCTTCATCTGCTCTGAGGCGTCTCCGCCCCAGTTGTCCATCAGATTCAGATCGGATTGGTGCCGGTCGATGTCGTTGCAGGTGAATCCAAAATACTTCCCCTTGTCGATGTTCAGCATCACGCCATCGGACTGCGGGTTCTCGTACCGCAGGCCGCCGCCACGCTGATAGTCGTTGATCTGAATCGTGGGCGTGGTGCGGACATACATCTTGTCGCCCATGTCGGTGATCTCGCCTTCGTACAGGCATGTTACCGCAGAGGCTCTTTATCCCCTGCTTCTGCCGGTTTACTTCCCGACAGTTCAGACTATCTCATCGCCCGCCTGCGCTTGTGGTAGCACTGCACACACAACCCTTTTCGTCGGGCATCGTACAGCGTTTCACCACATCCTGCGCAGACACCAATAGGCGCCTGGCGCTCGTGGGAACTGAGCATTGCGACGTGGGAGAGCTTGTACTTCATGCACTCCGGGATGTACGGGGCGGTCACGCCTACGAACTCTCGGCTCGCCGTCGTATTGCCCTGCACATAGTAACTGCCGATGCGCTTGTCGAACCTGGGAGAGAACTTGACGCCATACGTCTCGTCCAACCACTCCACGATGACTCGCGCTTCTACCTCGGAACAGTATGTCGCAATGGAAGTAGCCACCGACGATACGAACCCCTCTTTATTGAGGTTTCGCCTCGCCGATCCATCGTCCATGTACCAGATCGCCAGCCCCTCCGGGGTCAGCATGTCCAGTACGCGGCGCGTGAAGCGTTTCTTGCCTTCCGGATACAGCCACCGCCGCAGCTGCCCGAAATACGGATGACTCACCGTGAAATGGTATGCGTCGTACCGGCCTCCCGGTCCGTTTTTCACCTTGGTGACATTGATTTGCCGGCCCCCAAGGGCCCATCCAAGTCTCTTGGCCTTCCACTCGCAGTACGCCCTTTGCATTGGTCCATGAACCATCTTCATAGAGCGCTGCTCATAGGGGTATTTGCCCCTCTGCAAGCGTTGCCTGACTTGGACATATCCGTCGCCAAGGGCCATCCCAACGATGACACCACGCTTCGCTACGTCCACTTTCCACCTTCTCTAGGCACTCGGCCCGCCGGTACTTGCTCAATCCCTAGTCGTTGAACCTTCCGCGTGTCCCTGTGCGGCTTGGCTGCGGATTCCCGTCTCAGGGTTCCCGCAATTCACCAGGTTTTATACGGACTACGATTAATCCGTGTTGGCGATCTCACCGAAGACCGTTGCGGGGTAGAATTTCTCCACCAGTTTTCCCGCCCAGAGAGCGGGGATGAACTTCGAGGCACTGTCGGACGAGTAGTCCGGGTGCCCAGGGGCTCGTGCTACACCAGCCATGATTGTTTCTCCGGTGACATGCCGCCCCGGAGGTGGCGGGTTAGCTATCTACAACAGCTAACCGCGTACACGTCCCTCCCTGTAGGCGGCATAGATGTCCTTCTCGGTTGCCACCTTGTCCTCATCCTTGCCCCGGAAATGGCCCTCCCGCACGCGGCGGTAGAACTCATTGATTTCCTCCCCTGTCCAGATCTTGCCTTGGGCTTGATCCGTAGGAGGTGGAGTGCCGCGGGAGTTGTCGGGCTGTACCTGACTCTCCCGCGAGGGGCGTTGCGGATTCGGTTCGGGTGGCGGCTCGGTGGTCTGAGCCGCCTTGCCCTGTTCCGTCTGGAAGTCGTTGAAGAAGGATGCAGCAGCGGCGGCGTTGAGGTTCTGCCGCGCCTCTCCCAGCAGCTGCTTGAACGTCAGACCGGTTCTCCGGTCCGTGTTCGCATACAGCCACTGGTCGAACGTCGGATCTTCATTAACGCGGGCCCAATCCGGGGCCTGGGACGCAAGATCCTCAAAGAACCGCTCTTCCGCCGTCACCGCCTGACGTTCCCGCTCGCTGCGATGCTCCTGCTCCATCGGCCCAACCCGCTGCTCAACCAGTTGGTTGACGCGACGGTCGACGGCCGTGGCCAGGATTTTCGCTGCATCGGGACCGAGCTCTTCTATCTCCTCTTGCGAGAAGATCTCGCCCGGCTCGCTGCTCTGCGGCTGCGCCCCCTTATCCAGACTCTGCTGTAGCTCCTGCACCTTCTGGTTCAGACGGGGCACTTCGGCGTTGTACTTCCCCTGCAGGGTGTTGAACCGATTACGCCAGTAGGAAACGTCCTGCTCCATGGCCTGGAGGCGTTCTTTAAGCGCCTCATCACCTTCCTTTGGCGATTCCTCTTCCTCTTTCGGTTCCGGGTCCTGCGTGGGTTGGGGTTCTTTCGGAGGCTCATCCGGTTCGGCGGGTTCCGCCGGCGGAGTATTGCGTTGTGTGCGCTCTCCGATCATTCGCTGCGCTTCTTCCGACTGCCTCTTCACGGCGTCCGGCAAGGTGAACTCAGACATACGTCCTCCATCGAGCCGCTACCACCGGGGACCAGAAACGGGCCGGTATTGCGGGGTTCGTGGTTTCAGGGTTAAGGCCAGGAGCCGAATGGGATTCGCTGGCCGATTAGGTTTTGAGCGGTTTTCCTGCCCGGATCGCACGACGCTGAGACACAGAGTCGCGGGCGGAATCGCACTTCTCCACTAGCTCTTCGAGGCACAACGCCTCTCCTTGAGCCCGGTAAAGCTCTTCTCCCTTCTTTCTCCGGCAGTCCTTGTCGGCGGATGCCAGTGACCGCTCAATCCACTGGCGAAAAACCTTGAATTCCTGGTACGCGTTAAGTCGCACCATGGCTACCAGTTCGTCCTCGCTGGGTCTATCCATGTGCGTCTAACTTGTCAGTCAAGATCGCCATCTGGCGCTCATGGGCCGCCTGCATCTCCTGCAGAATGACTTTCAGGTCCTGATCGCGGCGCTCAAGTTTCGAGTCGATGATCTGCTCCTGCGCCTTCAGCAAGTTCTCCTGCTCGCCCTGCTTCGCTTTCACTCCCAGTTCCTTGTCCTTCAACTGGAGCTCGCGGTCTTTGAGTTGAGCGTCGATCTGATCAGGCGTAGGCTGCTGCGCCTTTCGCGCAATCTCCGCCTTGACCTCTTCGATCGTCGGCAGCGCATCATTCGGGATATCCGCAGTGCGCAAGAATTCCAGCAGAATTTTCGCCCGCCCTTCTATCCCAAGGATCTGCATGTCGATGTCGTTGGACGTCACCTGCAACAAGTCTGCAAGACGTAGCTGCCGCTGATCCTTCGCCACCAGAATGGCCGTGCCTCGAGGGACCACCTTGCAGTCGCCCTTGATGCTCGGGTCGTCCTCATAGAGCATGTTGTTGAACCACAGCATGTCGATAGTGGGCCGGATCACACCCTGGTCGATATGCCCGATCGCGGCTTTAATCCCTTTTGACGCCGCATCAAGTAGCATCGCCAGCCCACCCATGGTGCTACCAGCTCCTTTGACCTCCTGATTGCCATAGGCATATCGGGGAATATTCGTGCTATCGTCGGCCCGGCGCTCGAACTCCTCAAATACGCCCATCAACTCCTGTGCGTTCGACGTGGGCTGGAAAAAATTGATCGCACGGTTATTGGTCCCCATCCCATCATCGGCCGTCTGCCAGATTTTCCAGGGGTACAGCGCCGTGATTTCTTCCCCATCCGCCAAGCGGTTCGCGTAGATCTCCACCTGGGGGCCTGAGGCAATGGCCATGTTGTTCACCAACGCCCTAGCCGAGGCGTTGCAAACACGCTGCTCGGACTCCATCAATTCCGGCACCGACATTCCCCAGAAGGAGCCGGGCTTGCGCTGGTAACTCGCGGCCCCATATGGACGCCTGGACAGTGGGTCGGTGTTGATCTCCACGCGGATGACATGCCGACCAATCAGAATCGCCTCTATCTCGTACTCACCTAACGGCTCATCCACGTAGTGCGCTGGTACACCCCATTCGAGAAGCATCAACCCCTGGGCACTGCCCCAGTAGTGTATGCCGTCGATCATCTCGTAGTCAGTGATGTATTCGTTCTCTCGACCCTCGACACGACGGCGCTCTTCGTCGCGCCACATCCACTCGCGCAGACCGCCGCGGCCATACTCATTCAGCACCTCGCGCAGCGCCTGCTCTGAGTATCCGGGCTGGCCGATCATGTCCCACAGATTCCTCCGAGTGAATCGCACATGCTCGATGAACGTCCCGTCCTGCGGTGACACCGACCCGGGCGAAGGATAGCAATCGAATGGGCTGACGGCCTCCCACTCGTAGCGCAGCTCATAGGTTTTCCGCGGGATGAATCCCTGATCCCACGTGAACGTCGGGCGCCGACGTATGATCGGCCCTTTGATGATCGCCGTGGAATAGGTCACAAAATCCTCAATGAAATCCTCTAGTGCGTTCTGCCAATTTCCTTCATCGAGCTGATCTTCGATCAGCTTTTCGTGCGCCTCCGCCGCCTTATTTGCTCGCTGCTCCGCCAGTTCTTTTATGCGCTCTCGCCATTTCTCGACCTTCTCAGCCTGCATCCGCGCAGGATCGGGCTGCTGTCGCGGGGCTTGTCCCTGCTGCTGGGCCGCTTGAGCCTGCTCTTGCATCGCCGCCATTTCCTGCTGCATCTCGCCTTGCACACGTCGCAATATCAGTTGCTCGAAATGCGCCGGGATCTGGGGAATCGGCGTCGGCTCCAAGCCCCACGGCTTGTCCGTAGCCGGGAGCATGATGTCTCTGATCCAAGCGGCTCCCGCACGACACTTGGTCGCCGTTAGCATCATGAAAATCTCGGAGCCACCGGTCTTTCTGATCTCTGCCAGATCCTCCGGGTCATACTCGCCATTGCGCTGACGCAGGCATTTCAGCAGACGCGTCGTGACCGGATCTTTTGCCCGCCGGTTAGTCTCCCACTGCCGGCGTATGTGAGCCGCCAGAGACGACTCGAATTGCTCCATACCCGCAGGCGTCTGACGCACACGCGCCTCAGCATTATCGGCTTCGATCAGATCCTGGTTGCTCCGAAAATTCAGCATCAGTTCCGCGCCTCAGCCCCGGGGTTTGCGTTGAGCACCAGGCGAAACTCTCGCTGGCGCTCCTCTCGTGCGTGCTCCAGGTCGTCGACCAGCTGCGCGACCAGCTTCTCGATGTGTGGACGCCCCTCTTTCAGCAGCGCCTCCATGTCCACCTCCACGGCGACGATCAGGAACTCCCGCGTCATGAACCGAAACGTGAACAGTGCCTGTCGATAGCCTTTGCCGCGCAGCACCTCGACGTTGTCCCGGAATGCGTTTATTTCCTTGTGCTCAGTCGCCCACCGAGAAAACAACGCGCACAAATGCTCGACGATGTCTCCGACGTCGACTGTCTCATCAGCCACGGGGCGGTATTCCCTCGTCTTTCGACGTCCGGTATGTGCTCATGTCCAACCCCTCGCGCTTGGCTTTTTCACTGCGCGGGCTCTCGCGGATCGCCCACGGTGATACTCACGTCCCAAGATTCCCGTCCGGAAAGCATCTGCAGGGTTTGAAGCCCAATCGTGATACGGGTGGTCTTTGTACGTCCCACGCCTCTCGTCCCACTCCTTACGATAGCGCTCAAGGCCCTTGATACCGCGATCGCATCGCCCCTCGTCAAACCAGCACTTCGGCAGCTCGGCGCGTACTTTTTCGATGTCTCGCAGCACATCTTTTGTTCTCGGCACTGGTGGCATAGCATTGCGCATACCCAGCGACTTGAGCGTCTGCAGCCGCGTCATGCCGGAGCCCAGATCTGTCACCTCCACGTCATGCGGGAGATAGTGTGCGGAGTAGATATACCCGAGCTCCTCGGCCTTTTTTTGCAGAACTCGCATGTAGTGCGCCAGTGCCTCTCCTGAGTTCTCGTAGTAGTCGATCACGCGATAATCAGTAGGCGTAGGCTGGACGAACCAAATCGCATTTGCGTCGTTGTGGCCCAGATCCCACCAGGTCTCTACACCAATGGCCTGCTCAATTGGCAGATCGCGGATGCGTCCATCAGTGCGCGCCTGCTGCATCTGCTGGCCGTAATACGTGCCGTGCAGCGCCGCAAAAAACGCCTCATCTGCTGTCGACGGATGCTCCCGATAGATCAGGTCTCCGAGCTTTTCCGCCTTTTTTACGTACCAGCAGCGCTGCTCATGGGCAATAGTAATGCCGAGCTCCGCCTCGATTTTCGCGAAGTACTCCTCTCGATGCTCATTTATCACCAGGCCCTTCGCCTCGGCGACCGACAGTCGGTTTGTCGGGTGGCGCCACCAGGGGAAAAAATGGAACTTCCAGTCCTCGCGAGTCAGCGGCTTCCCTGCTGCCTGCATCTGCCGAGCCGTCCTGCAGTATTCGTAGAAATAGCCCTCTCTGCCCTCTGCAGTTGACTCGATAGCGGCCCACCCATCTAGCGGCACTGCCTCCAGCGACCCCGTCACCACCTCCGCCGCCCTCTGTGGATGCTCAGCGCAGATTTTGCCGAACTCGCTGACATGGAGCATGTGGATCGTACCCGAGCGCATAGATGTGCTGACTCGGATGCTCGACCCATTCGGAAATGCAAGCTTTCTGGCCGACCGGCTGTCTTCAGGGCGCGCCGCCCGCAGCCGATCTGGCAACCAGTCATACGGAGTCTTGATGTTCCTCAGAAAGAGCTCTTCGGCCGCTTCTCTGTTGTGCGCGATGACACCTGCATGCACAGCGTCGTTAAAAAGGCACGTGTCCAGTTGTAAGATGTTAATAAATGTGGACATGCCGAGCTGTCTCGCCTTAAGAATAAGATTCCTGTACCACTCTGATTCATACAGCTCGATCTGCGCCCAATTCATGCGAAACGGGATGATTCTGCCGCGGTTTAGTGGATTACTGTCCCCATCGTCATCATCGTCATCATTGCCCTTAGAATAGATGTAATAGAGATTATTCAGCCGCCACAGCTGGTCCTCGAATTTTTCGCGAACCTCTACCGTGACGGCTGACATCTTAGTATCCGCTTTTCTTGCTCGATCCCTTGTCCTTCTTCGCGGCCATGGTCTGACCCTCATGCCCCGGATACTCGCCCGCCTTCTCGCCGGTAGCCGCTTTTCGCAGAGGGCCGCACACAGCCTTGAATCCTGTGCTGCCGGTGCCCTTGCTCTTGCTGTATTCCTCTTCCTTTTCCATCTCT
>Ga0209918_1002012_pt1 | contig 10074 bp, 8 predicted proteins | sample SalPonD_shore_MG_FD_185712 | JGI IMG/M metagenome (GOLD analysis project Ga0209918, IMG submission 185712) | Salt pond soil microbial communities from South San Francisco under conditions of wetland restoration - Salt Pond MetaG... | ecosystem: Environmental > Aquatic > Marine > Intertidal zone >...
TACCTTTTAAATCCTGCAACTTGCTTTGAATATTTTGTAATTCGTTTTGTTTATTTTCTATTTTATTCTGGATATCTGAAATATTATTCCAATTTTCTTCCTTTGATTCTTTTAATTCTGCGATTGCTTGGTTTTTTTCTTTATTTTGCTTTTGTTTTTGCTTAATTTGATCTTTTCTTTCATTTATTTCCCTCTGAGAGGTCTCTACTTTTTCATTTAACTCATTAATTCTATTTTCAATGTCCTTTAAATTATTCTTTTTCACCGTGAGCTCTTTAGTATTATGCTCCATTTTTATATTTAATTCAGATATTTGTTTCTCAACTTCATTTAATTCATTCTCTTGAGTTTTTAGATTTTCATTGATTTCATCTAATTGTCCATAGAGATCTTGACTTTTTGACATAGTCAGTTTTCTTAGCGAGATATGAATATTTTCTAGTATTTCCATTAGGTCTTGGACAAAATTATCAAAATTAGAAGTAGAATCTTGAACAGCAATATCAACAGAATCCTTCACTGAATAAATCAATTGTTCAATGGTTTGATCAGCATTTTCAGTAAATAATGATAACGTTTTTACTATAGAATTTAATTTTTCTCTTAATTCTCTTATTTCATCAGATTCTTTACTCACTTCTTCAATTGATTTCATCATTTCAATAACATCTAATAAAAAGTTTTCAAAGTTTTCTGCAGACATTTCAATTGCTTCTGCATTTGATTGTTGAATATTGCTTTTAATTGATTCAACAGAAATATTTATATTTTGAGTTAACATGTTTAAAATTTGGAGGATTCCTTTAATATCTGCTTTATCTCTATCATATTGCTGCTCAGCTCTTTCTATTCGGGATTTTATCCTTTCCTTTTCAGCATTTAAGCTCTCAAGGCGATTTAAAATATTTTCTTTTCTGTTATTAAAACCTACTATTTTTTCTTCAATATTTGGAATATTTTTTTCTAATTCATCTATACTTAATACTAAATGATTTTTATTTCGATTTAAATCAGTTAATTCTTTATTAAAGAGATTTATTTTAGTTTGTAGGTTACTAATTTTTGCCTCATTATCTTTAATCTCAGATAATAGCGTATTTTGCTGCATTTTAAGAAGCTCTAAATTTTTTTCATTTTCTTTATACTTAAAATTTTCATCTTTCGCATTTTTTCTAAGTTCTTCAATCTTATTGTTGATTTCATTTCTCTCTTCAATTGAGGTTTTAATTGCAGCTTCAATCTCTTTTCCTTCGACTAATTCTTTAATTTTTTGTTCGATTTGTTGTTTTTTCATTTGATTTTTTTCGATATTCTCCTTATAAATTTTAATTTCTGTATTAATGGAAGATAAAGTAGATTGTAATTCAGAAATATTTGAATTTAATTGATTCATTTTTTCTTGTTGTGAATTTATATTATTTTCAATTGTTTTTCTTTTAGAATTCTCTTCAGAAATTGTAGCTTTAATATCTTCGATTTCCGCTCTAATCTTATTTTCTTTTTCTTTAGTTTTATTAATGGCATCTTCGATACTCTCCGATTCTCCTTTTAATTTGTTTAATTCTTCTTCTAATTTCTGCTTTTTATTTAAATTATTCTCTATATTTTCTCTTAAAACATTGATACTTGCTTCTTGGGAAGATATCTCTTGTTTTAGATTAGAAATTTCATTTAAAAGTTTCGCTTTTTTCTCTTCTTCTAAATTAATCTTTTCATCTAATTCAGCTTGATTTTTTTGTGAATTATCAATTTCTTTTTTCAATTCTTCTATTTTTAATTCAATAGTTTCACTTTCTTTCTTCACCTCTTCAATAAGAGACTCATATGTTTGATTTTCTTCCAATTTCATTTGAAGACTTTCTGCTTTTTCTTTTTCCTTTTCTAATTTGTTTAAATTTTTATTAGCTAGATCCAGTTTAGTCTCATTAGCAGATAATTCCGTCTTAATTTGAGTAATATTATCATTTATTTCATCTCTTTCTTTTTCTTTTTGATTGATTATACCTTGAACCTTCTCCATTACTACAGATTCTTGATCCAAAAGCGCCTTTTGATGTTTGATTTTTTCATCTAATTCTTCAATAATTTTTTTAGTATCCTCAATTGTTTTTCCTAATTCTTGTTCTTCTTCTCTTAATTTTGTTATTTTTAATGCAATTAATTTTGCATTCAGATCTGAAATCGTTTTCTCCAAATCTTTCCACGCTAAAGCATCATTTTTTTCTTTTTCAACTTTTTTTAATTGAGAAGAAACTTCTTTAAAAATTGCTTGAAACTGTCCCAATTCTCTCTCAGCTTTTTCTAACTCCTTTAATGTCTCTTCTTTCAAATCATCATATTTTTGCAATCCAATTAATTCTTCAATAAACTGTCTTCTTTCTTCAGTATTCATATGGGTTAATTCTACAATTTTCCCTTGTAAGACAAATTGGTTTGAACCATCAGGATCGATATTTGCCGACGCTAAAACGTCAAGGATTTGTTGTCTGGTAGCCATTTTCCCGTTCATTTTATATTTATTCCCCTTATTTCTTCTTACCACTCTAGTTATTTGAAATTCATCCGTTCCTCCTGGAAAAATGCCTTCACTATTGTCAAAATAAAGGGTAACAGAAGCTTTATTTGCAGGTTTATAACCTTTTGAACCAGCAAAAATTAGATCCGCAAGTTTTTCTGCCCTCATTGTTTTCTTAGAAAGTCGACCTAAAGCAAAACATAAAGCATCTATAATATTGCTTTTCCCAGCACCATTAGGTCCAACAATACAAGTAAAACCCGGAGAAAGTTTTATGGTGACTGTTCTATCTCCAAATGATTTAAAGCCAGTCATGCTTACCCGCTTGATATATGTCAAATTAATCTCCTTGGTAAAATTATCTTATTAAACTTTATAAATAAACAAAACTATAAATTTTTTTATATTATTAAATAAGACTCAACAATTATTAATTTTCCATTATAAAAAATAAAAGCGCTATTAAAAAAATTAATTACAATACTAAATGAGCTTCAAATCAGTTTAATTTACCAAAAGCAGCATCCAGAACTATTTTTAATTTTTTAGGATTTATAGTCATGAAATATAAATTATTTAGAAATTCAGTTTCTAAAATAATATTTTGAGCTTTCGAATCATGTTTTTTGGAGGGACAAAGGATTCCCAGACCTATAAGCTTTGAGATTAATTGAACAAATTCCTCCAATTTCTTATCATATTCTAATGATTCACAAGAAACAAAATAAAGTTCTCGTAAATCCTTTAAAGAGATATAATATGTACAATTTTTATTTATAAAATAATTTGAGAGATTATCTAAAAAGAGTTTGGTTAATATATTTTCTTCGTCTACATAATTGAGAAGATTAAATTCATCAATATTTTTAATAGAATCAAAATGATTCTCGCAGATTTCTAACATCATATTATATTGAATGGAATCTTTTTTTTGTAAGATTGGGTAGAGGTCCCTTAAAATATTTATTCCTGGACCTGGCACAGGCACATAGTTATCTAAAATTAAATCTGACATAAAATAAATTAAATCTTTATCAATTTGATGAGGAAAAGTTAGATGAACACGTTGTTGAAAGATGGCTAAAAGTTGTTTATAGGTAAAATAATTTAATTTGCGTTTAATATCATAATTTGAAATTAAATCTAAAGCAGAAGATCGTAAAACTTTGTTAAAAGTTGAGATAATGGTAATGTTTGATTCTTTTCCGAAAGTGAGAAATTTTTTTTGAGCTTTTGGCTCTAAATATTCTGAATTATTAAGAATTAAGAGGATGTTCTTATCTATTTTCTTGCAAATTAATTTGAAAACACTCCATAATTGTGAAATTTCAGAATGAATTAGACTATCAATCCTTAAATTAGTCTCTAAATCTATGATTAATGTTGTAATCAAAGAAAAAATAAGTTCTTCAGGTGTTTTATCTTTACAATCAATATTTATTTTAAAATAATCATTTATATTATTTTCCTTTTGAAAGAGATCTTCCAATACTTTATTAACGATTGTTTTTTTTCCAATTCCTTCTATTCCTTGATACAAGATATTGATACTATATTGATCTGAAAATGAATCATTTAGAATTGAAAGAAGAGAATTTTGTTCCTTCTTACGAAACAAAATTTTTGGAGGGACATAGAGCGGATTAAAAAGAGTCGCGGGACCTACATAATCTTGATTATTTTTCCTTTTAAGAATCATATTTTATAATTTTTATTTTTAATATCCTTTCTAAAAAAAAGTATTTAAAGCCCACTGAGTGGGGGGTGATTGGAAGTAAAAGTATCTTTTATTATGAAGTTCCTATAAGTAAAATAATGAAAAATTATGATTTTTAGCTGAGTTTTAAAATTTTAATATTTTTTTCGTCTATTTTTTCTTTTAACCGGTATTTTCTGAGTTTTCTAGGAAAGATTAAATCTATATTATCATAAATATAACCACTATTTGGTGGACCTTCCTTAATAATTAGTTTAGATGGTGTGATTGCTCCATTCTCAAAAGAGATTATTTTACTTTTCCCAAGAAATTTTCTAATATTTTGGAGCTTAATAGTCCCAACCGTATTACATGCCATAACAGGAATTCTATTTTCAAGAGCCCTTGCTTGAAGATAAATATTCCAATTATATAGCCCCTCTTCTCTTATTTGTGTAGGAGAGATTAGAAGGTCGGCGCCATTTTCAGCAGCAAGTCGGGGGGTTTCATAGAACGCCATATCAAAGCAAATTAGAATTGCAAAAGAATAATTTTTAAATTTAAATATTTTTAATTCTTTTCCTGGCTGAAAATATTTTAATTCATAAGTATAAAGATGAATCTTATCTTGCCTTCCAATCTCTTCTCCTTTAGAATCAAAAAAATAACAAGTTATATAGTTTTTTTCGTCTTGTTTCTCAATTCTTTTTTCCCATATCGCTCCTGATAAAATATTAATCTTATATTTTTTTGCTAATTCTTTTATAAATAAATAATCAGGTCCTCTTTCCAATTGAAAATTTTTTTCAATATCTAAATTTAACGGAACCCATCTTTCTGGTAAACAAATTATATCTGGTTTTTGATGCTCTTCTAATAATTCTTTAATTAGAGCCTCAAGCTGAAGATAGCATTCCTCTCTGGTAGGAAAGATTTTTGGTTGAACACAAGCAACATGCATACTTTTATCGTGCTAATTCTTGTTAAATTCTTCAATTATTAAAAAGATTTCATTTAAGTCATTTATTTCATAATCTGGTTTAATATCTACAGATTTTTCTATTTCTGGTTTTAAATAGTCATATTTGCCCCCTCTATGAATATACACCGTATTGATTCCATTTTTACGAGCAGGAACTATATCTTTTTCCAATCTATCACCGATATATATTGTTTCTTCGCCTTTCACACCAAATTTTCGTAAGCAAAATTCAAATAATTTTGGATTTGGTTTTCGGATCCCGAATTGATCAGATATCACAACTAAATCAATTAAATCATCTATATTTAATCTTAAAATCTTCTCATATTGTTTTTTTGGAAGACCATCAGAAATAATGGCTGTTCTAATATCGAACTCCTTTAATTTCATCAAACAAGGTTTTACATCTTCATATACGTTAATTGAATCAATTTTTTCTTTATGATATGCCATAACAGCAGCAGCTACATATTTATCACTTAGATTGTAAGAAATATTAAATCCCTCTTCTACCTCATTTAATCTGCGAATAAAAAGGTCGTAATGAAATGAAAAATTAGAACCATATTCCAAGCAGATTTCCATTAAAATTTGTATTGCTTTCTCTCTTTCTATCTCTAAACCGAGATTTCTCATAGCATCAAGTCCCTTAATCCGAGCTCTCCTAGATAATCCTGTGAATCAAAGAGACAATCGTCCAAATCAAAGCTAACTAACTTTATCATTTTAATGTGGAATTATTAATATAAATTCTTAATTTTTTAAAATTAAGAAAATAGACTTATATAAGATAAATTTAATTATTTACGTTTATATATAATCTTTAAGGTTTAATAATCTTTAAAATATATAATCTTAAGATTAAAAAATATAGAAAGAAAGAATATAAAAATTAAAGAAAAATTGGCGTTTTTAATTGAAGAATATCTGTGCCCTTTCCTATTTCCATAGAAAAATTGGCCCCTTGGTTTTCTATTCTTATCCCGAGAATATGTTAGATGATGAATTATCCTCTAGAATTGCCAATATAATGGATCAGCAATTTACAGAAGGTTTTTTTACTCATTCTTTTAAGGAAACCATAACTATGAATTATTATTTTGAAATTCAATCGGATTGGGCACGGGGAAATAGAGATATGCTAATGGTTTCAATCATTTTTAACCAGCAAACTAAAGCAGATACAGAAGAAAAAGTCAAAAACTTGTGCGTAAATTTCTCCCAAAGATTAAAATCAAATGAAGAAATTTATACTGCATTTCATATAAGTGACATCAATAATTTTGAAGAGAATGAACAAGATTTAATTATTAAAAACAACGAATTGGTAAAATTGTGGGTCAAGGAATTATATTGGGCAACTGTTGAAGTTACTCGGGAGAAAACAGAAGAGGAACGATTGGCGAGTATTTTAAGTAAACGGCATATATTTTTAACCATAAAAAAGCTTACAAAAGGACCATTACCTTTAGAATGGTTAAAAGATTGGTTTCAAGAGAGTTTTCCAGATGAAGATTTTGATAAAATGATCGATACATTAGTAGAAAGACAGCTTATTTTTATAAATCAAATCGGGATTGTAGAAAAATATGTATTATTATTAAAAGAGGTTAATGCAGAACGGATACCTCCTGATAATATTATTGAATATATAGATGAGATTCCAGAATTAATCGGCTTAATACTGCCTAAAGTTCAAAAATATTTCAGCAATTATGAACAAAAAAGTGAAGAAGATTTAGAAGAAGATGCATATCTCCTTTTTCAAATTATTTCTGATCCTAAAATGTATAATGTTCTTTCTGAACTGAGAAATAGTCTCATCCCCAGAGATAAATTACCTAAATTGATTTCTAAAAGAGATCTTAATGCCTTAAGCAGAGTCTTAGATCATTTAAAAAAGCAGGATATAATTGAAGAATTAAAGTTTAAGGATGAAAGATATATTATATTGAAAACTAATTTACAAATAACTACTGCATTTCCAGAATATTTACGAAAATTACTCCCCAAGGAAAGTTTTCCTGTAATTGCAAATCCTTTTAACACAAATATAGAAGAAAAAGAAAAACAAAAGGAAATTGCTGAAATCCTAAAAGATGCGAGGAAAGAAAGAATAAATACCAAAGAAGAAAGGATCACAAACTTTTTAGAAAATGTGGCATCAAAAACAAAAGAAGCTAAAGGATCCACAAATTCGACACAAAATAAAAAAGATAATGATTAAAAAATAACCAAAATGAAAAGATCATTATTTTACTTATTAAGATGCCAGCAAGAGGATTAGAAAAAGAGTTAAAACTATTAATGGGAGACAAGGGTGTTGAAATACTTCTAGCTATTGGCAGCGGTGCAAAAAATTTTGAAATGATAAAAATATTTTCTGGAACTCCTTATTCATGCATCAAAGGGAGGTTCCCAATTTTAATAGAATTAGGTTTAGTCAAAAAACAGCGGGATGAATATTCTCTGTCTGAAAAAGGGCTTAAATTTCATAAAAAATTAAAAAAAGAATTTTTATATAATCCTTTCAAAAATAAGCGACATCAGTTTGGGGCAACTTATTCATTGTTATGAGCAATAACTCTTTTATATTGTCACAAGCTCATCATCTGTCTAGTTTCCTAAATCAACCAAGATTTATTAACTTTTTGTTAAAATTAAAAAAGAGAGATTACTTTTTCTTTTCTTTTAGATTTTCAAATATCTTATGGATTTTTCTTTATTTTTGAGTCCTTTTTTTTAAAATAATACTTTCTGAGATAATATCCTGGTCTTTTAAAGCCTCCATATTGTTCAATTAGGTCGTTTAAACCATTTTTTTTTGATATTTTTTTCTTGAACTTTTCATATTCTTCTGTGGAAATTTCTTCTTTATTCAATAAAAAATCTAAAATTTCTAATGCTTGATCCTTAGTAGAACATCTTCTTATAAAGTCAACGAATGTGGGATTTTTTAATTCTTCTATATTAGAAGTCGTCCCATTTCCGTTAATTTCTTCTTCTATAGATTCTACATCATAATCAATAGAATCTATTTTTAAAATTTTTTTTTGTTCTTGCATTTCCTTCATTAAATGGGGTAGATATTTACTTAATTCATTTTTATCATAATCCACATTTAAACCCTTTTCCCTATTAATTTTTGGTTTTTTAAAGTTTTCTTGATTATCTTCTTTTTTATTCATCGATTTTCACATCATATCAATATTTGTATCCATTCTAACATTGCCCTTAATTTTTTAAATAATGCATAAAAAATAAATCTATAGCTTTGAAAAAGAAGCTGAATTCTAATTAATATAATCCACGAAATTGTTTATTTCTAATCATTTAAAGTATAAAACTATAATTCTCGAAAAATTGAAATAGTTTCAAATATTAGAATTACTACTAAAATTAAGCGCGTAATTATAGGTCAATAATGAAAATTCTCATTTCTGATAAATTACATGAAAAAGGTATTAAAATTTTAGAGGAAAATGGGTTTGAAGTAATTAAAAAGTTCTCCATAAGCCAAGAAGATCTTAGAGAAGAGATTGCAAATTATGATGGAATTATTGTTCGCTCTGGTACAAAAATATTTTCTGAGGAGCTTAAAAGATCAAAAAATTTAAAAGTAATAGGTAGGGCGGGTGTAGGATTAGATAATATTGATTTGGAAGAGGCTGAAAGATTAGGTATAAAAGTATTTAATACTTCCAAAGCCCCTTCCGTTTCCGTTGCGGAGTTAACGATGGGACTTATAATTAGTTTATTGAGGAATATAACGAAAGCAGATAAAACAATGCATTGTGGTGATTGGTTTAAGAGTGATTATATGGGTTCTGAACTGAAAGGCAAAAAAATAGGTTTAATTGGTTTTGGAAACATAGGAACGGAAGTAGCTAAAAGAGCGGCAGCATTTGATATGGTAGTTGGAATATATGATGTAGATAAGACTGTAAAACAGAAAGCAAAGGAGTTAGGATATATTATTTATCCCTCTGTCGATGAATTAATACAAGAATCACATGTCATCTCACTTCATATACCCTCCACTGTGAAGACAGAAAATACAATAAATGAACGGAGATTAAATTTAATGGATGAAGATAACATGATCATTAATACTGCCAGAGGAAATCTTATAGATGAGGTAGCTTTATTGAAAGCATTAAATGAAAAGAAGATTAAAGGTGCTGCTTTAGATGTATTTCGAAAAGAACCTATAGAAAATATGGAATTATGTAATTTTGAAGGGAATTTAATATTAACCCCTCATATTGGGAGCCAAACAGTTGAAACTCAAGTGAATGCGAGTGTGAGTATAGCGAAAAAAGTTTCGGATTATTTAAAAAATTTATAAGAATGATTCCAATAATAAAATTATAAAATTGCTATTAATTTATCATATTATAATTTAAAAAAGGTTATGATGGCAGATGAAATCAGGATACAAATATGTAAAAGAGACCTTTGAAAAGCATGAAAAGTCGTATAAGACACCAGAATGGTATAGAGCAATAGAATATAGGAAAGGGAGATCGGTCCAGAGAATTGATAAACCAACAAAAATATACAGGGCAAGAGAGCTTGGATATAAAGCTAAACAAGGATATATTATAGCAAGGGCACGGATTCGAAAAGGTGGTATGCATAAGGTTCGTCCTAAAAGAGGTAGAAAAAATCGAGCGATGGGAGTCGTAAAATATACGCCAGGAAAGAATCTTCAATGGGTTGCTGAGGAAAGAGCACAGAAAAGGTTTCCAAATTTAGAAGTTTTAAATAGTTATAAAATTTATTCTGATGGAAAGCATCATTACTATGAAGTTATTTTAGTGGATCCTCATCATCCTGTAATAAAATCAGATCCAAAAATTAATTGGATTTGTGAACCCT
>Ga0209918_1002013_pt1 | contig 10072 bp, 7 predicted proteins | sample SalPonD_shore_MG_FD_185712 | JGI IMG/M metagenome (GOLD analysis project Ga0209918, IMG submission 185712) | Salt pond soil microbial communities from South San Francisco under conditions of wetland restoration - Salt Pond MetaG... | ecosystem: Environmental > Aquatic > Marine > Intertidal zone >...
CTCGATATCTTGAGGACATGAAATACATCCTTCAATTAAAGCAATATCATGTTCCTCAATTTTTTCTTTATCACTTATAAAAGGAAAATATAATAATTCAGTACGTTCTAAGAATTGCGGAAAGACATCCAAAGACATCAATGTTGCTGTACAACCACTACAAGAAGTTAAACAGGTAATTGAAAATTTGAGTTTCTTCATTAGATTTCCTCCTCTAGTTTTTGATAAAATTTGTTGATACTTTCGGCGAAAATATTTCCCTCCACTGCATTAATATGCTTTAAAACAATTCGATCTGTATATTTCTTCCCTAAATTCTTTTCCAGTAAATTAATTTTTTTCCCAATTTTTTGGATTCCATCAATATAGCGGCATGCGTCTTTACGGCAACCGATAATCATTACGCCATCAAATCCTAATTCAAATGATTTTATTATAAAACTTGAGTCAACTCTTCCCGTACAAGGGACTTTTATCACAAAGATATTAGGATTGTAAGGAATTTTCTTAAGCCCAGCATCATCAGCTGCTGCATAACCACAAGAACTACAACAGAATGCAATAATTTTAGGTTTTTTAGTGAATTTTGCAAATGTTTCCATCGACACGAGTATTTTTTCAGAACTATCAATATTCATTTCAATAGCATTCGTCGGACATACAGATACGCAAAGTCCACAACCCTTACACTTAAATTTATCTATAGTGATCTTATTATTATCAAGGATAAGCGCATTATAGGGGCATGTTCCGATACAAAGTCCGCATAAACCACAAAAATCTTCATTTATTTCTATCCCACTAAACTCTGCCAATAAATAATCTTGAGATAAAAGAGAAATCACCTTAAGAGCGACTCCATTAGCGGTATCAATAGTTGACTTATAACTTAATGGACCAAATATTGAACCAACTCCATATATCCCAGATGCTAGGGTCTCCTCACTCATAAAACCAAAATCATTCAAAGTAAAATCCATAACCTTACGCAATTTTTTTAAATCATTGTTAGGAACTAAATTTATATTTAATACAATTAAATCAGAAGGAAACTCGATTGAATCTGCAATTATTACATTTCCACCTTTTCTAACCTCAGTTTTAATCTCATTGGCATATAAAAAACGTCTATCAATTGATTTGAGGAGTGATTGTTGATCTTTTCGATATCGCTTCAAATTACAAAAAATGTTTACTTCGCATTCTGGATCCTTAACTTTGACGCTTTCTAAATATTTTAATGCAACGATATCGCTAAATTCATTCTCATACTCTGAAGGACCGACATCTTGTATAATTGAAATTGTTTTTAGTGGTTTATTATCTGAAGGTCGTAACAATTTTCCATCAGTAATTCCATCCGAGGAAAGAATTCTTTCGAATTCAGCAGAAGTTATGATGTCATTTTCAGGATTATAATAATATTCTTTAGGATTATTAGGAAGATCAGCTCCGATCGCAATTACTTTAGCTCCCACTTTAATGCGTAATTTTTCCGCTTTCTGAGTTAAATCAATAGCATTATTTATACACGCTCTTTTACATATTCCACAATTTAGGCATTTTTCAATATCTTCTTCATCTATTGTTGGCGCAAAAGGATAAGAATGAATAAAGGGGATGTATATAAGTTTACGTTTACTTAACCCAAATTCATATTGATTTGGCTTTTGGACACTACAAACATCTATACATTGTTTGCATCCTGTACATTTCTCCACATCTACATACCGTGGATTTTTAATCAAATCAATTGTAAAATTTCCCACTTCACCTGAAACGTTCTTGACTTCTGTGTTTGTTAGAATTTCGATATTTTTTTCTCTAGAGATCTCTGCAATTAGCTCAGATATGAAGCATATTGAACAATCACCCATATTGTAAATCCTATCCCACCTCGCTATTTTGCCCCCAAGAGTGGGAGATTTCTCAATAAGATAAACTTTAATTCCTGCGCGTGCCAAATTAAGGGCGGTGGTCATACCTCCAATTCCTCCTCCAATAATTGCGCAGCTTTTCTCAACCTCTACTCGTTTTACTTTGATAGTTTTCTGTAAAGATACCCGTTTTACCGCTGCTTCGATTAATAATTGTGCCTTTTCGAGAGTCATTAATGGATCCAAATGAGTGTTAACTGATGGATGAACCCAAGCACATTGTTCTCTGATATTCGCGATTTCTATATTTGATGATTCGATAACGTCTTCAAAAATTTTTTCAAAAAGATTTTGATGTGTTTTTGGTGAACATGCAGCTATAACGATTTTATTAATAAAATTCTCTTTAACCCATCTCGTAATTTGTGTATAATTCTTTTGTTGACATAAATTTGCAAAAATCCTTACGGAAACAACGTTTTCAATTTTATTAACATAAGATTCCAGAGAATTGATATTAATTACATTTGAAATTTCTGTATTACAATTACATATAATAACACCTACACGGTTTATATCGCTCCCTTCCTTCTTTAAATATTCATCAATATCTTCCCCAGCTAAAATTCGTTTATTGAGATTGAGAATTTTTATTACTCGTTTACCATCTTCTGTTAAAAAATATGATTTACTATCTTTATCCACTAAAGAACCTAATTTTTTTAAATGAAAGTTAAGTTGCCCCGTGGTATCTAAACCAAGTTTTTCCATTAAATCTGTATATGAGATATATCCTTCCTTCTCTAAAAGCATTAAAATTTTTTTTCTAAAATCATGCGACAAGATTGAATATATATCCACTTTGGTTTCTCATCTCCTTTTATTGATGTTCTTTTTGACAAGAAAAATTAAGAAAAAATAATCTTGACAAATTGGTTTATCAACATGATTAGTATAATATACGAAAATATAAATCTATCTATCGATCTTGATCACGTGATATAAGTGATTAGTCACTCGGATCCTAGAAATTGATACTTAGAAAATTTTAATTCACTATTTTCTATTTTTGACAATTTAATTTTTCATAAAATCAGAAATTTTTCTTATCAAATTGTTTAAGTTATCTCAAAAAGTTCATAACATAGAAAGAAAATTAGTTGAAATAACTTTGAGGTGAAGGATAAAAATGGAAGTATTAGAATTAAAGCCTGTAAAAAATAAGAAATTAGTTGCCTATATGTTTAAAAAAAGGAAAGATGATTTTCCTGGAGATATGGATGCATTTCGCAAATTTCTTACAGAAAAAACAATCAAATTTATCACATTCGATTTTGATTTTGATATGAAAGAATTTAGTAAAACTGGATTTGCGAAGGTTTTAGATGAGAGGGGTATATCTTACCACCAAGTAGATATTCCAGAATATGCTATGGGATATTTATATGAGGAGATAATGGAAAAAGAGGAATTATTCAAAGAATTAGTTGATGAATACCAAGGAATGGATGATAAAGACTCATATAAGGGAGAAAGCCTAAAAAATTGGATAGATATGCTCAGACAAGAAATTGAAGAGAAAGAAATTATGCTTAGTTTAAAAATTAGACCACAATGGATTGTGAAAAAGATGCTCGATATTGCTCGATCACATAAAGAAACAGAAATGGCATTTATGCATTTTGTCCAGGAAGATATATGCGAAGATATATGCTCTGAAGTTGCAGCCTTGCTGAGAGATCTAAATGTGAGAGTTGTCTCTTATACTAAGCACCATAACGTTAAGCAAATAATATTTTAATTAAAATTTTAAAATAGTGTAAAAAATAGGTGAAATAAGAAATGGTGGATGAAAAAGTATTAGAATTAAAACCATTAAAAAAAAAAAAATTGAATTTAGTGATGATTGAAAGTGAGTTTCCAATCGATTGGTACTTTGAAAAGAAGACGAAGAAAGAGGATAATTTAGTATGGGATCTAAATATTGTCTCAAAAGAATATATAGATCTTGTGGAGAAATACATTGATAAATATGAGGTTGACTTTGCTGTAGAAGAACAGGGAAATCGAGATGAAGACAATTTAGAAGATGACCCACTAAGAAGGTTATTTAAACGGAAAGAAGTTCCTTACAAAATGGTTGATATTTCTGAAAATGCAGAGAATTATCTTAGAGCTACGCTTGACCAACATAATTATCTGATTGGACAATTAAATAAAAAAATCGAATTATTAACCAAACAAAATAATGGCACAGTTCCCAAAGATAATCCTATTTTTCAAGAGATTGTGGTATGGAAAGAATATTTGCAGAGAGAATACGAGCAGCAAGAAAATGAAGTTCGTTATAAAGTGAGAGAAGCTTGGATGATGATGAAGATTGTAAATCTTGCCAAAGAAACGAAAAAGAATAAGCTTAAAGGATTATTCATTTGTGATCTCTCTCATTTCAAAGGAATAGATGAATTAGCAGCAGATTTGAATATTCAAACCACACAGATTAAGTTAGAAAAGAAGATTATGGTTGAAAATCCTCCAATCGTTATAAATACAGATGGAGGCGTAGAAAGAGTAGTTGATAATCCCCAAAAACCTAAGCAATCTTTAATTGAACTTTCAGGGATTAAGATAAAAAAGAAGGATAGCTCGGAGAAAATATGCTATTTCTTTGACACTGATGAGAATGCATCACCTTTTGATATTAATATGGCATATGATGCGGGATTTGATGTGGTAGTTCCAGTGAGTAATATGACTGCTGAAAAAGTTCCACAATTGGTTCAAGATGCGATTTTTTCCAGAAAACCAAAAGCGCCGACAACATTTTTTATTGGAGGGGCAAATGTTAAGGAAGGAGAAAAAATTGCCAAACAAGTTCAGAAATCTTTGGTGACACCCTTCGAGTGTCCCGTTATAATCGATCCTAGAGGGTCTCATACGACTGCATCAGCTGTGGTTGCTAAAACTTTAAAAGTCGCCCGCGAAAAACATGGAATACCCTCCTTAGAAGGGAAGAAAGTGGTAATTATGGGGGCAGGTCCTGTAGCCAGAATAGCAGCCATATTAGCCTCAAAACAAAAGGCAAAAACTTTTATAGTTGAAACCTGGGACAAAGCGAGTGAGGAAAGCATAAAAAGTCTTGCAGAAGATCTTAATGAAGAAGCAGGAGAAAACTCTAATAAAATTATTGGTGTGTTCGCACCTACTATAGAGAGTAGGATTGAAATTACCAAGGATGCTGATGTGATTTGGGCTTTAGCCGCAGCAGGCGTAGAGGTCTTATCTGAAGAAGCTATATCCAAATTAGAAGGTAAAAAATTAATCGTTGATATTAATCTTGTTCCTCCTTATGGTATTGAAGGATTGAAACCAAAACATGACAATGAAGAAATTTATAAAGATGTCTTTGGGATTGGGGCTTTAGCTTTGGGGAGACTTAAATCTGAATCAGAAGCATCTTTACTCAAGGAAGCTGCTAATACTCGTGGGAAGAAAATTTTCAATTATCTCAATGCTTTCGAAAAAGCACAAGAAATTTTATCTAAATGATATAAATTTTTTTTTATTTTTTATATCAATTCATTTATCTCTTCAATTAGATTTCTAAAGATTATTATTTCAATGGGTGATATATAATGGGTAATGTTCCAAAAAATAAAAAAAAGAATAAAAGTCTGAGAGTAAAGGATGCCTTTAAAGAGGATGCAGGAAGAGGCATTGTAAGAATAGATCCTGACATCATGAAGGAGTTAAACCTTAAAAATAGAGATGTAATACAGATTTCTCATCCCACTAATCATAAAAAAACCGCTGCAGTACTTCAAACAGGTAAAGAAGAAGATAAAGGAAAAAATATTATCCGTATTGATCCTTCTTTAAGAAGAAACATAGATTGTTCTATTGATGATTTGGTTAAAATTAAAAAAATAGAAACCGAATCGGCGGAAGAAGTTGTTTTTGCTGGTATTGAAGAAGCAATTATGCTTAGAAGTTCTCAACAATTAGTTAGAAAATTAGAAAATAGAGTAATTACAAAAGATGATGTCCTCAGTTTTTATAGTTATGGCCATCGTGTAGATTTAATTGTAGTGGATTTTACTCCTCAAGTAAAAGCCGTTAAAATCATTTTAGATACAAAAATTATATTGAGTGAAAAATCTCATAAAGAATTAAAGAAAGTGGAAAAGACTCGGATCACTTATGAAGATATTGGAGGATTAGAAGGAACGATACAAAAGATTCGAGAAATGATTGAGCTTCCAATCCGACATCCAGAAGTATTCAAACGAATCGGAATATCACCACCAAAAGGAGTATTATTACACGGCCCTCCAGGGACGGGTAAGACTCTTTTGGCTAAAGCAGTTGCTTATGAAACAGATGCTCACTTTCTAACAATTAGTGGTCCAGAGATTACAAGTAAATTCTATGGACAGAGTGAAGAAAATTTAAGAAAAGTTTTTGAAGAGGCAGAGGAACAAGCACCTTCAATAATATTTATTGATGAAATGGATTCCATTGCCCCAAAGCGGGGTGAAGTCGTCGGGGAAGTAGAAAGGAGAGTAGTTGCCCAACTTTTAGCTTTAATGGATGGATTAAAAGAACGAGGAGAGGTAATTATCATTGGAGCCACTAATCGAGTAAATGATATAGATGAAGCTTTAAGAAGACCGGGAAGATTTGATAGAGAGATTGAAATAGGTGTCCCAGATATTAAAGGTAGATATGAAATATTATTAATCCATACGAGAGGTATGCCATTAAAGAAAGAGGTCAATTTAAAGGAAATCGCAAATAGGACCCATGGATTTGTAGGTGCAGATATTCAATCTCTTGCTAAAGAAGCTGCAATGTTGGCAATTAGAGATGTGATACCTAAAATTGACTTAGAACAACCGATCCCAATAGAAACATTGAATAATATAAAAATAGAGATGAAACATTTTCTAAATGCGTTAAGTATTATTGAACCTTCAGCATTAAGAGAAGTTTTAATTACTCAGCCTACGGAAACGTGGGAAGATGTTGGAGGGTTGGAATATGTAATATTACAATTAAGAGAAGTTATAGAATGGCCACTTAAATATCCTAAACTATATAAACATTTAGAATCAGAACCTCCATGTGGCATTCTTTTGTATGGCCCTCCTGGTACCGGTAAAACTTTAATTGCAAGGGCACTAGCTCACGAATGCGAAGTTAACTTTATTTCTGTAAAAGGGCCTGAATTTGTGTCAAAATGGGTTGGAGAGAGTGAAAAAGCAGTAAGAGAAACATTTAGAAAAGCTAGAGCAGCCGCTCCTTGTATTATTTTTTTTGATGAGATAGATGCAATTGCTTCTAGAAGGGGAAGTTCAGAAGGATCTAAAATAGAGGAAAGAATTGTTTCTCAACTCTTGACTGAAATGGACGGTCTTGAAAGCTTGAAAGATGTCATTCTTTTAGCTGCTACTAATAGACCCGACATGCTTGATCCTGCATTACTGCGATCAGGAAGATTCGGGAGACAAATAGAGATTAATTTGCCTGACAAAGAAGCACGCAAAAAAATTTTACGAATACATCTGAAAAGAAAACCTTTATCTAAAGATATAAATTTAGACGAAATTTCTGAGATAATTGGAGATTTTAGTGGAGCAGATATAAAAGCATTATGTGAAGAAGCAATTCTATTAACAATTCGCAGATCTGTTATAAATAGTGAAATTAATACGGATAATTGGGATTCTGTTAGAAAAGTTGAAATCACTAGAAACGACTTTATGGAGGCATTGGAAAAAGTTTCTCGAAATGCAAAAAGAGCCCAGAAAGCATATACAATTAGAGTTAAAGAACCGATTAATGACTTATATAGATAACTTTTTTTTTTCCCTATTTTAATTAACTAACAATTTTCAATAACAAATATTTTAGATTTTTTTTAATTCTGAATTGATTAAAATTCCTAAAAAGAAGTTAGGAAAATTTCATTTCACTAATTCTTTTTTTGAAAAATTTATTTGTCAAATTAATAAAAATTCTTCTTATCAAATTCTTTAAATGATTTCAAAAGGTTCCTATCATAGAAATAAAAAATTAATAAAAAAAATATCACAAAAAAGGTGAATAGATAAAATGGAAGTAATCCTTAAACCTGCTGTTGAAACTCCTGACAAGGAAAGAACCCAAACAGCAAAAAAGTTTTGGAAAGAATTTGCTCAAGGTTATTTTGAAGTGGAAGAAATGAAGAAACAAAAAGAATTAAAAGAATATATAGAAGCGTATAATAATATTGAAGATAAAAATTCCTTTAACGCTCAATACCTTGAAACCTTGATTTATAACTTCAAACATTAATCACATTTTTTATTCTCTTCTTTTTTAACTAAAAAATTCGATACAATTTTTTAACACAATTTTCGAAAAAAATTTATTCTTAAAAATCATATGCTTTTATTATAGAGATTTCCCCTCTAAGAATATATAGCAAAATTAATTTTACATAGTAATAATAAAGTGGGTTTAAAAATGGAAGAGAAAAGGCTCGATTTTATTACACAAAAGCTCAAAGTTCTTGGGACATCCTATTCATTACAAATAGGATTCTTAGGAGATACTTGGTTATCGCGAATTATTAAAGCAGAAAATATAATCGCGGAAAAAAAATATGAAGATATCGAAGAGAAGTTCCCTAACCAAAATGAGATCGTTAATTGGGTTTTATATTCTATACCTATTCCTAATCTAAATCCCCATAGAATTATGAAAACGATTCAAACATTAGCAAAGGAAGCACTAAAATATAAAGAAAAGTTCGATATTGAAAAAAGAGGCGAGAAAAAAGAAGAGCCGAAAATAACAAAAGATATGTTACAGAAACAAGAGAAAAATTATGAAAAGAAGCTGAATTTTTTAGTATCGATTAAAAATAAAATCGAGAACGGAGCAACAGGTAATGAAATTTTACGCGAATATGATAATTATCCTCGGCACTTTGCTGGTATTTTAAGGATGTATGATACTACATTAACCAAAATTGGAGAGAATAAGATAATTAATAATATATTAAAAGAAAGAAAAACAAGTAAAACATTTCCGCGTCTTGATTCAATGGATTCTTATCTCAAAGTAATGAAAAACGAGATAGAGGTTACTGAGAAAAATATTAAGGAATTAATAGAACAACAAAAATAATAATTCTTGTTCATTCTGGAAAATTCACTAAGATTACCCTTTTAATTAAAAAAAAAAGATAATAAAAGAAAAAAAAAGATAATTTAAGGTTAAATTATATGTCCCTCGGTTTAACCGTCTTTCTGCCGTTCTTCTTCGCTCGATCTACTGCTCTGTCAAGAATTTCGATTATACGGGCATTTAGTTTCTCTCCATCAATGACTCCAGAGCTTGTGTTACAATTCTTAGATTTAAGATAATCTCTAATTTTTGATTTTACATAAAGCGGTTCAATTTTTTTCTTCGCCATAATTTATTCCTCTTATTATATTATAATTTCATTGGGTTTTAGTAGAAACTTAAATTAATTATTATTTTATGAGTTTTTAAATCTTTTTACAAACTGATGAATAAAAGCATTTTCCTATTTTTCTAAGGAAAAATTTGAAGATTGGATAAAATAGGTGATTCCTTTATATCCTAAAAATATCAAGAAGCTTGACAGATTCAGTTCTATACTATTAATAATTAATTGATTGAGCTGATATCATACTTTAAAAAGTATATTTATATAAAGAATTTAGATTTAAAGTTTTTAGATTATTGATATTAATTTTTAGAAATCTATGATTAAATGTGCTTGATAAAATTAATTTATTCAGATAAATATTTAATAAATTAAATTATTTTTCATATATGAATTATTTCTATGTGATATTAATTTTTCCATTCATACTTAAAAGAAAGATTGTTTTTTTATTAAATAAAAAAAAAAGTAATATAAACTGGCTTATATTCATATAGATTAGGGTCCACTTTCAGAGCAACCAGGAATACTTACTCCCGCTGTTGCCAAACTTAATCCGTAAGCTATAACCAGCATTAAGGCTAATGCAGCAATAGTTTTTTTCTTCATGATTTATACCAATTATCTTATTGGTATCGTTATATCCAAAATTTACTATTTAAACTCCAATTTTTTTTTAATAGCATTTTCAATATTTTCACAAATTCCGAAAAGGAGTCCAAAAATAGGGAATATA
>Ga0209918_1002015_pt1 | contig 10060 bp, 9 predicted proteins | sample SalPonD_shore_MG_FD_185712 | JGI IMG/M metagenome (GOLD analysis project Ga0209918, IMG submission 185712) | Salt pond soil microbial communities from South San Francisco under conditions of wetland restoration - Salt Pond MetaG... | ecosystem: Environmental > Aquatic > Marine > Intertidal zone >...
GCAGCAGGTGCTTCTCGCCCTGCGGCGCGCCGCTGTCGGTCACCGCCGCGACCTCCTCCTCGCCGATCAGCGAGGCGGCCAGCTCGGCCGGATTGGCAATCGTCGCCGAGCAGAGAATGAAGATCGGGTCGGCCCCGTAGAAGCGGCACACACGACGCAGGCGGCGCAGCACGTTCGCCACGTGCGAGCCGAACACACCGCGGTAGGTGTGCATCTCGTCGATGACCACGTAGCGCAGATTCTCGAAGAACTGCGCCCACTTGGTGTGATGCGGCAGGATGCCCTGGTGCAGCATGTCGGGGTTGGAGACGACGATATCGCCGCGGGTGCGCACCGCCTTGCGGGCATCGCCGGGGGTGTCGCCGTCGAAGGTATAGGCGCGCACGCCGAGGTCGCCTGCGCGGTTGAGCTCGAGGATCTCGGCGACCTGGTCCTGGGCCAGGGCCTTGGTCGGAAACAGGTACAGGGCCTTGGCCTGCTCGGCGAGCGCGGCCTGGAGCACCGGCAGATTGTAGCACAGGGTCTTGCCCGAGGCGGTCGGGGTGACCACCACCGTATGGCGACCGCCCGTGACCGCCTCCCAGGCCTGGGCCTGGTGGCTGAACAGGCTCTCGATGCCGCGCGCGCCCAGGGCGGCCCGCAGCCGCGAGTCCAGGTTCTGCGGCAGCGGCGCATACCGGCCGGGGCGGGCCGGGGTGATCAGCTCGCCGGTGATCCGCCCACGGTACTTGGCCTTGAGCTGCGCGGCCAGACGCGCCACCGGGTCGGAATCGGCCGCCGGCCCCGCCCTGGCGGGTTCCGGCCGGGATCCACGCTGGGACATTTGTGCGGCGGGGGTGGCCATGCTATGTTCTCCATTGGTTCTCCCACTACCCGATAGTATAGAACGAATAGAGAACGTACAAGTGAATCCCGCCACGGACAGCCGCCTCACCCGCCGCCAGCAGCAGGTCCTGGACTACCTGCGCGAGCACGCCGGCGAGTTCGCCCAGCCCCCGACCCTGGACGAGCTGTGCCGGGCGCTGGGCCTGCATTCCAAGGGCTCGCTGCACAAGCACATCCAGGCGCTGATCGCGGCCGGCCTGGTCGAGCCGCTGCAGGGGCGCCAGCGCGGCATCCGCCTGACCGAGGCGGCCCGCCGCCGCCCGGGCGAGCTGCCCCTGCTCGGGCGCATTGCCGCCGGACGGCCCATCGAGGCCATCGCCGACACCGAAACGGTCGAGGTCCCGGCGGCCCTGCACCGGGGCCGGGACTGCTATGTGCTGGAGGTTCGGGGGGACTCCATGATCGAGGACGGCATCCTGGACGGCGACTGGGTGGTCATCGAGCCCCGGGAGCAGGCCCGCGACGGCGAAGTCGTGGTCGCCCTCATCGACGGGGCGGAGGCCACGCTCAAACGCATCGAGCAGCACCCCGGCCAGGTCGTGCTGCACCCGGCCAATGCCCAGCACGCACCGCAGGTCTATACGCCCGACCAGGTGCGGATCCAGGGCGTGCTGGTCGGGCAGATGCGCCGCTACCGCTGAGACAATGGCCCGCGCGGCCCGTCAGGGCCGATTGAGCAGCACCGCCTCGGCCGCGCGCTGCAGCGAACCAATGAGGCGTTCGGCGACGCGCTTCTTGATCGAGTATTTCACCTGATACAGATCCGCCTCGTCGCTGGCGCTAATCAGGTAATCATCGCTGGTGCTCAGCTCGTCGACCAGACCCAGCGCCACGGCCTGGCGGCCGTACCAGTATTCTCCGGTCGCGACCTTCGCCAGTTCCAGGGCCGGGCGGTACTCGGCCACGAAGTCCTTGAACAGCTGATGGGTGTCGTCGACCTGTTCCTGCACCTTGGCCCGTTCGGCGTCGGTGTTGACGCCGAACATGGTCAGGGTGCGCTTGTACTCCCCCGCCTTGACCTGCTCGAAGTCCACGCCGTGCTGATCGAGCAGGCGGTGGAAATTCGGCAGCTGCGTCAGCACGCCGATGGAGCCGACGATGGCGAACGGCGCGGCGATGATGCGGTCGGCCACGCAGGCCATCAGGTAGCCGCCGCTGGCGGCCACCTTGTCCACCGCCACGGTCAGTGGCACCTGGCGCGCCCGAATCCGCGCCAGCTGCGAGGCGGCCAGGCCGTGCTCGTGCACCAGACCGCCGGCGTTCTCCAGGCGCAGCAGTACCTCGTCGCCCTCGCCCGCCTCGGCCAGGACGGCGCTGACCTCCTCGCGTAGCGAGGCCACGCCCGTGGCACGGATATCACCGTGGAAGTCGATGACGAACACGCGTTTGCGCCGCGGCGCGCCGGGCTTGGCGAGCTGCTTGTCCTGCCGCTTGCGCTCGGCCTTGTCCGATTTGCTGAGACGTTTCGCCGCCTTTTTCGGCAGCACCGCCGTGCGCAGCGCGCTGGCCAGCTTGTGATACTTCTCATTGAGGTTGGTGACCTCGAGGTGCTCACCCGCTTGGCGCCGGCCGCGCCGCGGCACCGAGGCCAGCATCGCCAGGACGATACCGAACGCGACGACTACCGTCGCCGTCTTGGCCAGAAACAATCCGTAATCCGACAGGAATTCCGCCATCGACATCGTTTACTCCCTTCGCTGACGCTCGCTCGTCAGGCCAAGCTGCAAGTTTCAAGTTGCAAGTTGTTGGTGGCAAGTGACAAATCACGAGGATAAAGCGCCCCGCGCCCAAATCCGCACCGCTTCCTTCTGCCTACTGCAAACGGCCGGCTGCCAACTCACCGACGAATATATGCCAATCCCCGAACCGCCTCAATTCCAAACGGACCCTTGCGGGCCGCAAGACCCTCCGGGCGCCACCGACGCGAACGCACGACTTCGGGACAGGACACGATCGGCTCTCACGCTGCGGCCATGATCCGGTGTATTTCAGCAGGGCGCCGGGGTGTATGCCCCGGCACGCATACCGGCACGAGTCCCGGCCGGGAAAGTATCCGATCCGCCGTTGATCCGTCACGGATGGGACCCATACTTATTTAGACAGGCCCCAGCGGCCTATTCCAACACGCACAGCGATGGTATTCGCTCGAATTACGATACCGGGAGGTGCGCCTTATGACCGTACAATCGACCATCAGTCCGAAAGCCGACGACGCGCTCATCGTCGTCGATGTCCAAAACGATTTTCTGCCCGGCGGCACGCTGGGCATCCCCGAAGGCGACACCGTCATCGAACCGCTCAACCGTTACATCGAGGTCTTTGACGACAAGGACCTGCCGGTCTTTGCCACGCGCGACTGGCACCCGCCCGAGCACTGCTCCTTCGAGCCCCAGGGTGGGCCCTGGCCCGAACACTGCGTCGCCGACACGCCCGGTGCCGAGTTCAGTTCCGACCTGAACCTGCCCGAGGACACGCACGTCATCTCCAAGGCCACGCGCCCGGAGCGCGATGCCTATTCCGGCTTCGACGGCACCGACCTGCAGCAGCGCCTGCGCGAGCAGGGCGTGCGCCGTCTCTTCGTCGGCGGCCTGGCGACCGACTACTGCGTGCTCAACACCGTGCGCGACGCCGTCGTCGCCGGCTTCGGCGTCTATCTGCTCGAAGACGCCATCCGCGGCGTGAACCTCAACATGGGAGACACCACCAAGGCGTTGACCGAAATGCACCGTATCGGCGCACGGCCGCTGCACGTACAGGCGATCGCGGCATGATCCCGCAGACCGGCCTGCTGCTGACCGACCTGTACCAGCTCACTATGCTGCACGGGTATCACTCGCGCGGCATGGACGATACCGCCGTGTTCGAGTTCTTCGTGCGCGACCTGCCGCCCGAGCGCAACTTCTTCGTGGCTGCCGGGCTGCAGCAAGCGCTGGAGTTCCTGCACGAGGCGCACTTCTCCGACGAAGAGCTCACCTGGCTGCGCGAGAGCGGACGTTTTCCCGCCGATTTCGTCGACCACCTGGCGCAGTGGCGCTTCACCGGCGAGGTCCACGCCATGCCCGAGGGCACGGCGTTCTTCCCGAACGAACCCATCCTGCGCGTCACCGCACCCATCCAGCAGGCCCAGCTGGTCGAGTCGCGCCTGATCAACCTGCTCCACTTCCAGAGCCTCATCGCCTCCAAGGCCGTGCGCTGCACGCTGGCCGCGCCCGACAAGCTCCTGGTCGACTTCGGCATGCGCCGCGCCCACGGCGCCGAGGCGGGCCTACTCGCCGCACGCGCCAGCTACATCGCCGGCTTTGCCGGCAGCGCCACCGTGCTCGCGGCGCAGCGTTTCGGCATTCCGGCCTTCGGCACCATGGCGCACTCCTACATCGAGGCCCACGCCGACGAGACCGGCGCGTTCGAGTCCTTCGCCCGCGCCCAGCCCGACAACGTTACCCTGCTCATCGACACCTACGACACCGAGGCCGGCGCACACAAGGTCGTCGAGCTTGCGCGGCGCCTCAAGGCCGAGGGCATCGCCATCCGCGCCGTGCGCCTGGACAGCGGCGACCTCGACGCACACGCCCAACGCGTGCGCACCATCCTCGACGAGGGCGGCCTGCCGGACGTGCGAATCTTCTCCAGCGGCAACCTCGACGAGTACCGCCTGCAAGAGTTGCTCGCCCAGGGCGCCCCCATCGGCGGCTTCGGCGTGGGCACGCTCATGGATACCTCGGCGGACGTGCCCTACCTGGACTGCGCCTACAAGCTGACCGAGTACGCCGGCCAGGGCCGGCGCAAACGCTCCGAGAGCAAGGCCACCTGGCCGGGGCGCAAGCAGGTCTATCGCCACTACGACACCGACGGCCGCATGGCCGGCGACACGGTCACGCTCTACGACGCCCCCGCCGAGGGCGACCCCCTGCTCGAGCACGTCATGAGCGGCGGGCGGCGCATCGACCCGGGCGAGTCGTTGGACACCATCCGCGAACGTCTCAATTCCCAACTCGAGCGCCTACCCGAGCCCCTGCGCCGCCTGGAGCCCGCCGGCTCGCCCGAGGCGCCGGCCTATCCCGTCGCCATCGGCCCGGCCCTGCGCCAGCTGGCCGAACAGGTCGATACCTGGCTGGAGCAGCCTGCCCCGGCCCCGCAGCAGCGCACCGGGTAAGCCCACTGCAATCCCTCCAGCCGGCGGTGACCGCCGCCGGCGGGATGTATATAATCGCAGGGGTGTATATATCCACAGGGACAAGCCGGTGTCCGAGCTGACCGCCCGCCAGGCCGAGATCCTGGACCTCATCCGCGAGACCATGGAAGAGACCGGCATGCCGCCGACCCGAGCGGAGATCGCCGACGCCCTGGGCTTTCGCTCCGTCAACGCCGCCGAGGGCCACCTGCGCGCCCTGGAGCGCAAGGGCGCCATCGAGCTCATCCCCGGCTCCTCGCGCGGCATACGTCTGAAAGAGGAGATCGGCCTGCCCGTGATCGGACGCGTCGCTGCCGGCAGCCCCATCCTCGCCGAACAGCATATCGAGACCCACTACCGCCTCGACCCCGGCCTGTTCCGCCCCAGCGCCGACTACCTGCTGCGGGTGCGCGGCCAGAGCATGCGCGAGGCCGGCATCCTCGACGGCGACCTGCTCGCCGTGCACCGCACGAGCGAGGTACGCAGCGGCCAGATCGTCGTCGCCCGCCTGGGCAACGAGGTCACCGTCAAACGCTTCCGCCGCCGCGGCAACAAGGTCACCCTCGTGCCCGAAAACCCCGACTTCGAGCCCATCGCCGTCGACCTCAAGCGCGACGACCTGGTCATCGAGGGCCTGGGTGTGGGGGTTATACGCAACGGGCAGCCGCTTTGAGGCGCGAGCACCGGTTCAGATCACCGATGGCCCAATATTTGCGGAGGAAATAGCCGTGGCCGAACAGGGAGTCCGTACCCCGGAGAAAGGCCCGGCGGACGCAGCGGCAAATACAGTAGTAATACGGGGTGTCGGCCAGCGACACCAGCTCCTTCCGGGCGCGGGTCAGCTTTGTGGGTGCCTCAAATTTCGGGGCATCCCCTTGGTCGGCGGTTTCTGAATGGCGAGGCGCTGTCCAAGGCCGAGACGCGGCTGCTCAAGGAGTTAGTGGACGCGTGGCGCTCACGGCTGATGGATATCAGCTGGTATATGCGGTGTTGAAATGAATCCATCGCTCGCCAGGCCAATGCCGAGGACGGCTGTACCGGCCGGTTCTGGGAGGGGCGGTTCAAGTCCCAGGCCCTGCTCGATGAGAAGGCTTTGGCGGCCGCTCTGGCCTATGTCGACCTGAACCCGATCAGGGCGGCCATGGCCAGGACGCCGGAGGCGTCGGATTACACGTCCATCCAGCGCCGTATTCGTTATGCCCTGTCCGGCGACACGGAGGGCACCGGTCAACCCGCGGAGCTGATGCCGTTTGTCGGTAATCCAAGACAGGACATGCCCAAGGGCTTGCCCTTTCGTCTGTCTGATTATCTGGAGCTGGTCGATTGGACGGGACGGGCGCTGCGCGAGGCCAAGCGCGGTGCCATTCCGTCCGACGCCCTGCCTATCCTGGAGCGTCTGAATATCGAGCCCAGGTAATCGTGTAGCGGTCGATCTCGCGCAGCACGGCGCTAATGCGGTCCTTGGTCACACCCTGGTAGGCGGCCGGTACGGGGTCCTTTCCTTGCGCGATTGCATCGTCCCGGAGTTGTTTGACGTTGTCTTGTAATGCCATTTTTATTTTTCATCCAGAGGCACCAGACGCTCCGCTTCCCGAAGCTAGTGCTTATAGTTCTTCCAATAAACTTTGATTCTGTTAAGGTCAATGCTGCTTTCAATAATCACCTTCGTAAACTCTACACCGGTTGGTATACCATTGTCCGCGCACAGAGACAGCATAACATTGTCTTTGTTGAACTGGTAATTGCCTTGATATGACAGCGTTACCTCTTTACCCTTACCAACAAGTTTGGCCTTAATAGCACCTGGAGGAAAGAGATCTGATAGTTTTTTACGAAAAACCAAGATATCTTCTTTGCCATTCCATGCAGCCGTTGACGAGACATCCACCTGGATACTAGCGCCAGATGTAATCGCCTCGATTGGCTTGTCTGGCACCAATTCCAACCGACCATGCAAGTTGATTGGATCTGGCGTCAACAAGACGGTCTTAGAGAAAAACAGAATTAGAAAAAACTCCTTCATAAGCTCACTTAAAACATTTCGGGCATTGCTCGTTTTCCAAGCACTTCTGCTTCGCCCTTCTCAACACATCATCAGCCAATGTTTGGCTACCTTCTTATCGGTGGTCATATCGTTCTCCTAGTCAGGTTACGGTCGGAGCGTCAGATACTCCTTCTATAACCCACCCAGGGGCGGTATGGCCACCGCCTCTTGTGAATACCGTGGACACCCACCGCAAAATACCTTGCCTATCCTGGAGCGTTTGAATATCGAGCCCAGGTATTGGCTCTTCCTGGCCACGCAGTTCGAGAGCCGGTTCAAGGGGCTGGTGGGCGCGGCCTATAACCTCAAAGCCGCCTGCGCCACTCTGGGGTATCAACGCACGCCGGGCTTGGCTTCCTGCCGAAAGCTGCTGACGTAGCGTTCACTGCGTCTCCTTCAATTGCTCGGGAACCGCCCGAGGCTCGCCGAGGCTCGGCCCTGCCCGCTCTATCAGTTTTTCGTCTCGCCACCCTGTATTCAAGCGAATTTAACGTTCTTCAGGCGCTAATGCGGACGATGCGGACAATACCGGGCGCGCCAACTTGCCGTGCGCCGGTCTTCTTATCGTGGGTGTCTTGGTTATCCCGGTTATCCCACCCAGTTCTCGGGCCAGCTCCACCGCAGTCCGATCACCGCGTTCGAGCTGGCGTACGGCCTCCAGTTTGAACTCGCGGCTGTATCTCGTTCGCTTTTGCATCGGACACCTCCTTGGGGCATTATCCCCTTATCTGGGTGTCCGTGAAATCGAGGGCGGGTCATTCTGACCCCTTGATTCCCTCCTTGATTCCCGTGATTTCAGAAATTTTCGAATCAGATGCGGGATAAAGAACCACCAGACCGTACCGATTAGCCCGTGAACAAGATATGGTGTGTATAGAATGTACCCCATGATCTCGGACGTCTCGGAGATATGCTGAACCCAGTTCGAATACCCCTCTCCACCCAGCAAATTCAGAAGAGACCATGGAAAATCAACCGGAAACCAAACTAGCCATATCATCGTCGATTGCTCGACCGGCGATGTTATAACGTGATGCACAGTCACAAAAAATCCCACCAAGTGCAGAAGAGCCAGGATAAATCCAATAACTGAAGCTTTCAAAGCGGCGTTTGTCATGTTTAGGCTCATTGGGAATTGCTACTCTTACTATTGGGACAAATATTCGGCTGTTGCGGGCAGGTCCGGGCGTTATGGCCGGGCGCACGCTTACCCTGGCGAGACATGGCCCTGCCAATAAGCCTTCCATAGAATCCTCCAGCTTGATATGCCTTCGACCTAAGGGTCTTGTCACATTTGGCGAAGCATTGACTCCGCTTATCGGGGTCACAAGGATTCGTTTTCCTACAACTCGAGTAACATATATCATGGTGCATACAGGCACGATCTAGTTCGTCGATTGGTTGCTTCGCATGCATGCGCTGTCCCGGTGTCAGGTCGTCCCAAGACCCCTCTCGCCCACCGGTCCAATTAGGACCACACCAGTTTCCATGGACCGGATAGCGATCTCCCGAAAAACTCTCATCGTGCGCAGGAAAACATCTATTGCCTCCCCTAAGCAGGCAGTCGGAAGTTGCACATCGACCGCAAAGATCGCCAGAGTCTAGTGCAAAAGTATCGAAAGTAAAAAGCGGATCGCTTTGTACATACCCATACGTATTCACCCCACCCCTCAACCCAATCGGATCACTCTCCACGTACCTCCCGGTCTTCGGATCATAATCCCTGAAATAGTTATAGTTCAGCCCCGTCTCGGCGTCATGATACTGCCCCGGGAATCGCAGGTTGAACCGGAACCGGCGATGGTTGTGGTCCGGATCCTCGTCGGGCCAGCTGGCGCCGAAGGGTTCGCCGTCCCAGCGCCATACCACGGTACCGCGGCGATTGGTAATCGCCCGCGGCGTGCCGAGGTGGTCGGTATGGATATAGTACAGCCTGCCTCGGACACGGCTTCGCCGGCGCTGCCCACGCGCGTTGCGCAGCCCCGGCGGCAGCGCCCCGCGTCTGCCGCCGGGGCGCCGGGCCACTCGGGCCCGCTGGAAGAACCGGCCGAAGCGGTGGTAGACCATCACCGCAGCGGGCACGCCGTTGACGTAGATGTACTCCCGCTGTATCCGGCCCATCGGATTGGTCCGCGCGATGAGCTGGCCGTTCAGGCCGTACAGATACAGCGTATCCGCTTTGGCGGAGCGCTTCTCCACGCGCTGCCCCATCCCGTTCAGGGCATAGCTCACCCGGCCGTCCACCCCGACCAGGCGGTTGCGGGCGTCGTACTGGTAGCTGTGGACGCCGTCGGAGACGATATTGCCGTTGGCGTCGTACTGGTAGGTCGCGTTGTCCGCCCCGGCGAGCGAGGCCAGGCGGTTGCTGCCCGCGACGTAGCGGTAGCTCGTCGTGCCATTCGCGTCGGTCAGGCTGGTGCGGTTGCCGTTCGCGTCGTACGCGTAATCCCAGCTCTGGTTGCTGTTGTTGGCGACGGTGAGGCGCATTAGGGCGTCGTAGCCATAAGTGCGGCTGGCCAAACTGTCGCTGATGGCCGTGATATCCCCGACCGGGTCGTAGCTCAGCGTGCGGGTGTCGCCCGCCAGGCTCAGGCTGGTCAGCCAGCCGTTCTGGTCGTAAGTCCGGTTGGCGGCGGTACCGTCCCCCCAGGTCCAGGCCTGCATGCGGCCGAAGGGCTGGTAGCTGATGCCGGTCATCAGCGGCTGGCCGTTGACATCCACGCCGGTGAGCTGGCCGTTGCTGTAGGCATAGTCGACCTGGGTCCCGGAGGGATAGGTCATGCCGACGAGGCGCCCGCTGCTGTCGTAGGCGTACGCGGTGCTTAGGACCACCCCGTGGAAATCCCGGCGCACGCCGGTTACCCGACCGTGCGGGTCGTAGCTCCAGCTCGTTGTTCCGGTGGGATCCGTGATGCTCGCCAGCCGGCCGATGCCGTTGGTGGCCGTATCGTAGGTATAGG
>Ga0209918_1002016_pt1 | contig 10058 bp, 9 predicted proteins | sample SalPonD_shore_MG_FD_185712 | JGI IMG/M metagenome (GOLD analysis project Ga0209918, IMG submission 185712) | Salt pond soil microbial communities from South San Francisco under conditions of wetland restoration - Salt Pond MetaG... | ecosystem: Environmental > Aquatic > Marine > Intertidal zone >...
AATCAAAATTTCAAAAATGCGTTAGCTTATGGAAAAGCGAACATTCAAGAATAAGGTATACCGGGAGCTGTCGGACGTGGTCAAAGCTCTTTCGAATCCGCATCGCCTTGAAATCCTGGAATTGCTGGCCCAGGGTGAGTTTTCGGTAGATGAGATAGCCAGGCAGACCGACCTTACCGTTGCGAATGCGTCGCAGCACCTGCAGGTGATGAAACGCGTGCAATTAGTGGATACCCGGAGGGAGGGTAACTTTGCATACTACCATCTGGCGAATCCCCGCGTTTACGAAGCATGGATTGGCCTGAGGAAGTTGGGAATGGAGCAATTGGCAGAGGTTGAACGGCTGCTACAATCTTATCGATCATCCCGAAATTCCATTGAAACACTTACCCGGGAAGAACTGGCTGAGAAACTGGAGCAGAAGCAGGTGACCCTTCTGGATGTTCGGCCGGAAGCGGAGTTTCGGGCGGGACACATTGCAGGAGCATTGAATATCCCCGTGGATCAACTAGAAAGCCGTTTGGAAGAGTTGCCCGAAGGCGGTGAGATTGTAGCCTATTGTCGCGGTCCGTTTTGCGTGTTTGCTGATGATGCGGTTCAACTGCTGCGCGAAAGAGGGTATGTCGCCAGGCGGCTTAGTGAAGGATATCCCGAATGGAAACTTAACGAGTTTCCTGTAGAGAAGGCTTTGAAAAACCAGGGATTTTGGTCATCCCGAATACTTTCGGGGTGAGTGAATTTAAAACCGGAGCTTATTATCTATAAGTGAGGATTTTAAATTCTCCCGAAAACTTTCGGGAAGATATTGGACAAAAGACCGGTTTTGCAAAGTCTTCTCTTTAAGACAGACCTGCAAATAAGCTATAAAATTTCCTCCAACGGGATGTGGAAATACAAGTTACAATGGTTATCCAAACGCAGCCAGGCGGTTTTCATCTTATAATTCAACTTTGTTATACCTTTATTTCTCAATGTAAAAATTACGAAATCTATTGGTATGATTGACAATTCAAAAGGCATATTGATCGTAGAAGACGATATGATCATTGCCATGGTGCTGGAACGCATGGTTAAGAAACTGGACTATAATGTACTCGACAAAGTGATTACCGGAGCGAAAGCCATTGAACTGGCCCAGGAGCTTAATCCCGATTTAATTTTGATGGATATTCAGCTCAAAGACGATATTGACGGTATCGAGGCCATGCAAAAAATCAGAGAAACTTCAGATGTACCGGTAATTTATATCACTGGTAATTCCGACCAATACAACCTGAATCGGGCCAAAGAAACCAATTTTATCCGGTACTTGATCAAACCCATCCGCATTGATGATCTTAAAGAATCATTTAAAGAAGCATTTGTTTAATCCGAATTATTTACAGAGGACTTTGCAAAACCAGGGATTTTGGTCAATCCCGAATGCTTTCGGGGTGAGTGATTTCAAAAACCTCCCGAAAACTTTCGGGAAGAATTTGGACAAAAGCACGGTTTTGCAAAGTCCTCTTACATTAACAACAAAATTTCTGGGTTAATAATCCGGATTAAACTTATTCATTTCTTATAAGCATTCTACTTATTATCTTTGGCACTGCATTTGGTGAGATGTTACGTTGTATCACTTCACACACGCTGCCACGTTCTTTTGTTTATTGTTGAGATAGGTTTTTCCCGTGATAAAGCGCGATAATTGCGCTTAACCCGGATATTTCGCTTCGTGGGAATCGCTTCGCTCGGAGCGCAGTGCTCTACACCCTGTTATAATTTTTAAGCACTTGGAATACCTCTAAGTAAATATATATCATAATATTACACTGATTTACCATAAAAAGATGTGAAATATCCGGGTTAAAAGATCTTTGAAAAACCAGGGATTATGGTTGAAATCATGAAAATGCAGAGGTTGGACAAAAGCACGGTTTTGCAAAGTTCTCTTTAAATGAAATGTATTTAGTGACTAAACTGTTTGTTATTTATGCATTTAACCAATCTATAATTAAAACGGTGGCAATGTTATGAGTAACAAACTTAAGACCCTCTCGGCTTCCAAACTGGAAGAATTTATCGCCAACACGGTTGGTGAGTATATTGATGAAGATTGTGAATGTGAAATCTCCAATATGAGTACTCCCAACATCGATTCCGAAGACGAAATTGCCGTTAAAGATGAACGGGATCTCACTTTCGATGTAAAAATTTCATATAAGGATTCAACCGGTTAACACGGATTTTTCTCGACAGTCTTGACCAATTTCTTTTATATTATGCAGGATTGGAAAATGGGAACTTCGGGTCATACGAAAAAACTTTTAATAAATAATCTTATAAGGAGTTGATTATGCTTATTGCCAATTTATTTCTTGCGGCGGTATCCGGGCTGGTGGGTGCTATCGTACTTACAGTGCTGGTCTATATATTTTCCGGCGTAGGTATTAAAATGGATATCCCTTACCTGCTCGGTACACGTTTCTCCAAATCCGACAGCAAATCGCAGGCATATATTGTCGGTATTATTTTATTCCTGCTCATTGGTGCATTCTGGGGGTTTTTCTACGTAACCCTGATGATGGGCCTTTCCGAACTGCCATCATGGGAGTTTGGGCTGCTGTATGGTTTTGGTCACGGTTTTTTTATGGGCGTCATTATCAGTACGTTTGCCGATTCTCATCCCAAAGTGGGAGAAGGCAAACTTATCCCGGATCCCGGCATGTTTGGTGCCAACTGGGGAGCCTTGGTCCCGGCGGCCATCATCATTGCCCATATGATTTTCGGCGTTATAACAATCTTTACGTACAACCATATTTACCATCCCGTTCATATGCCACGGGTATAAGAATTTTTATCAATGGGCCTGATCTGATTTGAAAAACTATTTATTCTATGATATCGAAACCACAGGCTTGAATAAAGCTTTTGATCAGGTCGTACAGTTTGCTGCTATTCGTACCGATACATCTCTTAACGAGGTGGATCGGTATCAATATTTAGTTCAATTGCGCCCCGATGTAATCTACTCTCCCGAGGCCCTGATCACCCATCGGATCTCATTAAATGAAATTAAATCGGGGCTGAGCGAATACGAAGCCACCCTTCAAATTCACGAACTGCTCAATACCCCGGATACCATCAGCATCGGGTATAACAACCTGGGGTTTGACGATGAATTTCTGCGATTTTCCTTTTATCGCAACCTTTTGCCTCCCTATACGCACCAGTTTAAAAACGGTTGTAACCGGATGGACCTGCTGCCCATTACGGCCTTGTACCGGCTTTTTAAACCTGATATTATCGATTGGCCGGAATTGGATGGAAAATCAACGCTGAAGCTTGAACATCTTAGCGAAACCAACAGCCTGGCCGAGGGACCGGCTCACGATGCCATGGTGGATGTGGAAGCCACTGTGGAACTGGCCCGAAACTTTTACCGGGAATCCGAAATGTGGAGCTTTACCCATCGCTACTTCAACAAGCAGGAAGATATGCAGCAGGTAAACCGCCTTCCCAACTTTATCGATAGTTCAATGGGAAAGCATTCCTACGGATTACTGGTGGAACCCCGAATGGGATCTGACTCTCATTATGTGGCCCCGGTGCTATTCCTGGGAAATTCAAACGTCTATTCCAATCAATCGCTATGGCTGCGGTTGGATCGACCCGAGCTCACCGGTACGCAGTCTGACAAGATATCAAAAACCACTTGGGTGAGTCGGAAAAAATACGGGGAACCTGGAATTATCCTTCCACCGGATGAAAGGTTTTGGGATTTACTCGACCCGGAACGCCGGGAAATGGTAAACAAGCATAAAGATTGGCTATCGAATCATCCTGAGATATTCCAATCCATCATTACCTATTATCGTAATTTTGAATACACCCCGATTCCCGATGTAGATGTCGACGCGGCTCTCTACCGGTTTGGGTTCCTATCCAACCAGGAAGAATCCCTGGCTTCCAGGTTTCACCAGTCTCCTGTTGAACAAAAGCCGGATCTTCTGAAGTATTTTGATCGTCAAGTCCCCCGAAAACTCGCCATTCGTCTTTTGGGCCGGAATTTTCCCGATGCTTTAACCGGTACCATCAAACAGGAATACGATTCTTATATTAACCGCATTCACTCTCCTCTCGACCTGGAAGCCCCGATTGATTATCGTGGCAATCGGAAACTCACGCCGGTTCAGGCCCTGCATCATATCGAAGCTATTAAAAAGGACAAGCAACTCACCTTAGATGCGGAACAAAAACAACTGTTAGGCGAGTTGGAACGGCATATTAATACAGAACACATGTAAATTTATTTTAAAGAGGGCTTTGCAAAACCAGTGATTTGGTCAATCCCGAATGCTTTCGGGGAGGGATCTATTCACCTAACCTTTCGAATACCGCTTGCGGGTATGAGAAAGCTCTCCGGCACGGAACGGGGCAATACGCGTTAATTGCCAATAACCATATTTTATCACTTCAATTGGATTAGGGTATTGAGCTTTGATCACGAGGCCAGGTCTCTCCCCCTGCAAGCAGGGTTCGAGACATAGGGGAATAGATTTCTCCTACGGATGACAAGTTCGGGGGTTTGCCGGTAATCCTCTATGTTATCGCGAGCCCTTAATGCGGCCCAGTGGGACGCACTATTTCAGAAGTGACAGAGTAGCTATCATCGGTGGGAGTCGACCAGATTGGCATGGGGCAATCAAATAGTTCGAAGGAACTTTCTCAGCAATAAGCCTGGTACATGCTAAAGGGAGCCCTGAGTCCGGTAATGTGAAGATGATTTTGGTAAACTAATAATTCCCAGCTTGCAAAACCTTTCCAGGGATGGGAAACCCTGGAAAGGTGAGGGTAATTTCAATGTTCCTTTTTCGAGCGAAGCGAGGCTAAAAGCCCCTAGGTGCGGGCTTATAATAGCCCCGGGTTTCAACCCGGGGAATAAAGCACGACCACATCTAAACAAGTCCTGTAAGGACGACACAAAAAGGCAGTCATAGGTAATGCATTGTATTTAATATCGATATCGTGAATATCCACGGAAGATCATTGGTTAAGAGTTACCCCTTCCCTTTTCCACCGAAAAGGGCAAGGGGCCAGGGGATGGGTTCCGACTAAACGGTTTCAATGAACAATGAACAATGAACAATGATCAGTGATCAATAAACAATGGTGAACGTTAAACGAGTTGGTCATTGAAAATGTCATTCCGACGAGCTTGTCAAGTCAGTAGTCGGTAATCGGTGGTCCGTGGTCGGTAGTCATTGCTCATTGAAAAGCTAAAAGGGAGGTCTCCTCCCGCTCGCGGAATGCTTCGATACTGTAAATGAAAGTGGAGCCTTCAGGATTGCATTACATGGCAGAGCCATGTAACGAGAAGGGATACGTTGGCTCAGGGGGTTGTCAGTATCCACTCTCATCCTATGTCATCGCGAGGAACGGAGCTTGCGGAGTGACGCGGCGATCTCAGCTATTGCCCTAGTACTACCTTTAACAATGGTTCAAGGCTTATGGCTGAGATTGCTTCGCCGGTTCATCGGGTTGCCCCATTTCGGCTGGGTTGGCTCCTACCGATGACAGATTTTATGTCACTTTTGAAACGGTGTGCCCCGCTTTGGGGCACATTAAGGGCTCGAAATGACATCACGGAGTTACTTTTTTATTATTGAGAATAATCGAACTCATGTTATTAGACTATACGTGAGGATTTTAAAATCTCCTGAAAACTTCCCGGAAGAATTTGGACAAAAGCACAGTTTTGCATAGTTCTCTTCAAAATTCATCTCTTCAATTTTTTTAAAATTTATGAATCAGCTGTTGATTCCTCGAAAATACATCATCTCATGTTGAGTGAATTTCTGATTGTAAAATTAGTCAAAGATTTATTCATGTATTTATTCATCTTGACTAATCCGTAATCCCATAACTTGCAAAATCTTATAGCCAATCATATATTAATTATTATCTTGATATCATCGAGACGTACAACACAAAATCCTTAACTTAAAATCGTAACTTATGAAAAAGCTATATAGCATTGGAGTGTTAATGACAGGGTTATTATTGTTGACCCATATTAATTGTATGGCCCAGACTGGAAAAATACAGGTGGGGGGTGGATTAATATTTGGTTCAGGGGTTTTAAATGGCTCAGGAGCCAGTTCACTGAATAACAATGTCGGATTGAAAGCTGATGGATACTATACGATTAATGAAAAATTCAGGGCAGGAGTTGGATTGAATTTTTTCTTTCCCCACAGTGATAGCGGAGTCAAATTTTCGATCTGGAATATAAACCTGAACGGCAATTACTTTTTTTATGAAAACGAAGCTACCCGGCTTTATGGCCTGGCCGGTATAAATATTGCATCCATGAAAACTACTTACGATTCCGCTCAGTTTGGTACAGCAAGCGGTACCGATTCAGAAACCGGATTAAACCTGGGAGGCGGAGCTGAATTCGGATTGGATTTCGCCAATCTCTTTGGGGAACTTAAATTTGCGGGAATTGGAGGTAATGCCGATCAACTGGTATTAAATGCCGGATTGAGATTCGCAATATAAATTGGGTTTTAACAATCCATTCAAAAAGGTATTGGATGTATTTCCAATACCTTTTTTTTAGATCTTGCTTTTGCGGTATGAAACAGATCTGTCATTTACATTTTTTGACCTGTCTACAATTTTTTTAATCTCTTAACTTTTTATGGGAAATTGTTTTTTTATACATTGCTTTATTAAAGAGTATATAAAAAATTTAATGAGGGCTTTGCAAAACCAGGGATTTTGGTCAATGCAGAATTTGGACAATAGCACGGTTTTGCAAAGTCCTCGTAATTGAGACTGTGCACAATTGATATGTAGTTCAAATTAAAGCTCTCATGTAATAAATTTCAGGCTACATACTTAACGGGATAATTTTGATATAACAGCCATTTGACAGCACCTCATGCCAAGGCTACAGTTCATTAATATCATTTCAGATCTACTTTCATGATTATGAAGTATCTAATATATTTTCTACCCCATAAAAGATTTATCGTTTCTATCCTTAGCATACTGTTATTATTTGTAACCACAGAAATTACAGCACAAGGTACCGATAGTATTAATACCGATGATACCGAGTTAATGGATAGCAGTAAGCGGGATACATCATCTTTCAAATCATTAATTAAAAGTTCACGTAACCAAAGTAGCAACAACTCCGAACAAGCACTCAACCTTGCCAACAAAGCCCTTACTCTTGCTCATTCAAAAGATGATACTACCGATATGGCCCGGGCCTACATACGAATTGGGGATTTAAATGAGCAATCCGGGAATATTGGTATAGCAGTTGAAAATTATTTAAAGGCGAAGAATGAGCTACAGACAGAAGACCAACCGGAACTTCTGAAGAAAATTTACGACAGGCTGGCCAACATTCATGAAGAATATGAAATCTACGATCATGCCATAAAATATTATCGTAAAATTCTGGCGATGGATGAAGAACAAAATCAGGAAACCAATTTACCTGAAATTCATTACAAACTTGGCTCGCTCTACTATAAAAATGATCAGCCGGACTCTGCGCTGATTCATTACAAAAAAGCGGCGCAGATATATAATGAAGAGAATAAGTTGAACAAATTGGCTTCGGTTTATCACGAAATGGGTCTGGCTTATATAGCCCAACAAGACACTGAGACGGCTATCAATTATCATAATAAAGCTCAGAAACTCAGTGCCCAGGTAAATGACAGTACCTTGCTGGCTGAAACCTATCATACTCTGGGAGTTATCTACCAGCAATTAGGGTATTTAAAAAAGGCTTATAAGCATCATCAGAAAGCAGCTGAAATACATCAAAAGCTAAATAACCATTCCAGTCTCAGCGCATCCATGTATCATCTGGCGCAGGTTCATCTCCAGCAGGGAGAATATGCCAAAGCCCTGGAATATGCACGAAAATCGGCTCATATAGCGGATACTACCGGGGCTTTAAAATATCATAAAAGTGCCTTGAATGTGTTGGCTTCTACCTATAAGAAATTGGGCATTCATGATTCCGTCGAAGAAATAAACAAGCGTATTGCCAATTTAAAGGATTCGCTAACCTATATCGCAGAACGTGACGATTTGCAGACACTTCAGGTTCAAAAAAATATCATGAGCAAAGAACAGCAAATCCGACTGTTGCAAACGCGGGATAAACTTCAAAAGGCCCAATTAGAACATGAAGAGCACCTGATCATATTTTTAATTGCTATCGGTATATTTCTGATCATCCTGGTATTACTTTTCAGAAATCGTGTTAAAATAAAAGAAAATTCAGAGCAGCTACTCCAGGACAAAAACAAAAAACTGGAAGAGTTGAATGAACGCCTGGAAAAACTCAATGAAGAGAAAAACGAATTTCTTCATATGGCATCCCATGATTTAAAAAATCCACTGGGCAGCATCATTGGACTTACTGATCTGATAAAAATGGATGATGATATTTCGGATGAAGAGCACCATGAATTTATCGATATGATCAGTACTTCGGCCAAACAGATGCTTACGCTGGTTAAAAAATTACTGGATGTGAGCGCCATTGAAGCAGGCAATACCAATTTTGATCCACAAAAAATTGAGATCAACGATTTATTAAATGAAGTAATTCGGGAAAACCGTCCATTGGCTGACTCTAAAAATATTTCACTGAATTTCCATACTGATGATCATGAAAACCACAAAATCTTTGCTGATCGTACGGCTGCCATCCAGGTACTGGATAATTTTGTTTCCAATGCGGTAAAATATTCACCAAAGGGTAAAGAAGTGGATATTTATACTGAATGGAATAATGATTACCTGAAAGTTGCCGTGCAGGATGAAGGGCCCGGTTTGTCGGAAAAAGATCAGGAAAAATTATTTACCAAGTTCGCCAAATTGAGCACCGAACCCACCAATGGCGAAAGTTCATCCGGTCTGGGATTGTATATCGTCAAAAGGCTGGTAAATCAAATGAATGGTAAAGTGTACTGTAAAAGTAAAGAAGGAGAAGGATCTACTTTTATTGTTGAACTTCCAACCCATCCTGTGGATCAACCGGAACCGGTGGAAGCATAATATTGCCGGCACTCTTTCTCTCGCCCGCGAACCACGCGTTGTCCCTGCAGGGGACCACGATGCTCCGTCACCACGGTGCATTGATTTTCGTGGCCATCCTGTTCGTAATAAATAACCACCCAGTCATGTGTTTTACCCAGTTCATGGGCCCGGGAAGTGTTTGAAAATAAGGCGGTAAAATTCCATGAGCCACGCTCAGTATGCAGAATGGGTAACCACGATTTTCCTTCCGGATTGAAACGCCGGGGCGCTATGGTTCGCAATCTCCCGGCATCAGCCTTGGACCGATATTCCCGGTCTACGTCCAGGATAACATCCACCCCGGGTTGATATTGTTGGGCTGGGAAGCCACCCGTATCTGTTTTCCGTTCGAAATCCCGCATTCTCATTCGGCGGGCTCTTCTGCGGGTGCTGCGGCGTAACATCGATGCAAGCGTATCGCGGATGCCACGGACTCTACGCTCACCAATACCCGGTACTTGCTTCAGGCGTCCGTCGTGGGCCGCAACTTCCAGCTCTTCGAGCGTATCGATCTTTAATTCCTTATGAATCCGGCGGGCCAGTTCCTCCCCGATTCCAGGTACCGTAGTAAATAAAGCCTCCGGTGAAACCTGACCTTCCAGGCGCTCGAGTAACATCAACCGTCGGGTATGAACAAACTCCCGGAGTGCACCACCAATACTTTCCCCAATATGAGGGAGAGCTTCGATTTGCTTACCGCTTTCAGAGCGAATCATTTCCGCAATCGAAGATGGATATTGTTCAATATACCGGGCCGCATCGCGATAGGCCCGTACCCGAAAGGTATTGGCATCCTGTGCTTCCAGCAGGTCGGCCACACGGTCCAGCACTTCAACAATTTCTTCGTTCGTGGGATATTTTATCGCGGTTTCCATAAGTAGCCATGTTTGCTTTTAAATTTCTACCACATTCCCATCTTCACAAATAAACAGATTTTCATTCAACGTATACCCTTC
>Ga0209918_1002017_pt1 | contig 10058 bp, 6 predicted proteins | sample SalPonD_shore_MG_FD_185712 | JGI IMG/M metagenome (GOLD analysis project Ga0209918, IMG submission 185712) | Salt pond soil microbial communities from South San Francisco under conditions of wetland restoration - Salt Pond MetaG... | ecosystem: Environmental > Aquatic > Marine > Intertidal zone >...
CCTGAACTCGGCATACAAACCATAATTCGAAATTTTACCATCTTGCCAGACATTGTCTTTCAGGGTCTTCCCCTTCATATCGCCCATCAGGAAATTGCGGGTACGAATGCCGTCTATATTACTGTACTCGTAGTCGCCTCCCCAGATCAGCAACCCGGAATTAATGGGAGAAGTCATTTCTAATTTTGCTCCATATACACGGGTACGGGCATCCGTCACGGCATTTACCATACCGGCCATGGCTTTATCCCGGTTGTCCATCACGTGATTTACCCGGGAATGATAAACATCCGCAGATAACTGGTTGATCTGTCGAATACCGGGTTGCAGCGTATATCCGGCGGAGGCAACGGTCGTATTATCCTCTCGCATGTCCATCATCAAGGCGGGATAATCGGCGTCGTTGACAAAAGATTGTTGAAATTTCACTTCAACCTCCTGTCGATCCGCTGGATGTAATCCAATTCCTGCTTTATACTTTTTACTTGTTATTCCCGATGGAAAGGTTCGGTCGGCCCCATCTTTATAATCACCATATCCCGATGCACTGCCGCTCAAATCAAAATTGAACTTTGAATCTCCCCCGGAGATGCTTCCACTGACGGACTTTCCATTAATATTTGTTTCATAACCGGTTTGAAGATGGCCGTTTATATGCAAATTATCTGAATATTCCGGCTTTTGGGAAATAAAATTTACTACCCCGCCAAATGATGGTCCGTAACGTAGTGCATAGGGACCCTTCAGGATTTCAACCTTTTCCACCTCTCCCATTTGTATATGGGATGTGGGGGGATCCATCCGGTTGGGACAAGCACCGCTCACCGTTGCAAAACCGTCCATGCGAATGTTTAATTGCCCCTGACTAAACCCCCTGATGACCGGATCAATGCCATGAGCGCCTTTGCGGATCCCGGAGACGTTGGGAGCATTTTGCAGGTACAGCCCGGCGTCTTCCGGGGCATGGATAGCCGTCTGTACGTCCAGTTCCGACTGTGGCTGCATGGATGCAGATCTCCCAATGACAGTTAGCGGACTTAATGAACGATCCGTGGCCGGATCCATCCCGATTTGCAAATGAGTGGTCTGCGTCGCTTCAATCTGTATAGATACGACTTTCCTGATGTAACCGATATGCGTTAAAATAAGTTTATACGCTCCCGGTTCGAGGTCATCAATTTCAAATTGCCCGTTTTCATCACTTGCGGTCCCCATTTGGCCGGGTTGTAGCAAGATATTTACATCCGGGACGGGCCCCCGGGTTTCCGTATTGAAAATTTTACCGTGTATATTTCCATGAGTCTGGGCAAGCAACAGGCCGGGTATGAAACCAAGCACGATTACCATTGCCAACCCAAAAAAATGATGTTGTCTGGTCATAATTCACCAACTTTAAAGTTATTTATCGTAATTATTCCCCGCTTATCTCTTTGAGTAGATGACACCAGATCAAAATGAATACTTCCTGAACTGCCTTCGTATTCTTTTTCCCGTGCATGATATAATGCACCTGATACGATGGAATACCGACATAGGAAGGATCATCTTTCGGTCAAATAAAGGATAAATGGGACCCACCGGCCACCCTGATCCGTGTTAAATTTTGGATACAGGCAATGGTCCTGGAAACGGATTTGAAAATGATCAGACTACTTGTTGAGGAGGGTGAAAAACATCATCGGTGTCCACATGAGAATAATGGATTTTACGAACCATCTTTCTTCTCTGCGGAACCCAGGTTAATACGAAAATATCCAAGCTGACAAAAGCTTTGTCAAAAATACGAACATCGGTGAAATCGACAGGCTGATCCGGGAATGAGCAGCCACACACATGGTGCTCTACTCCTGAACCATCTTTACCATGTTGGTGATGTCCGTTCAACATACACGTGCAGGTACCGTTTGACATATCGCAATGACAGGAAGTCCCCGTGCACATTGAATCATGCTCCTGTCCAGGTCGCAATATACCGGACGAAATCAGCAAAACGTAAAACATGGCTGCCAGCATCATGCTGCTCCAGGAACGGGTATGTCGGAGTATCCTGTTCACACGAATCTACTTTAAATTACATATAATATTTTAAGATCAATTTGTCTTAAAATAGATTTTAAAGTTTATTAAAACAAATATTTTAGAAATGACACTGTTCCGGGCAAGCAGTAAATTCCTTATATAAAAAAGGCATGAAGAATAACTCCATGCCTTTCAAATCACTAATTAATTTTTTAATAATGTGAGTTCGATTCATACTTCACGAAAAAATAACCACAATATGTCATTTCGACGACCAGAGGGGCCTGTCCCGTCCCGAACGCTTTCGGGACGGGGAGGAGAAATCTATTCCCATAGTTCTCGAATCCTGCTTGCAGGGTGAGAGACCTGACCTTGTGATCAAAGTTCAATAACCTAATCCCTTTAAAAAGAGAAGATATGGTCATTAGTAAATCGATCTAATTGCCCAATTTCGTACTGGTGAGCTTTCTCATACCCGCAAACGGGATTCGAAAGGTGAATTAAATAGATCCCTCCCCGCCCCGAAAGTTTTCGGGAGCGGGACAGGCACATCCGTTCGGGATGACATCAATTGAATCCTTTTTTTTGATCGAACTCACGTTAATAAGTCATTAATCTTCCGGTTCCCATGATTTCATTTTATCCCGGATCACTTCGCGGATACGGCTTACGGGAACGCGATCCTGCTCCATATCATCCCGGTAGCGGATGGTAACCGTATCTTCACCTTCCGATTCGACGCCTTCAAAATCTACCGTAATGCAGAAAGGTGTTCCGGCTTCATCGAGACGACGATAGCGTTTTCCGATGGAGCCCTTCTCATCGTACTGCACGTTGTAGGTTTCCTTGAGATCGTCGGTGATTTTATGCGCCAGTTCCTGCAGTTTATCCTTTTTGATCAATGGGAAAACGCCAACGGTAATCGGGGCGAGTTTCGGGTGCATTTTCAGTACCGTACGGGTATCGCCGTCCACTTCTTCTTCGCGGTAAGCATCGCACAGCGTCATCAGCACGCAGCGATCGAGCCCGATGGAAGTTTCGATAACATATGGGATATAACGTTCCTGGGTTTGCTGATCGAAGTATTCCATTTTCTTGCCGGAATATTCCTGGTGACGACTCAGGTCGAAATCCGTACGGTTATGCACACCTTCCACTTCCTGCCAGCCGATGGGGAATTTATACTCAATATCGGCCGCAGCTTCGGCATAATGCGCCAGCTTATCTTCGGGATGCGGCTCCAAGCGCAGGTTCTTTTCCCGAATCCCGATTTCTTTATGCCAGTTGAATCGTTCTTCTTCCCAACGCTTGTATTCTTTACCGTCGGTACCCGGTTTGATGAAGTATTCCATCTCCATCTGCTCGAACTCGCGCATGCGGAACACAAACTGCCGGGCCACCACTTCATTACGGAACGCACGACCCACCTGGGCAATACCGAACGGAATTTGTTGACGCGCGGTATCCAAAACATTTTTATAATTGGCGAAAATACCCTGGGCCGTTTCGGGTCGCAGGTACACGATATCATCATTATCGCCTGAGGATACAGCACCGAATTGTGTGCGGAACATCAGGTTAAACTGGCGCACGTTGGTCCAGTCGAAAGCACCTGAATCCGGGGCACGAATTTCTTCTTCCATAATTATGGCATACAGGTCTTCGCACAGGCCATCCCGGCTGCCAGCGGTATCGAGTTTTTGTTTAACTTCTTTGGCTTTGTCTTCTTTCCCATCGTTATTCAGCTTGCGTATATATTCCTCGATGACCATATCGGCCCGGTATCGTTTCTTCGAGACCTTGTCATCGATCATGGGGTCGTTGAAACCTTCTACGTGTCCGCTTGCTTCCCAGACTCTGGGGTGCATGAAAACGGCAGCATCCACTCCCACGATGTTGTCATATTTCTGGGTCATGGATTTCCACCAGGCATCTTTAATATTGCGCTTCAGTTCAACGCCGAGTGGGCCATAATCGTAAACGGCTCCCAGTCCCCCGTAAATTTCGGAAGATTGAAAGATGAACCCTCTGGCTTTAGAAAGAGAAACGATTTTGTCTAAATTATCTAAATCCGGCATGAATATTTGTTGAAATATGATTTAAGTTTTGCCCAAAATAATTTTTCTGAGCTTATGTTATGAAAGATTTTGAGATGGCTATGTAAAACCATCATTTAATTAAAAATACTTATTGCTACTGCATCTGATTCCTTATTATGCTGGCGAATTTCACAAAATTCCATACAACAATGAATCGATTAACAGGTTTTATAATAGCTTTATAAGAGATATCGTAAAACCCTGTTGTACTATTATTTTCAAGAAACCCAAATTAAGCTTAAATCTATCGCTAAATTTTAATATTTTCAGGGTTTATCACCTTCAGAAATTCTGTTTATATTAACCACAGATTATTCGAAGCTCAAACATATCATTTTTAACGCTTTTTATCACCAATAAAAAACCTGAAAACCTAAACCTTTTACTGTTTTATTGAAATTATGGATTCGTTTCAAGTCGGAATACTCGGAGCCACCGGAGCTGTAGGACAAAAATTTATTCGTTTATTGCAAGGCCATCCCTGGTTTAACATTGCCAAACTGGGGGCATCAGAGCGCTCAGCCGGGAACAAATACTGGGAAGCGGCCAACTGGATTGAAGATGTGCATCTGCCGGAATATATCGCCGGCATGGATGTCAAAGCCTGTGATCCTGCAGAGTTTAAAGATGTTGATTTTGTATTTTCCGGGCTCGATTCCTCGGTAGCCCTGGAGATCGAACGCAATTTTGCGGAAGCCGGTATCCCGGTTATTTCGAACGCCAAAAACTACCGGATGGATGACACGGTACCCCTGTTGGTCCCCGAAATCAACCCGGATCATATCAGCCTGATTAAATCCCAGAACTTCACGGAAGATGGCAGCGGCTGGATTGTCACCAATCCCAATTGCGTGTGCGTACCGCTAACGATGAGCCTGCGTCCACTTTACGATGCTTTTGGAATTGAAGCGGTCATTCTGACTTCCATGCAGGCCGTATCCGGCGCCGGTTATCCCGGGGTACCCAGTCTGGACATCATGGGTAATGTCATTCCTCATATCGGAGGAGAAGAGAGCAAAATTCATGTTGAACCGCTTAAGCTGCTGGGTAAACTGAACGATGCCAACAAGGTAGACTACGCCAAATTTCCCATTCAGGCTACGGCTACACGGGTACCTACTATCAACGGACACACCTTGTCAATAACGGTTAAATTGAAGAATAAACCGGATTCGCTGGATGAAGTTGTTGATGCCGTACGCAAATGGAAAAACCCGATTGAAGATTTGGATCTTCCTTTCGCCCCGAAACAGCCCATCAAATTGTATAACAACGATTTTTATCCGCAACCACGTCTCCATGCCAATACGGAAAATGGCATGCAATTGGGCATCGGTCGCCTGAGAGCTTCACAAGTGTTTGATGTGACGATGGTGGCCCTGGCCCATAACACTATTCGCGGTGCCGCCGGCGGTGCTATTTTGAATGCGGAGCTACTGGTTAAGAAAGGATATCTATCTGCCCAAAAAGCTGCCACTGCGGCAAAATAAAATCATCTTTTATTGAAGGTACAAAACCAACCTTTCCAAGGTTTGAAACCTTGGAAAGGTTTTTTTATTTGTAGGAATTTCTTTTGTATTCCAACTTGTAGTAAGCTTTTTATAAACAACGTCTCTTAACACTATTAAAATCCTGCCGATCGAGTCTGGAGACTCTTCGTGAGGTTATCACCAGTCTGGAGACTGGCGACAGGAAGCAGAATAATATCATTTTTATCTTGTAGTAAATGTAATCTTCTCACCTTTTCGAGTGAAGCGAGCTCTAAAGTCCCGGAAAGGGACGGCCACATAGTAGCCCCGGGTTTCAACCCGGGGAATAAAGCCGCCCACTCTTCCAAAAAGTCCTGTAACGACAACACAAACAGAATTTTACGTTGTTAATTGCACTCGGCTGATCGAGTCTTGAGACTCCTAGTGAGATCATCACCATCCCGAAGGCCTTCGGGGTGGCGATAGGAGTTTTATAAGATGGGCTCCAGCCGTTCGCTACATTGCGCTCAGAATGACGTTCAAGGTTAATATTTTCTTCAAAACTCATTCACTAACTTCATCCACGCCAATGGAAACCTTACCATTATCAGGTAATTTATTACCGAAGAAATCGGTTTCTACCTGCTGCTGTCCATCTATCAACGTGCCGGCATCTATTGCGGGGGAATTGGCTTTCAGCTGAAATCCGGTAAGAGATTCAAAACCGGAAGCGGCCATCCCGGGGTCCACAAACATTGGGTCTTTGGTGATCGAAGTCGGATCATTGGGTTGATTTTGAAAATTACCATAGAACAAGTTGTGGGTAAAACCGGTGGATTTACTTTTACCCCACTGGAAATCGGCTTCATCCCGAACATAAAAAATATTGTTGGCGAACAACGTGTTATCCGGCCATGGGCCTCCCCAGTTATCCATTTGCACCAGGGTATGATCGATCTCGTTCTTGGTCTTGGCCGGAACATAAATCACATTATTGTAAATCTTGGTATCCGAAACAGGACCAGAAATATGAAAAGTCGGGGAGAAATATCCATTTCTTGGCGTCGGATGACTACGCAAACCGTCATTCACGCTTATATTATAGCGTACTACCGTATTGATTGTGCCCACATTACCATTCGTTCCGATGGAATTTCCATTATTGCAGATAAGCAAAAACCCACCGGCATTGTCATGGCTGTAATTATATTGAATGAGCGTATTTTTGCAATTCCAGTCGGAGTCGAAACCCTGTGCATCCCACGGCGCATTGTGCCCGCTGACTTCATTGAACTGAATAACGGTATTGTCACTGCTCCACGGCCATATACCGGCAGCCGCTTCACCTTCGGGAAGAATTTCCGGGGAATCCCGCATCACATTATTTTCGATCAGGGCGCCGTCCGTTCCAATAGGCACAATTCCATCGCCGGGCACCTGCTCCAATAAATTATCTCGTACAATTACTTTCAGGCTGGGATACCAGTTGTCTCGCCGGCTATATCCGCTGGAATTAATGCCATTTCGCTCGGTATGATGAATATAACAATGTTCAATACGCAAATCTATGAATCGCGATTTCAAGCTGTCTCCACCATTTCTCCACAAGATTGCACTTCCTCCACCCTTACCTTTCACCAAGCTTCCATTAACATGGTGCACTTCGAGACTGTCCAAATAAATATGATGAGCTTCCCCGAAATTATTAACCTGCACGGTAACGCCACGTCGTCTCGGTTTGCGTTCAGGACCGGTATTGGTGATATCCAGGTTATTGACTTCCCAATATTCTACATTAAATAACCAAAGTGTGGCATCGTATTTCCCTTCCCCGTTGATCTGCGGTTTGGGTCCATTACCATATTTGTTGATAATAATAGGAGCACCTTCTGAACCTGATCCACGGGGTTTAAGCTGCCCATTATATACTGTTCCCGCCTTGAATAAAATATGTTCCCCCGGTTTAAACACCTGCTGATTCACCTTGTTCAGTGTCGCCCAGGCCTGTGCCGGACTTGTTCCGGTATTCGTGTCATCTCCATTGGAAGCATTAACGTAATAATTTGTACCGATTTGGGACGGATTGTGATCGCATGCCCCGGTAAGGAACGTCGTTAATCCAATTGATAATAGTATTATTAGTGAAAAGTGCTTTTGGGGTTTCATGGTTCTTTCAGTTAAAATTTTCAATGAATCTTTAATATTTAAAAAAGATAATCCAACTATAGATATTTATTGGGTTTTGTATTTTCCGGGTACAAAACCTAGATTTTCGAGATATTTCCCGCTTTTTGTTATTAACCAGTCGAGTCTGGAGACTCTCAGTGTGGTCGTCACCAGTCTGGAGACAGGCGACAGGATTGATGTCGTCACCATCCTGAAGGATTTCGGGGTGGCAACAGGAAATAAGAAATCCTTCGAATTTCGCTTCGCTTCCCGAAAGTTCGGTACAGGCTCCATTTGGTCGCTTCGTTGCGTTTCAGGATGACGTTGATAAATTTTCCTTATAAAATTATTGGATCTCATCATGCCTAAATTCCTTCAAAAAAATAAAAGAAAAGGCACACCGGAAAGGCATGCCTATTCTTTATTTCTCGTTAATCAGGGGTAGGAAGGATTAATTCCAGCCGGGATTTTGATTTAATGCACCGGCCGATTTATTAATCTCAATTCGTGGTATAGGGTACCGGTACATTTTGTCGGAGAATACGCGTTGTTCAACTTCCGGGACATTATACTTGTAAGTAAAGCTGTCATCTGCATTTTTTGTAACTCCGACTCCGCGGACCGGTTGGGCCAGGGTTTCATCGCCGATTTTCCATCGACGTACATCCCAGAATCGTTGTTCTTCGAAGGCCATCTCCACGCGGCGTTCGTTTCGTAAACGTGCTCTGAATTCGGCTTTGGTGTTGGCAGAAACATCGGGCATACCGGCTCGCTGTCGAATCATATTCAGGGCCTCACGGGCCGTCATGGAATAACCGGCTGCATCGTCCGGACCATAAGCTTCGTTCATGGCTTCGGCATAATCCAACAGGATACCCCCGTAACGGAAGATAATCCAGGTATGAACGCTGGTCTTGTTTTGTACCAGGTCGATATTTTCATCCAGGTATTTCTTCAGGTAGTAACCGGTTCGGGTAGCTCTCGGTTTATCGGCATCCAATCCGCCATTCCAAATTTCCACATTGCGGCCTTTGAAATTTGAATTATTTACAATGATGGTCTGCTGCAATCGCGGATCACGATTATCATAAGGATTTTGCGGATCATATTGCGAATCCTGATCGATGGGCAATCCATTGATCGTTTCATACGCATCCACCAGGCTTTGCGATGGATTGGTTCCCCCGCGGGATCCTTCGAAACCGATCGGGAAATTGGCCCGCTCAAAAGCATTATTGGCGCCATACCTGCGTTCCAGTATAATTTCATCACTGTTATAGGTATGGAACAAACTGCTGTAATCACCGTGAAGCGCATATTGATTCAACGCAATCACATCGTTGGCCGCCTCAGCTGCATCCTGCCATTTGGTTTGATCGTTGTTGGTATTATTCAACGGACTAGCTGCATATTGCAGGGTTTTGGCTTTGATCGTCAGGGCCGCTCCTTTGGTTACACGACCGGTATATTTGTCGTTATCAAACCCTTTCCAACTGTCGCGTAACTGATTTACAGCCGCGTCGCATTCCGAAACAATGAAGTTGGTCACTTCATCATAGCTGTTACGCGGGATATTCAAGTCATCATCCAGCGTGAGGGTTTTGGTCACCAGGGGCACTCCACCGTAACGTTTTTGCAGTTCAAAATAGAACATGGCCCGCAGAACCCGGACTTCCGCCCGCATCCAGCCGATATCACTTTTGTTGTAGTCAAACGTGTTCTTCCGATCGGAATTGGTCGTATCCGATATTTCGGCGTATAGAATGTCTTTATAGTTCTGGGTTTGCTCCAGGAACATGTTGGCTTTACGGATTCCATCGTAATAATGCGCCCATTGATCGTCGGGGTTATTATAGGGGCCCCAACTGCCGTTATTCAAGCGCTGAAGATTGGATTCCGTCCACGCATCCACGGCATCATCGGTGGCCGAAGAAAGCATCGAACCATCGATACGATTGAAACCTCCGGGAAGGTAGGCATAGACTCCCAAACCGAAATCACGCATCCGGCTGTACGACTCAAATACTTGTTTTTGGGAGTAGTTCGTATCCAGCCTCCTGCCGAGAAAATCATTGCATGAGGCAAATATCAAACTCGCAATGGTTAATAAAATTAAATTATATCGTTTCATGGTATAAATATTTGTTTTTTAAGATCAGAATTGCAGACGGAAACCTACATTGTACGATTTCATAGCCGGATAACCGCTCATCGTTTCAGGATCCACCCGGTCCATTTTGTCCCAGGTCAGGAGGTTGGTTCCGCTCACGTACACGCGCGCATCATTCACGCCAAATGTACTGGC
>Ga0209918_1002018_pt1 | contig 10052 bp, 9 predicted proteins | sample SalPonD_shore_MG_FD_185712 | JGI IMG/M metagenome (GOLD analysis project Ga0209918, IMG submission 185712) | Salt pond soil microbial communities from South San Francisco under conditions of wetland restoration - Salt Pond MetaG... | ecosystem: Environmental > Aquatic > Marine > Intertidal zone >...
CGAGCCGCCCGGCCCGTGGCGGGGCGCCGTCGTGGTCGTGATCGCGGTCGTGATTCCACTCGCGCCCCGCTCGGTGATCGTCATCTTCCGACGGATGGTCGTCGCGCCGTGGCTCCCAGGCCGCCTCGCGCAGCAGCGCCCGCCATTGCCCCGGGTCGCCGAGCCCGGCCCAGTCGCCCCGGTCCGCGTAATAGGTCGCCAGCAGTTCGACGACCGCGTCGGCACGCTCGCGCTGGCGGTCCCGGACGTAGGCGACGAACCCCTCGCGAAACGTGTAACGGGCCATGACGAGCATCGTCACGACCACGAGCAGGGTCACCCCCAGCATGGCTAGGAACAGCTTCGCCGTGATGCCCGGTCGCCTCACGCGCCACTCCATTCCGCGGCAACGCACCGGTTCGGTGCCGGGCCAGTATCGCCGAGCCGCGCGCCGGGACAAGCATCATCACCGGGAATCCGCCGTTTCTTCAAATTCCGACCACAATCCCGCGCCAGGATCGACAGCGGTCGTCACGAACACGGGGAATGGACACGATGCACGCACTCGATACGCGCGACACCTACGGCCTCATCACCCGTTCGCTGCACTGGGCGACGGCCGCGGCGATCGCGGTCATGCTCACGATCGGATGGGGCGCCGAGCTGCTGCCGAAGCCGGCCGAGGAACTCGCCATGGGCTTGCACATCAGCCTCGGCATCGGCGTGCTGGCGCTGGGGTTCGCCCGGCTCGGCTGGTGGGCGGTGAACCGCGAGCGGCCGCCGCACGAGCCCGGCCTGTTCGGCACCGTGGCGCGCCTGGTGCAGTGGTCGCTCATGGCGCTGCTCGTGATCATCCCGCTGTCCGGCTGGCTGCTCGTCTCCGCGTCGGGACACACACCTGGCTTCTTCGGGCTGTTCCACCTGCCTCGACTGGTGCCGAGCGGCGAGGAACTGCACGAGCTGGGCGAAGACGTGCACGAGACCCTGCCCTGGGTCCTGCTCGCGGTGCTCGGCCTGCATGTGCTGGGCGCATTGAAGCATCACTACCTGGACGGCGCCGCAACGTTGCGGCGCATGCTACGCGCGGGAACCCCGGCTGCGGCGCGCGTCCGTGCCGCAAAAAAACGTCCGGCGCAGTGAAATAGACGACACCGGGCCGTGCTCCGGGCGGTGTCGGCCGCGCGATCCTCGACCCGCTCCATTGCAAGGCTGCGCCCGGGAGCGCTTCAGGCGTCTTCGGGCTCGCGCGCCGGCAACACGCGATCGGTGAGCACGCGGCGCAGCACGAAGCTGGAGTGCACGCCGGAGACGCCCTTGATGCGGGTGATGTGCTGCAGCAGCAGGCGCTGGTAGTCGTCCATGTCCGCGGCGACGACGCGCAGCTGGTAGTCGGCCTCCTGTCCCGTGATCAGCAGGCACTCCTGCACCTCCGGCAGTGCGGCGATGCGCTCCTCGAAGTGGGCGAAGCGTTCCGGCGTGTGCTCATCCATCGCGATGTGCAGCAGCGCGGTCAGCCCGTAACCCAGGCGGCGCTCGTCGACACGTGCGCGATAGCCGACGATCAGTCCGGCCTGCTCGAGGGCACGGACGCGCCGCAGGCACGGCGACGGCGAGAGATTCACGCGGCGGGCGAGCTCCTGGTTGGTGATGCGCCCGTCGGCCTGCAGTGCCTGCAGGATCGCACGGTCGAAGCGGTCCAGATGGAGCGGGGTCGCGGCGTCGCTCATTTCAGCAATATTCTGCCAATGCCAGCAACAATCGTAGCAGAATAACCCCGTTAAGGCCGGATTCCTTGCACATTCAGCAATCCATCACCGGCCTGATGCGGGTAGAATTTGCGAACAGTCTCGTCTTCACCCTGCCGCGCACCAGGCCCGTGGCCCACTAGGACAGCGACATGACCCGTTTCGACCATCGCAAGTATCGTCGTCCCGAGCGCGTATCGGCCTTTGAGCGCCACTGGCCGGACCGCGAGATCGAGCACGCCCCGATCTGGCTGAGCGAGGACCTGCGCGACGGCAACCAGGCGCTGCTCGAGCCGATGAGCGTGGCGCAGAAGCAGCGCTTCTGGCGGCTGCTGGTCGACGTCGGCTTCAAGGAGATCATGGTCGGCTTCCCGTCGGCGAGTCAGCCCGACTACGACTTCGTGCGCTGGCTTATCGAGGAAGACCAGATCCCGGAGGACGTGACCATCTCGGCGCTGGTACAGTGCCGCGAGCACCTGATCGAGCGCACCTTCGACGCGCTCGCCGGCGTCAAGCGGGCGATCGTGCACCTGTACAACTCGACCTCGACCGTGCAGCGCGAACGCGTGTTCGAGATGGATCGTGCCGGCATCATCGACATCGCGGTCACGGGCGCGGAATCGGTCAAGCGCCACGCGGCGCGCTACCCAGAAGTGGACTGGACCTTCCAATACAGCCCGGAGAGCTTCTCGAGCACCGAGATCGACTTCTCGATCGAGATCTGCGAGGCGGTGATGGACGTCTGGCAACCGACACCGGACAACCGCTGCATCCTCAATCTCCCGAACACGGTGGAGGTGGCCGGACCACACCACCACGCCGACCAGATCGAGTACTTCTGCCGGCACATCCGCGACCGCGAGAGCGTCATCGTCTCGGTGCACACGCACCACGATCGCGGCGGTGCGGTCGCCGCGGCCGAGCTGGCCCTGCTCGCCGGCGCCGAGCGCGTCGAAGGCACGCTGCTCGGCAACGGCGAACGCACGGGCAACATGGACATCGTCACGCTCGGCATGAACCTCTACAGCCAGGGCATCGATCCGGGCCTGGATCTGTCACGGCCGGACGAGATCATCCGCGTGGTGGAGGAATGCACCGGCATCCCGCTGCATCCGCGTCATCCCTGGGTCGGCGAGCTGGTCTACACGGCATTCTCCGGCAGCCACCAGGACGCCATCCGCAAGTCGCTGCGCAAGCAGCGCGACGACGAGCCCTGGCAGGTCGCCTACCTGCCGATCGACCCGCGCGACATCGGTCGCGACTACCAGGCGGTGATCCGGGTCAACAGCCAGTCGGGCAAGGGCGGGATGGCGTTCCTGCTGGAGCGAGACTACGGCATCAGCCTGCCACGCTGGATGATGCTCGAGCTGGCGCCGTACGTGCAGGCGCAAAGCGAGCGCTGCAGCGGCGAGCTCACCAGCGCGCAGATCCGCGAGCTGCTGTTCGCGCATTTCGAGCGCAGCGCGCCGCTGGCGCTGGTCGACTACAGCCTCGAGCGCGCAGCCGACGGCCAGTCGCTGTCAGCGACGGTCATGGACGGTGATCGCCGCCTGACGCTGCAGGGGCGGGGCAACGGCGCGATGTCGGCCTTCATGAACGCGTGGCAGGCACATTCGGGCGAAGACGTGGCCGTCACGGACTACAACGAGCACGCGCTGACCGAGGGCAGCGACGCCGACGCCATCGCGTTCGTGCAGATGCGCGCCGGAGCGCAACGCGTCAGCGCGGTGGCAGAGGACAGCGATACCGTCAGCGCCTCGCTCAAGGCCATGATCGGGGCGCTCAACCTGGCGCGCGAGGCCGCGGAACACGGCGTGCGTGACGGGCTGACAGAACTCGCCGTTTAGGGACAATCCGATCCGGGGGCGACTTCCGGGGAGCCGTACGCGCTACAGTCGGCCACGACGTGGCCGTCCCGCCAGGGAAGGTCTGAACGCGGGCCTGCGTTCGCCGCCCGCTCCCTGCTCCCGGACGATCTATACTCCAATGCATTGCGGACGGGATTCGGCGCGGGATGACCAACCACGGTTGCGAGCACATCGACGGGATCGCGAAGGTCCTGCAGCCGACGCGCCGGGAATGCGAGGAATGCATCAGGACCGGTGACCGCTGGGTGCACCTGCGCACCTGCCAGGAGTGCGGTCGGACCTTGTGCTGCGACAGCTCGCCGAACCGCCAGGCGACGCGCCATGCGCAGGTCAGCGGGCATCCGGTCGTGGCCTCGGCGGAGCCCGGGGAGCGCTGGCTTTACTGCTACCCCGACGATGTATTCATCCACCTATTGATGCAGGACCGGCCGCGCGGGACACAGGGCACGGACGAGCCGACCGCCCCGGTGCTGGCCCGTGGCAAAGCGAACGGAAGGCCGACCCGTTGCAGTATCGCGGGCGGCCGGGAGAAGACACGGATGCGATTCATGATCATCGTGAAGGCAAGCAAGGACTCGGAGGCCGGCAGGATGCCGAGCCAGGAGCTGCTCGCGGCAATGGGGCGCTACAACCAGGAGCTGGCGGATGCCGGCATCCTCGTTTCCGGGGAAGGGCTGCAACCCAGCAGCAAGGGCGCGCGCGTGCGCTTTGCCGGCGACCGCCGTGTCGTCACCGACGGCCCATTCCCCGAGTCGGAGCAACTAGTCGCGGGCTACTGGGTCTGGCAGGTGGAGTCCAGGGAGCAGGCGATCGAGTGGGTCAAGCGCTGCCCGAATCCGATGGCCGGCCACGAGGCCGAGATCGAGATTCGCCCGTTGTTCGAGGAGGCCGACTTCTGTGCCGACCTCACGCCGGAACAGCAGGCGGGCGCGGAACCGGCAGCGGCGAAGCACTGACCGGCGCCGGACCGGCCGGGTGATCGACGCACCAGCCGCGGCGCCTTCCGACCGATCGTGCCGCCTGGCGGCGGCCTGCCGGCTGGCTCCCTGCGGTCGCAAACCGGTCTACATGGGCCGTGCCGGCATCTCCAGCGACAATCAGCGATCGTCCTTCAAAGGGAATTCGTCCGGGTCTCTACCCAGCAACCGATCCGCCCGTTCCTTCTGGCTGCGCCGCCTGGCCCGCCTGCGACGGCGCGCGATCACGGCATGCAGGTACAGGCCGGGCGCGCACAACACGGCCCAGTACGCGATCAACACCGTGGCGACCGGAAAGTGGCCCGGATCGGCCGGTGCACCACCCGCCGAATGACCGGTGGGCGACAGCGAGTCCGCGGCCGCCGTGAGGGCTGCATCCAGACCCCGGAGCCACGGCGGGAAATCCGCCGGACCGTCCGCGAGCGCGAACGTCAGCGCGGCCAGCGCCACGCTTGCGAGCAGCGATCCGACGACGATCGGCGCCTGCCCCCTGGCGAACCGGTGGTTGTACATGGCATCCCGCCCGTGCGAACCGGCCTTGGCGAGAGCATATCAGTGAGCGGCGCGTCCCCGTAGTGTGCGCACCCCAGCGGAACTGCCCCGCGTCAGTGCCGTTCGCCGCCGTGGCCGACGGCCTCGCGCGCCGGCTTCTTGAGGTTCAGCGTGTAGCAAGGCGATTGCCGAAGAACGCATGCTCGCGGAATCCGGCCTCCGCGGCGAGTCGGGCGAGGTCATCGCGACGCTGATAGTGCGGATCGAACACCAACTCGGTAACGGAGAGGACAGCACCGGGCCGCAGGGCCTTGTATACTTCCCGCAACGGCGGCGGCCCGGTCGGGGATTTCTCCCAGCACGGCCACCATCAGGGCCCGATCAAGGCACTCGCGCCCCAGCCGGCCCGCTCCCGCCCGCGCCTGCAGGAAACGGACGTTGTCCAGCCCGGCGTCCCGCGCCTTGCGCTGCGCCCGCTCGATCATGCCGGCCTGCATGTCGACGGCCAGCACGTCGCCGCCGGCCCCGACCCGTCGCGCGACTGCGATGGTGACGCGGCCGGGACCGCAGCCGAGATCCAGGACCGACATGCCGGGGCGCAACGCTAGGTGCTCAGCGACGACGGTCGAACGAGCAGCCCGCGCAAACGGATTCTCCAGCTCCACGAGCCAGCGCAGCGATGCCGGACAAGGCAGCGATCGACGGCGCGAGGCCCGGCGCCAGGCGAACCAGACCACGACCGCAACGCCGAGCAGCACGGCGGCAACACTGGCGGCCGGATACTGCATGGCGACCTCCATGCTATCGGGTCGAGCCGGGCATGACCCGAGGTGTGCAGCGAGCGGGCGGCGCGCTCACCGCTCCGGCAGCGGGATGAACTCCGCTGTATCGCCCGGCGGCAGCGGGAAGCGAGTGCGGCCCTCGGCGTGGCGCCGCCAGTCCTCCTTGGCGGCCTCGATGCGCTCGCGCGACGAGGCCACGAAGTTCCACCAGATGTAGCGCGGCCCGTTGAGCGTTTCGCCACCGAGCAGCAGCACGCGGGCGCCGTGCTCTCCGGCGCGCAGCGAGATCCGATCGCCCGGGCGGAACACCATCATGCGCCCGGCTGCGAACTCGGAGCCGGCGACGGTGATCGCCCCGTCGACGACGTACACGCCACGGTCTTCCTGCTCGTCGGGCAGCGGGATGGCGCTGCCGGGTTCGAGCATGGCGTCGACGTAGAACATCTCCGAATGCGTCCGCACGGGCGCGCGCTCGCCCCAGGCCGAGCCCAGGACCAGGCGCACGCGCTTGCCCTCGCCCTCCAGCAGCGGCAATGCATCGCTGCCATGGTGCTCGAAGGTGGCCGCATCGTCCTCGTGGTCCTCGGGCAACGCGACCCAGGTCTGCACTCCGAACAGGTCATGCGAATGCCGACGCGTGTCAGCGCTCGTGCGCTCGGAGTGAGTCACCCCGCGTCCGGCGATCATCCAGTTGACCTCGCCGGGGTGGATCATCTGGTCGGTGCCGAGGGAGTCGCGGTGCTGGAACTCACCACGGAGCAGGTACGTGACGGTGCCGAGGCCGATGTGGGGATGCGGGCGCACGTCGATGCCCTGCCCGGTCACGAATTCGGCCGGGCCGACCTGGTCGAAGAAGATGAACGGGCCGACCATCCGGCGTTTCGGAGCGGGCAGCGCGCGGCGCACCTCGAAGCCCCCGATGTCGCGTGCCCGCGGGACGATCAGCGTCTCGATCGCGTCGACCTGGTCACCGGTGGGCCATTGCGGATCGAGTGCCGGATTCCAGCTCATCGTGTCGTCTCCCGTCGCGCTTCGGCGCCTGGAGCGAGCGTAGCGCGATTCGCCGGGACGCGTCTCATGCAGGGCGTGGCGCCGGTGGTACGCCAGCGTACGTCCGGGCTGCCGGCGCCCCCGCAGGTGCTATAATTCGGATGGCCCAGGCCGGACGTCGATCCACGGCGGCCACACAGGGCGAAGCGCAGGACATGGCACCGGATTTCTGCGGCCGGACCCGCCCGGCGCGACACCCTCCCCACCGAACCGGAACCTCCACGGCTGGTGGCACGGTTGTGTCTACTGTCACGGCACCGGGCCGCTCCCGCATGTTCCGCGCCACGCGCAGCGTGGTGGCAACCGGCGCGGCTCCGGTCCACTCACGGGAGCAGCACGTCATGGAACGCATGGTTTGCAAGTACCCCGGCAGCGGCCGGGGATCGTTGTTCGCGGCACTGGGCGCACTCGTCCTCGCGGCGGCGGGACTGGCGCACGCATCCGGGCCGGCGACCTTCGCTGGAGCCCCCGTGGCCATTGGCGACGGGCACGCACGGGTCATTGTCGCCGAAGGCCGACATGGCGCGCCGACCTCAGTGTCGCTGGTGATATCGGCCGGCGCGCTACGGGGGCTTCCCGGCCACGGCGCCGGACGCGAATCCTGGGAGTACATCCTGCCGATGCCGGCCACCGGCCCGCGCACCGGCTTCGATCACGTGACCCTAGACTGGAACCCCGTGGGCCATATCCCGAAAGGCGTCTACTCGGTGCCCCACTTCGACGTGCACTTCTACGTGATCAGCGTGGTCGAGCAGCACGCCATCACCTTCACCGGCGCCGACCGGGAGCGGTTGCTCGCCCCGCCGGACGGCAGGCTGGTGCCCACGGGCTATGTCGTGCCGCCGGAGACGGCGGTCGAGCAAATGGGGCTTCACGGGCTGGACCCGGGCAGCCCCGAGTTTCATGGCAAACCGTTCACCTACACGTTCCTCTATGGCTACCACGACGGACGCCTGATCTTCGTCGAGCCGATGATCTCGCTGGCCTACTTCCTCGAGCAGCGAGACGTGACCGTCCCGGTGCGCACCCCGGCGGCATACTCGTCGCCGGCGTACTACCCGACGCGCTATCGGGTGGGCTATGACGCCTCGCGCAACGAGTACCGCGTGGCATTGGCGGGGCTCCGACCTTACGGAACCCGGGCAGCCGCAGCGGACTGAGGTGGCCGGGGCATGGCTCGAGACGGCCGCTTTGCGGCCGTTGCCGGCTGACGCCCGTGCCTTCGTTCGCGGAAGGCAGCGCGTTGGCTGCCGAGCCACCCGGATAGCGGCCCGGGGACGTCCCGGGCGAAATCCAGCCTACCTCTTCGTTCGACCGAACCGGGCAACGATGCATGCAGACCGGTTCACGACCGCAGGCAACCAGCCCGATGGTCGCCGACGGTGGTGTACTCCCACCGTGCGGGACGAGTCACGGTCCGGCTCCATGCAGGACGAACGCCAGCCCGGGTTTCCGTTTGAGGCAGCGGTCGATCGAAACATGTAGGCCGTATATGGCCTCCTCCCTCCGTGCAAGGTGACCGCTTTCCGGGGGTGAGAAGCGGCTTCCGTATATTCGGCCTCTGGTTGGGTCGCTGCTGGGACCCGGGCCCTCTTGGGGTCCGCGGCACCGGTGGCGTATCGGTTTGGCGGTCTTGATCGACCGCGGCCTACGGCCGTCTCACCGGTGCGGGACTGGCTTCGGTCCCGGACCTCGATCACCGTTGCTCGAAGGGCGGCGCGCCGCGCCGCTCGTTACCTGGTTGTGGCGCGGGGGGCGTGGGCCCCGCGCGTGGCATCAGGCCGCCATGGGCGCCTGATAACGTGTGCCGTGCGCCAGCATCGCCCAGGCGATGCGCGCGCGCTTGTGCGCGAGTGCGACCGCGGCGACGTTGTGCGGGCGCCGCCGGCGCAGCCGCTCGGTCCAAGGGTCGAGGCGTGCGCCGTGATCCGCCCGGCTCAGGGTGCTGCGTGCACCGTGGACGAGCAGCGTGCGCAGCTCGACATCGCCCTGCTTGGTGATCGCGCCGAGGCGCACATGCTCGCCCGAGCTGCGCTGGGCCGGCGTCACACCGACGCTCACCGCGAAGCCGCGCGCGTTGCGCCAGGCGGCGCCGTCGCCGCAGATCGCCACCAGGCGCAGCGCCGTCTGCGGCCCGATGCCGTCGATCTCCATCAGCCGGCGGCTGCGCTCATCGGCGCGCGCCTGGCGCGCGAGCGCGCGGTCCTGGGCATCGCTGCGCCGGTTGAGATCACGCAGCTCCTCGCCGCCGTCGGCGAGCACCGCGCGGACATCCGCCGGCAACGCGTTGTCGCCGTCTTCGGCGGCGGCCGCCAGGCACTCCTTGAGCTTGCTCCAGCCCTGCGGCACCACGATGCCGAACTCCGCGAGAAAGCCCCGCAACTGGTTACCGAGCGCCGTGCGCCGCGCGACCAGGCGCCGCCGGTAGCCCTGGCGCGTGAGCAGCGCCTGCTGGCCCTCGCTCTTGATCGGCGCCTCGCTGACCACCTCGCGCGCGACCGCCTCGGCGATCGCCGAGGCGTCGCGTGCATCGTTCTTCTGCCCTTGGCGATACGGCTTGACCGCCTGCGGGTTCAACATGCGCACCCGGTAGCCCAGGCGCTGGAGCTCGCGCGCCCAGTAATGCGAGCCACCGGTGGCCTCCAGGCCCACCAGACACTCGTCGCAGCGATCCAGCCGCGCGAACCATGCGAGCACCTGCGTGCGCCGCAGCCGCCGCGTCGCCACCTTGCGACCCGAGGCGTCGAGCGTGTGCGCCTGAAAGACGTTCTTGGCCGTGTCCAGCCCGATGCGACACACTGTGTTCATGGCCTCCTCCTTCACTTCGTCAGGTTGAATTTGCACATCCAACCTTGGCACATCGATGCCGAGTGGAAGGAGGGAGGAGGCCATCCCAATCAGATGAAGATCCAGCCGGAATCCGGCGGAAGCCGTGGCCACGGCTCCGGCTTCCGCCTCCGGCTCCATCCGGGCTATGCATTGGGCCAAGCATCGCGGATGGCCCGGCGGAACACACGCGGCGCCCCCGCAGGACAATCCCCCTGGCAACTGGCAACTGGCAACTGGCAACTGGCAACTGGCAACTGGCAACTGGCAACTGGCAACTGGCAACTGGCAACTGGCAACTGGCAACTGGCAGCGGCCACTGGGCACTGCCTC
>Ga0209918_1002022_pt1 | contig 10040 bp, 8 predicted proteins | sample SalPonD_shore_MG_FD_185712 | JGI IMG/M metagenome (GOLD analysis project Ga0209918, IMG submission 185712) | Salt pond soil microbial communities from South San Francisco under conditions of wetland restoration - Salt Pond MetaG... | ecosystem: Environmental > Aquatic > Marine > Intertidal zone >...
AACCGGTCAATATCGAATTGCCGATCATCAATACCAACCGCGTGGTGGGGACCATGCTGTCCCATGAAATCGCCAAGGCCACGAACGGAGAGCTGCTGCCGGATGACACGATCAAGATCAAGTTCGAAGGTTCAGCGGGACAGAGTCTTGGCGCCTGGTTGGCCGGGGGTGTCACCATGGAAGTCGAGGGCGATGCCAACGACTATGTCGGCAAAGGGCTGTCTGGTGGAAAAATCATCGTCTATCCGCCGCGCGAGAGTACATTCAAGCCGGAAGAGAACATCCTCGTCGGCAACGTGGTGCTCTACGGCGCCACCTCCGGCGAGGCCTACTTCCGCGGCATCGCCGGCGAGCGCTTCGCCGTGCGCAACTCCGGCGCGCGCACCGTGGTGGAGGGCGTGGGCGATCACGCCTGCGAATACATGACCGGCGGCCAGGTGCTGGTCATCGGCAAGACCGGCCGCAACTTCGCCGCGGGCATGTCCGGCGGCGTCGCCTACGTGCTGGACGAGGAAAACAACTTCGAGGTGCGCTGCAACCTGGGCATGGTGGACCTGGAACACGTCAACGACGAGGATGCAAAAGCCATCAAGGATCTGCTCAACAGGCATGTCGGCTATACCCAGAGCACGGTGGCGCAACGCATCCTGGACAACTGGAAAGATTACGCCGGCAAGTTCGTCAAGGTCATGCCCAAGGACTACAAGCGCGTCCTGCAGGCCATAGAGCGGGCCCGGGAAACCGGCATCCCCGAAGACGAAGCCGTAATGGAGGCCGCTCATGGGTAAGTTCACCGGATTCCTGGAATACAAACGCGCCAAACAGCCGTACCGGCCCGTGGAGGAGCGGGTCAACGACTGGCACCAGGTCATGGCACCGTGGCCGGTGGACAAGATCAGGGAGCAGACCGCGCGCTGCATGGACTGCGGCATCCCCTTCTGCCACATGGGCTGCCCCCTGGGCAACCTGATCCCGGACTGGAACGACCTGGTCTACCGCGACCAGTGGCTGGAGGCCATCAAGCGCCTGCACGCCACCAACAACTTCCCCGAGTTCACCGGCACCCTGTGCCCGGCCCCGTGCGAGGGCTCCTGCGTGCTGGACATCAACGACGACCCGGTCACCATCAAGGCGGCGGAGATCTCCATCGTCAACAAGGCCTGGGAGAATGGCTGGATCAAGCCCGAGCCGCCAAAGAAGGAAACCGGCAAAAAGGTCGCCGTCATCGGCTCCGGTCCCGCGGGCCTGGGCGCCGCGCAGCAGCTGCGCCGCGCCGGCCACCAGGTCACCGTGTTCGAGCGCGCCGACCGCATCGGCGGCCTGCTCCGCTACGGCATCCCCGAGTTCAAAATGGAAAAGAACGTCCTCGATCGCAGGCTCAAGCAGATGGAAGAGGAGGGCGTGGTGTTCAAGCCCAGCTCCAACGTGGGCGTGGACATCGACGCCAATGAACTGAAAAAAGAATTCGACGCCGTGCTCCTGGCCGGCGGCGCCACCGCCATGCGCGACCTGCCCATAGAGGGAAGAGAATTGAACGGCGTGCACCAGGCCATGGAATACCTGCCCCTGCAGAACCGCCGCTGCGAAGGCGATACTGTGCCTGATGAGGAATTCATCTCGGCGAAAGGCAAGAATGTGGTCATCATCGGCGGCGGTGACACCGGCGCCGACTGCCTGGGCACCGCCAACCGCCAGGGCGCGAAATCCGTGCACATGCTGGAAATCATGCCCCAGCCCCCGGCCAACCGCCAGTGGGGCGAGAACCCCTGGCCGGAATGGCCGCGCATCTTCCGCAGCGCCTCCGCCCACGAGGAAGGCGTGGAGCGGCTGTTCTCAATCAATACCAAGCGCTTCGTCGACGACGGCCAGGGCAACGTAAAAGGCCTGCTCACCGTGGAAGTGGAAATGAAAATGGAAAACGGCCGCCCCAAATTCGAGGAAGTCCCCGGCACCGAAAAGGAACTGCCCGCGGAACTGGTCCTCCTGGCCCTGGGCTTCACCGGCCCGGAAAAGGCCGGCCTCCTGGAACAGCTCGGCGTCGAACTCACCGACCGCGGCAACGTCAAGCGCGACCAGCAGTGGCACACCAGCGTCGACGGCGTCTATACCGCCGGGGACATGCAGCATGGTCAGAGCCTGATTGTGTGGGCGATTGCCGAGGGGAGGAGTGCGGCGGCGGCGATTGATCGGGATCTTATGGGGCATACGGACCTCCCAGCCCCACTTTAAAAGCCCTCAGCTGGCACCATCCGGCGCTAATTCTCCACCCCGAATTCGTCATTTATTAGTTATAAACTCCTCATTCGAGGCGGTGAATTAGCGCCGCCTTGCACTCACCTGAGTGCTTTTATCCCCTAACTTTTTCTCCTAAGCTTAAGTAATGCATCAGAAAATATTCATTTACTATTCGGCAGGCCGTGTTTTTTTGAGCAGAATTTGTTTAGTATTGCAACGCCAGTGACTAACAGTCCAGGAATAATATTATCTTATTGATATTATTGATTATTTTTTGTTAACAGTCTTGTAATAGGATTAATATTCTAATAATTATAAGAGGTTGACCGACTTAACAAATGGTTCCGGAGGGTTAGGGTTTGCATAAAGAAAAAGATGTCCTATCTAAAGACCATAAGGTTTTTATTGACCTTTTCGCTGGCTGTGGTGGCTTTTCATTAGGGCTGATTCAGGCGGGTTGGAAGGGGCTATTCGCAATTGAGAAAGATGGAATGGCCTTTTCGACGCTTCAACATAATCTTATCAATGGAAAATATAAAGGGTTTCTATGGCCAAATTGGTTAGAAAAAGAGCCTATGCCTGTTTCGCGGCTATTAAACAAAAAATATAGCAACCACCTAACTAAATTAAAAAACAAGGTTGATCTAATAGTCGGTGGGCCACCATGTCAAGGTTTTTCAGTAATAGGCAGAAGAAATCCGAAAGATCCTAGAAACTTACTGACGAATCAATACTTAAAAATTGTAGAACTAGTATCTCCTAGATTTGTATTAGTAGAGAACGTCCTGGGATTTGATTTTGGATTTACTTGTAAAAATGATGATAAATGCCATAAATCTTATGCTAAAAAGGTAGAACGGAAATTAGTTAAGCTCGGTTACAGAGTTTATACAGACAAAATTAAAAGTAGCATGTTTGGAGTGCCACAAAATAGATATAGATTTATTTTGCTTGGAATAAAGGTGGATGATGTAGTTTTAGAGAAAATAGAAGATGAATCTCTAGGAAAGACATTAAACAATTTTCGCAAACAATTCCTAGAAAATAAGGGCCTAAGTTACCATAGGCCATTAACGGTCTGTAACGCGATCTGGGATTTGAAAAAAAATAACAAAAAATTAATTGAGTCCAAAGACTCCATTAGAAAAGGGTATCAGCAAATTAAATATAGATTGCCCTCTCGCTTAAATGCCTATCAAAAATTAATGCGAAAGGGCACTGTAAACGGAGAAACACCTACAGATCTTCGATTGCCAAAACATACAGATGATACAGTAGCTAAATTTGAAAAAATTCTAGTTATTGGCGAGAAAGGTAAATCATTGAGCCCGAAATTAAGAAGTAAATTGGGGATGAAAAAGCAAGCATTGACGCCATTAGATCCAAATAAACCCGCTGCAACCGTCACCACTTTGCCTGATGATATCCTGCATTATTCGGAACCGCGAATACTTACAGTTAGAGAAAATGCAAGGCTCCAGTCATTTCCAGATTGGTTTCAATTTAAGGGTAACTATACAACTGGCGGAGGGTTACGCAAAAAGCAATGTCCGAGATACACCCAAGTAGGAAATGCTATACCCCCTCTCCTTTCTGAAGCGCTGGGATCATTACTTTTAGTTCTAGATAGGGATAGTAATTGAGATTTGGTAATAGTGATGTCAGAACTTCATTTTAAAACTAATACACTACTTAAAAATCTTGTCGGGAAGGATTTAATTAATGACGACAATATAGCAGTAGTGGAATTAGTTAAGAATTCGTATGACGCCGATTCAAGTGAGGTTCTTATAAAGTTCGAAAGAATCATTAATAAAAATGAGACTTCGGCCCCATCGCATTTGATAATTTATGACTGTGGGAATGGGATGACTCAACAGGATATTGAAGATAAATGGCTAAACATCGCCTATTCAGAGAAAAAGAATATATCGAGAGAACATGGTGAACCTTTTGCTGGAAATAAAGGGATTGGACGTTTCTCGTGTGATAGGTTAGGTGAACATCTAGATATGTTTACGAGAAGCGCGAATGGGAAATTATTACACCTAAACATAGATTGGCCAGATTTTGAAATTGAGGGAAATAAGGATCTTACTATACAAGAGATAGGGCTGAAGTTATCCGAGACAAATAAAAAATTTGTTAAAAAGAAAACTGGCCTTGATATGCCCACGCATGGAACAGTTCTTTCTATCACAAGACTTAGAAGTGAATGGAATGCAGATAAATTACATACTTTAAAAAGAATGCTAGAAAAGTTTGTAAATCCTAATCAATTATTCCAGAAGAATAAATTTAAAATACAGATATCTGTCCCTGAGTTAGAAAAAGAAGAGGCTAGCAATCGATACCATAATAGAATAAACGGAATTGTAAGAAACCAAGTATTTGAGAAATTAAAATTTAAGACTACCTATATAGAATCGGAGATAGATGAATTCGGCAAAACTATAAAGACAGAACTATCTCATGAAGGAATATCAGTATTTAGATTAGAAGAATTTAATAAGGATTATCCCCACCTCAAAAATATTAAAGTAGTTATTTACTATTTAAACCCATATAAGAAATCTTATTTTACGAGGCAGACAGGGGTCAGATCGATTGATTTTGGCTCAATTTTCTTATTTCTTAATGGTTTCAGAATAGCTCCATATGGTGGCAGGGGTGATGATTGGCTTGGGTTAGATATTAGAAAAACACAAGGCGTGCAACGATATGTAAGTAGTAGAGATCTAGTCGGCAGAATAGAGATCGTAGATAAAGAGGATAATTTTGTGCCTATCTCAAGTAGGGAGGGATTAAAAAATACATATGCATTCTCCGAATTACGGGAAGTGTACGTGCTTGATATCATAAGAAAACTAGAAAAGTTTATAGTTGAAGGACTTGGGTGGGATAGTGTGCCAGATAGAATTAGGAAGGAGTTAGTACATGAAAATGGCTTGGATTGGAGAAAAACAAGGGAGGAATATTTAGAATCATGGGAAAGGAAGAAACAGCGTATAGCGTTGTCTATAATGACGTTTATCGGCTCTACTCAAGATAGAATTATCAAATTTTGGTTTAATCCCGCTTTGTTAGAGGGGCTGCATGAAGAAAAAAGTGATGAAATCAAAAGTCTTATTAACAACATAGACAAATTTAAACCAGGGAAGGTAGACCCGAATTTAAAAAAGGATTTAAAGAAAGTTAGCAATATTCTTAAAAATCAAGAAAAAGAATTAAAAATAAGTAAGGAGAAGCAGGCCAAACTAAGGGTTGCGATTGAAAATCAAGGACAAAAAATTAATCGATTAAAAAAAGAAAAAGAAACATATCAATCACAAACATTATTTCTAAAATCTGTTTCAACGTTAGATACAAAACAGTTATTAAATTTTCATCATCAAATTTGTTTAGATGCAAGTATAATTGATAATTATATAAACAAGATTATTGCTGATCTTAAAAAGAATGAAATTGATTCAGTAATGAAATCTATAGAAAAAATTAGTTTAGCAAATAAGAGAATAACAACTATTGCGCAATTTGCCACAAAAGCTAATTTTAAATCAGCAACGAAAAAAGAACTGACAGATATCCCTTCATATTTTGAACAATATATAAATAATATTGCGTTTGATTATGTGGCATCAGGAGTAAAAATAGAGGTTAATAATTCCATTAAAGGTGCATTTGAGATAAAGGCCAGGCGTATAGAATTATCGATATTGATCGATAATATTATTAGTAATGCCAAAAAAGCTAACGCAACTAAAATCATTATTAATATTATAAAACTTGGGGTTAATAGGCTACAAATTTCATTTATTGATAACGGTATTGGGTTATCTAGTAAATTAACAAGTCGAGATGAAGTATTTGATATAGGAGTAACAACAACACACGGGTCAGGCTTAGGATTACATCATGTGAAAAATATAATAGATTCGCTCGATGGGACAATAAAGCTAATTCCAAATCAACCCAAAGGAACCGAAGTCCAAATCACATTGATTAAATGAAATTAATTTACCATATTTTATGGTTCGATGATACTGAAGAAGTTTTCGATTCATTGAGCTTTGACCCATTAGAGGAGATGTTTTCAGAATTAGGGTTCAATGTTGCATATAAACTAGTAACCACGCCTGAAAGCTTCGCTAACGAAGCGCCTTATAAGAAGTACGATTTGATCGTAGTAGATTATAATTTAGAAGAATACGATTCTCATGGGCAAGACTTTATTGAGGAAGTTAGGGGCCACCAAATATTTACTGAAGTTATATTTTATTCTAATAAGCCGACTACTGAGTTATGGAGTGCTATATACGAAAAACGACTAGAAGGCATATTTGTTACTAACCGTGAAGGTATAATAAATAAAATAATAAATGTTTCAAAACAGTCCGTCGAAAAAGTTCTCGATGTAGAAAATATGCGTGGGATTGTGATGGCGGAAATCGGTGATATAGACTTGATGTTAGATGAAATAATTTCATCTGGTATTAATACTTTGGATGAAAAGAAGAAACGTGAAGTCTTTTCTAGGTTTCATAGTAGGGCCAAACAACAAGCAGATGGGCATATGGAGAGTTTGAATGAATTTTTGGGCAATCCTACTCTCGAAGGATTAATTGAGCATTGTGATAGCTATAAAAGATGGATAACATTTAAAAGTATAGTAAAGAGACATCAAGCTTTGAAAGAAATAGAACTGGATGATTATAATGAAGAGATTCTAAAGCCTAGAAATTATTTAGCGCATGGTAAATATAAGGCATTAGATAATGGTGATTATGTATTCGAATATAAGGGCGATGAATTTGTTGTGAATGAGCAGGTTAGTAGGGAATTGAGGATACGAATCATGAAATATAAACGATTATTTGAAGAGATAGTTCAAAAACTTTAACTTTTATTTAAAAATTAGAAATGTATTGAAATTCATCATGAATGAGTAAAATAGGTAATATTAAATTAATACATGATGCCCTTAAAAAGAAATATAAGGACTATAATCACTGTAATAAATCCAATCCTCTCAACGAGTTAGTATATATCCTGTTAAGTGTGCAGACATCAGAAAGATCTTATCAAAAATCATATTTAGCTTTTAAAAGATACTTTCCTAAACATATAGATATATTAAATGCAGATGAGAATGATATTCAGGATGTGATAAGGCATTCTGGATTGTCAGGACAACGTGCTGCTGCAATAAAGCAGTCTTTATCTATTATAAATTCAAGATTTAATAAGCCGTCTTTAGCCCCTTTGAATAAATTAAATGATAAAGAAGTAGAAGAATTCTTGGTTTCACTGCCAAGGGTCGGCACAAAAGTAGCACGTTGTATTATGATGTATTCATTAGATAGAAAGGTATTCCCGGTCGATACCCATGTTTGGAGAATATCTAGAAGAATAGGATGGGTTAGAAGAACAAGAAAAGATTTTGAATGCAGGAAAAAGGATATGGATAGATTGCAGAACAAAATACCACCGAATTTAATGCATTCGCTTCATGTAAATATGGTTTCACTGGGCAAAGAAATATGCACTGCAAGATCTCCCCAATGCTATCTTTGCCCTATAGAAAATTATTGCAGAAAAATAGGGGCACAGAATAATCGGTGACAGACCACGGGATGAGATGGGGTCGGTGACAACTGAGACGTATTCTCATCCTTGACGTCGTAACTGGAAAGAAGTAGTTTTCTGATTCTTACAGGCAATCTTCACAGGGAGTGAATCATGCCAAGGAAATCTCGTAATAATAGGGGACAGACTGAGCTCCCCCTAGTTTCGTGGACACACCAATAAGAGGATACTACCTTTTGGAGGTGTGCCATGCAAAAACGTAAGACCTACAGTCCCGAGTTCAAACGTGAAGCCGTTCGGTTGCTGGAACAAGGCAACAAACCGGCCATCGAGCTGGCCAGAGAGCTGGGTATCAAGCGCAACCAACTCTATAAATGGCAAGAACAACTGGCCCAGCGAGGCGATGTCGCCTTTCCGGGCCATGGCCGGCGGGCCAATGACAAGGATGCCCAGATTGATCAACTGAAGAAGGAACTGGAGCGCGTCAAGGAGGAGCGCGACATTTTAAAAAAGGCCGCACGGTACTTTGCCAGGGAGTCCGGGTGAAGTACCGGTTTATCCAGCAGGAGCAGAGCCGGCACCGGGTATCGACCTTGTGCCGTGTACTGGGCGTCAGCCGCAGTGGTTACTACGCTTGGCAGCACCGGGGCGAGAGCCCACGCGCACAGTCAAACCAGCGTCTGCTGGAACGGATCCGGGAGCTGCACCGGCATTATCGGTGCCGTTATGGTTCGGACAAGATCTGGCGAGTACTCTGCGAGGAAGGGGAAAGCTGTGGCCGCCATCGGGTGGCACGGCTGCGGCGGGAACACGGCATTGAAGCCCTGCGCCGCCGCCGGTTTCGGAGGCGTTATGCGGCCTGCAACAGTCAACCGGCTTCAGCCAACCGCCTTCAACAGGATTTTACAGCAGCCGAGCCGGATCGGGTGTGGGTCGGTGATACCACCTTTATCCCGACGCGCGCGGGCTGGTTGTTCCTGGCCGTGGTGATAGACCTCTATGCTCGCACCGTCGTGGGTTGGGCGATGAGTGCCCGGAACAACCAGGCATTGGTGGTGGACGCATTGACCATGGCCATTGAACAGAGAGGGCCGGCACCGGGGCTGATCCACCATACCGACCAGGGGGCGACGTATCGCAGTGCCGTCTATCAAGCCTTGCTGAACCAACATGGCATGGTGTCGAGCATGTCGCGCAAGGGTAACTGTTACGACAATGCCGTGGCAGAGAGTTTCTTTAGTACATTGAAAAACGAGCTGGTCCTGGATGAGGATTTTATAAACCGAGAGGAGGCCCGCTCCGCCATTTTTGAATATATTGAAGTGTTTTATAACCGGCAACGGCATCATCAATCATTGGATTACCGGATCCCGTTTGACTATGAGAAAATGTACGCCGTTGCTTAACCCCGTGTCCATGAATATAGGGGTATCTCAGTCTGTCCCGCTTTTTCAAAGGGGTCAGACCCCTTTTTTATACTTTTTCCACCGTTGCGAAAACGATCTATACTGCCGGCAGACCGCGGTGCTGGTCCTGTGCCGCGGTCCGCGCTTACAGTCTGCAACGCAAAGGGGTAACGCTTGTCCGCCGCATCCGAACTCAATGTCTCACAGCTCCTCGTCCAGTGCCTCGAACATGAGGGCGTCGAAGTCGTCTTCGGCATCCCCGGCGAGGAAAACATTCATCTCGTTGATGCGCTGCTCGATTCCAGGATCCGTTTCATCCTCACCCGGCACGAGCAGGGCGCGTCCTTCATGGCGGACATCTACGGCCGCCTCAGCGGGCGTGCCGGTGTCTGCCTGGCGACGCTGGGCCCCGGTGCCATTAATCTGGCGCTGGGCATGGCCGACGCCCAGCTCGATAACCACCCGGTGGTGGCGCTCGCCGCGCAGGCGGGCCTGAACCGAATCTTCAAGGAATCGCACCAGGTGGTGGACCTGGAAGCCCTGTTCGAGCCAATCACCAAGTGGACGGGGACTATCACGCTGCCCGAGGCCACGGTCGAGATCGTGCGCAAGGCGTTCAAGGTCGCGCAGACCGAGTGCCCCGGCACCACGGCCGTGATACTGCCCGAGGACGTGGCGGAAATGCCGGCCCGGGGCCGGCCGCTGAAGACCAGCCAGCCGCGCGGCACGGATCCGTCGGAGTCCCAGATCCGGCGGGCGGTGGCGCTGATCAACGAGGCCGGGAATCCGGTCGTGCTGGCCGGTCCCGGCGTG
>Ga0209918_1002023_pt1 | contig 10035 bp, 8 predicted proteins | sample SalPonD_shore_MG_FD_185712 | JGI IMG/M metagenome (GOLD analysis project Ga0209918, IMG submission 185712) | Salt pond soil microbial communities from South San Francisco under conditions of wetland restoration - Salt Pond MetaG... | ecosystem: Environmental > Aquatic > Marine > Intertidal zone >...
GCCTTCGGGGTTGCTGAGAAAAAAAATCTTGGTGAAATATCCGGGTTTTGAGCTGAATGCTGAATGCTGATAGCTGAGGGCTGAATGCTGAGAGCTATAATAGTCTATGTAACCGCAAAAGGCGTTAATACATACTTCATCTTATTCACACTTCCTGCCCGTCGAGTCTGGAGACAGGATTCAGGATTAACGGGGAGCAAATGGTCAACTACCAGCAACAAATCAACAAATGCCGCCGCTTATCGTTAATATATAGAGTTCACAAATTTAATTTGAAGCTTCCACATCAGTTCGTAATATTCAGCTTTGATTATTACCTTTTGCATCAGCATTTTTTGGAGTTGTAGATGATAAGAGTTGGCCCGATATAAATTAAAGGCGATTTAGTCTATTATCTTTAATATCTTATCGTTCCGGTTGCTAGATGTTAACAAATAATTACGAAATAGCTTTTTATGACAACTATTGCCAATAAAAAATACGAGGCAGTTATTGGCCTGGAGGTACACGCGCAATTATTAACCGATAGTAAGGCTTTTACCCCGGTATCCACCGAATTCGGTGGGGCTCCCAATACGCAGGTATCCCCTTTGTGCCTGGGACATCCCGGGACCTTACCGGTGCTCAACGAAAATCTTGTGCGCTATATCATCCGTATGGGACTGGCAACGAATTGTGATATCGCACGGAAATCAATTTTTGCACGAAAAAACTATTTTTATCCCGACTTGCCCAAAGGGTATCAGATTTCCCAGTATGAAACGCCCATCTGCCATGATGGTCATATTAATATTAAGCTAGACGAGTACGATAAGGATATTGGCATCACGCGAATTCATATGGAGGAAGATGCCGGGAAATCGATTCACGACCAGGATCCCTACAACAGTTTGATCGACCTGAACCGTGCCGGAACCCCGTTGATCGAAATTGTGTCTGAACCGGATATCCGCACACCCCAGGAAGCCTATGCCTACCTGGCGCGAATTAAGCAGATTGTGCAGTATCTTGAAATTTGTGATGGAAACATGGAAGAGGGCAGTCTGCGCTGCGATGCCAACATTTCCATACGTCCGCGCGGACAAAAAGAATTTGGCACCCGGACGGAGTTGAAGAACCTCAACTCGTTCCGTAACGTGGAGCGGGCGCTGGAATATGAAATTGAACGTCAGATCGACCTGGTGGAAGGCGGTGGCGAAGTGATACAGCAGACGCTGTTGTGGGATGCCAATAAATTGCAGACCCGGCAGATGCGTTCCAAGGAAGAAGCCCACGACTATCGTTATTTTCCTGAGCCGGATATTCCGCCGGTAATTGTTACCGAATCGATGCTCGATGAAATCAAGGCTGAACTTCCCGAAATGCCGGATGTTCGCAAGCAGCGGTTCGAGGATGCATTCAACCTGCCTGATGAAGACGCAACGCGACTCACGGAAAATCGATATCTCGCGGATTATTTTGAGTCTGTGCTGGATATCGTCGGAAATCCCAAGGCGGTTTCCAATCTGATACTCACCGAAGTATTGCGTGTGTTGAACGAACAGAGCATCGGCATTGAAGATTTCTCGATTTCGGCCGAACGACTGTCTGAGTTGATCAAGCTCCGGGAGGATGATAAAATCAGTTCATCAGCCATGACCTCCATCTTCGACGAAATGCTCGGGGGGGATAAATCGGCTGAAGCTTATGCCAAAGAGTTGAATTTGCTCCAGGTCTCGGATACCGGATTTATTGAGCCTATTGTGGAAGAAGTTATAGAAGCACATCCCGACGAAGTGGAACGCTACCGGGACGGTAAAAAAGGACTGATCGGTTTCTTTATCGGGCAAACGATGAAAAAGTCGAAAGGGAAAGCGAATCCTCAAATGGTACGGGAGCTCATCAGTCAAAAACTCGATAACAAGGAGTGATAATTTCGAGCAGAGGTACCTGTAAATGACGATTCCGTTTGAAAAAATTCTCGAATTAAATAATGAAATATCTATTTAAACTGACCCCATTTTTGCTTTTGGGGGGATGGCTGCTAACACTAACAGCCTGTTCCAATACGTCTCAGCAACCTACAGCAATTGTAAAAGGAAAGATAACGGTCGACAGTACCGTGGATCCCACCGGTGATTTTTCGGATATCGGGGTGACCATCACCCATAAAGATTCTGCTGGTGCCCAATCCGATACGCTTTTTCACGCCCTTACGGATTCTCTTGGGAACTTCAGTGGCGAAGCTCATTTTAATGACCGCGGTATCTATCCCATGCACATCACCCGCTATGGAAACCGGATTGCCAACTCTGCCCTGGTGTTGGAAGATCAGGACACGGTTACGATTACCGGAGAGCTTCCTGATTTTAATAAGAATCACACCATCAAATCGCATGAAAATACCGCGATGAATGAATTAAACCGGGTTCAACGCAGCTTTAACCGGGTGGCGTTATATATTCAGGCCGGGAAGATTAAAGGCGACAGCCTAAAAATGGAGCTGGATAAGTGGAGTAACCTGTTCTGGTCGGTGTACCAGGATAACAAGAACACACTGGCCGGGCGGCAAGCCATCGTCCAATCGCTAAACCTGTTGCAGAGCTGGAACGGTTCCAAAATGATGAAGCGTATTCGGGCTGTTCAGGATCAGGATGAACTGGCTGACATCGCAGCACGATATGGCACCGATTATTTGTCAAAAAGCGAAGGGCTTGATCCCACGCTGCAGTATCTCGATTCGCTCCAGACTATTACAGATGATAATGATCAGTCGATGCGCATTGCAATGGAGAAGATCAAGCTGCTCTACGACAGTGCACGGGTAGAAACGGCTGCAAATCAGCTGGCTTCTTTCAAGAAGACCTATGCCAATCAAAAAGCGGCCAAGCAGTGGGCGCAAACCATCGGTTTTGATTTGGCCAACCTGGCGCCGGGCGACAGCATCCCGAATTTCTCTTTTAAAACGTCGAAAGGGCAGGCCGTAGCCCGCGATTCGCTGTTGGGCCATCCCTATATTTTGGAGATTTCGTATCTGTCAAACGATCTGTACAAGGAACAATTTGATCGTACCCTTGCTATTTATTATATCTATAAAAACTTTGGCCTGAATGTGATTACGATCCCGCTGGATGACAGTCAGGTAACTATTAATGCCTTTTTTGATGAACGTGCCAAACCCTGGCCCGTGGCCAAAGCCGATGCCTTCGACAAACAGAAATTATTGAAGCGATTTAACGTAACGAATGTACCCACGCGTTTCCTGGTCAATAGTCAGGGACGTATCGTCCGGAAGTATGTGGGACCGGAATTCGACGATGTAATCAGAGGTTTAAGGAAAGTTATAAAACAAACCAAGGAAAGCTCATGAGAAAATTTTTGATAGCAGGTAACTGGAAAATGAACAAGGGTCCGTCTGAGACCCGGCAATTACTATCGGAACTGAAAGATGCACAGGCAGAAATTCCGGAATCAGTGGATGTGTTGGTTTGCCCGCCGTCCATTTCACTGACGGTAGCTAATGATGCGCTGGAAAATTATGACGTGGCGCTCGGTGCTCAAAATGTTCATTTTGAAGATAACGGGGCTTATACCGGCGAAATCAGTACGAGTATGCTGAATGACGCCGGGTGCGATTATGTAATTGTTGGGCACTCTGAGCGTCGACAGTATTTCGGTGAAACGGATACGACCGTGAACAAGCGTGTGAAAAAGGCTCTTGCCGCCGGTATTAAACCTATCGTCTGTGTGGGAGAATCCCTGGAGCAGCGCCAAAAAGGTCAACACGTAAACTTGGTTAAAAAGCAGGTAAAAGCGGCCCTCGTGGAAGTGGATAAAGAGGATGCTGAAGAAGTAGTGGTTGCCTACGAGCCGATCTGGGCGATTGGAACGGGTGAAACCGCCTCCCCTGAACAGGCCCAGGAAATGCACCAGATAATTCGCGGCGAGCTGGCTGAATTACTGGACGAAGACTCGGCAGATAGTATGCGTATTCTCTACGGTGGAAGCATGAAGCCACATAATGCTGAAGAACTGCTTGGCCAGGATGATGTAGACGGGGGCCTGATTGGCGGTGCGAGCCTGAAGGCAGATAGTTTCTCAGAGATCATTCAAATTGCAGATAAATTATCATAAAATGGCTTTTAATGTATTACTCCTGGGCAGCGGAGGGCGCGAACATGCTCTCGCCTGGGGAATTAGCAAATCTAATTTACTCGATGCGCTGTATATAGCGCCCGGTAATCCCGGCACGGCTGAACTGGGCGAGAACGTGGAGTTATCGCTTTCCGATTTTGAAGCCATTGCTGAATTTGTCGATGAAAATGACATCGATCTTACGGTGGTGGGACCGGAAAAACCTTTGGTCGGTGGAATTACCGATTTCCTGGAGGAACGTGGCCACAAGGTCTTTGGCCCGTCAAAAGTGGCGGCCCAACTTGAAGGAAGTAAATCGTTCGCCAAAGAATTTATGCTCAAGCATGGTATTCCCACCGCTAGTTATGTTACGTTTGATCACGATGAGTTCGACAAGGCTGCCACACATATCGAGCGCCAAAATGAGTACCCGGTAGTGCTGAAAGCCGACGGACTGGCCGGGGGCAAGGGTGTTTTTATTTGTGATAGCGAAAAAGAAGTATTTGAACGTCTGGAGCTTTTGCACGAAGATGCCAAACTCAGCAAGGCGGCGAGTTCCCTGGTGGTTGAAGATTATATGGAAGGCGAAGAAGCCTCCGTTTTCGTAATCAGTGACGGCAAAACGGCCAAAATCATTCACAATGCGCAGGATCATAAACGCATCGGCGAAGGTGACACAGGGTTGAATACCGGGGGCATGGGCGCTTATTGTCCGGCACCGGTGATGACCGATCAGATGCTCAAGAGGGTTGAGCGGGAAATAATCATGCCTACCATTTCGGGAATGCTGCTGGATGAAAATCCGTACAAGGGCATTCTCTATCTCGGGTTGATGATTACGCAGGATGGTCCCAAAGTGGTGGAGTACAACTGCCGGTTCGGGGATCCTGAGTGTCAACCTATTGTTCCCTCCCTCAAAACAGATCTGCTGGATCTGATGATGGCTACGGTAAAGGGCGAGCTCGACAGCCGGGATATTGAACTGGATGAGCGCTACCGCTGCTGCGTGGTTATGGCTTCCAAAGGATATCCCAAAGAATATGAAAAAGGGAAAGTGATTACCGGTTTCGACGATCTGGAAGAAGAAGCGATCGTTTTCCACAGCGGAACTGCCATGAAGGATGGTGAACTGGTTACGGACGGGGGACGGGTACTCAGCGTGGTCTGCCCGGGCGAAACCCTGATGGAGGCGATAAAAGCGACCTATCGACAAATTGAGAAGATTTCATTTGATAAGGCCTATTACCGATCAGATATCGGGAAGAAAGGTTTAAAACATCTTATCTAAATTCATTTTTATGTGAGACGATCGGCTGTATTAGGTATCGTATTATTGGTTGTTTTTTCCGGGGCTTTTGCCCAGGGAAAGCAGCCGATACGTCTCGTTCCTATTGTAACAGGTTTACATGATGCCCGTTCGTTATATGTAACGGGCATTCCCAATCTTTATATCGCGGAAACCGGCCGGCACCGGATTTTAAAACTTGCGCTTACCGGAGAGCGTCTCGATTCACTTGGAAATCAGGGGATGGGAACCTATCAATTCGACCATCCTGTAGACATCGACGCCACCAACGGGCTTAAGATCTATGTATCGGATTATAATAATGGGCGCATCCAGGTTTTTGACCGTCGATTGCAACTGCTCTCCTCGATCACGCCGCCCGCCGGGAATAATGATTTTTATACCTATCGTCCGACTTCATTGGTGGTAAATAATATGCGTGAGCTCTTTTTTTATGATGATGGAAGCGAGCGCATTGTAAAATATAACAGCAACGGGGCGTTCGATTCATCGTTTCCCCTTCAGCCCAACCATATTTCAACTGCCATTGTGGACCTTGGCAGTTTTAATGATCAATTATTGGTGCTGGATGCCCGGAAAGGTGTTGTACATTTTCTGTCAGACAACGGCCAATACATAAAATTCATTGGTGGTTTTAAGGATGTAAAAGGGATAACTACCGATCCTTCTTCCATTTGGATTATCACGAGTTCACAAATTGATCAGCTTAATGGTCAGGGGACTCGTCTGCAATCTTACCAATTACCTGAAAATATCGAACCGGCGGACATAGCGGTTTATCAAAATCAGGTATTCGTTTTAACAGGTAAGAACCTCTATAAGGGAACAATTAAAAAAAAGGATTAGCAAACGTTTTATCGTTTACTAATCCTTAAAATCAGGGAATACAATTTGAGAGAAGGATGTATTCCCTTGGGGTTGAGAGAAATTCTAATGTTGGACAAGAAGTTTGAACAAATCATGGGAGTTCCCCATGCTATCTCATCTGAAATCTTTAATATTACAAAGAGTTATGCTAGGAGTCTGTCGGACTTAGCTAAATCTACTGCAAATTCGTCAGATTTGGCCAGATTCTGAGCTCTTTTTCGTTGAATAGCGTCACTATTCGCCTCATAAGACCTCAAAATCTGTCTCAAACTGACAAATTTTCGTTAAAATTTCCTAAGTTCGACAGGCTCCTAGGTAACGCCTTAAGACAATTGCAGGAATACAACTTGTTTAGAAATTAAACATGTCAGGAATCTGCATATAAGATCCACCAGGTATAGTTTCATCAGGGGTGAAGGTATTTTGTTCAGCGATATAAAATTATCAAACAGTTTCGAAATGAAAATAGAATAATATCTTTCTGCTGGTCAGATCAATTCCTAAATGTAGGTGACGATGTCGTTTTCTGACATAAAGACTTCTTTCGAAAACCGTTTAGTCCTTCTGCTTTTATTAGTTAATGTTTAGACCTAAAATGAATCTAATTAATCCAAAAAACGTACCGTTCAGATTATCTGAATCCCGTGAGTCCTATAATATTAAAATATTTTAATATTTCATAATGAAATTATCTAATATTATAGGATTCAATGATTTGTCAAAATAAAGGGCGATGGGCTCCACCCGCTTTTCTGGGTCCATCTGGCAAAGCTATTTAGTTGTACCTGGCTTTTATCAAGTGATTCTTCCTTCCTGTCGCTGGTCTCCAGACCAGTGACGAACACATGTAGAGTCTCCAGACTCGACTAGCAGAGAATGTATAAATGATCTTAAACGGTTATGTTTGTTCAATTGATTTTGTAAAAGGAACCTTAAATAGGTGAAGCAATCAAAATGACGGTATTCGCATTTTATAATAAGATTATCAATCAACATAGATATCCTACCCCAAACTCCCTATTTTCAGGCCTATGAAAAACTGGACGACTTATATTTTTGATGAAGAATCAAGATTCGATGATAAGGCTCTGACGGTATTTGACTATCAATACCAGAACAACGCGGTTTATCAGCGTTTTTGCGATGCATTGGGTAGAACTCCCGAAACTATATCCCAATATCGGGAAATCCCGTTGTTTCCCATTCGCGGGTTTAAAGAAACCAACATAAGCTGTATCCCGGAGCGGGATGCGGAGCTGGAATTTCGAAGCAGCGGAACCTCCGGAATGGAGCGCAGCCGGCATTATGTGGCGGATGCAAACCTCTACCGGCAATCATTATTAAAAGGATTTAGTCATTTTTATCCGCTGGAAGACCTGGTAATATGGGGCTATACGCCGGGCTATAATGAAAATCCCCAATCCTCCCTGATTTGGATGATTAATGAACTCATTCGACAGGATGAAAGTGGGATGAGCCGGTTCCTGGAATTGAATCAGCCCTTGAATGAGCAGGAAATTAAGAATGTTAAAAATTCAGGAAAACGCCTTATGATTTTTGGGGCTGCGTTTGGCTTGTTGGATTTGGTGGAGCTGAAAAAAGTCAAGTTGCCTCAGGGCAGCTATATTATGGAAACGGGGGGCATGAAGACCCATCGACGGGAAATAAGCCGTTATGAACTTCATAGAAAATTGTCAGATGGTTTTCATCTCCCCAAAGAACAGGTTCATTCAGAGTACGGCATGACGGAGTTGTTAAGTCAGGCTTATGCATTGGGTGGAAAATGGTTCACCCCGGTCCCGTGGATGGAAGTGAGTATCTTTGATACGGATGATCCACTGAAACGTCTGCATGAAGGGGAGGAAGGTTTAATCGGCATGACGGATTTGGCTAATGTTCATAGTTGTTCCTTTATTCTTACCGGGGACAAGGGAGTCCAACGCAGGGACGGTAAATTTCAGGTCCTGGGGCGCTGGGAACCCAAGAATTTACGAGGTTGTAATTTTTTAGTGGAGCAGGAATAATGTTGGATGTTCAAGAGCGTATTGATTTACTATTGGAGAGTATTACTCATTGGCTTTCAAAGGATAACGAGTACCTGCAGCACGCGGTTGACCGGACCGTGCAGGAAGGACTATTTAGTTTTGAAGATGTAAAACACCGCCTTTTAACACTGAAGGACCGGTTAAACCGGGAGGAGATAGAAAAATGGGCGGAGAGGTCTGGTTTGTACGAGAAGAAGGGCAGAGCACAAAATGTTTTATGCCTGCATGCGGGCAATCTGCCACTGGTGGGCTTTCAAAATGCACTAGCCACTTTGTTAAGTGGAGCGCGATATACCGGTAAGATCTCCCGGAAAGATCCGTATTTACTCCCAACCTTTTTGAATGAAGTAAAGCAAACGCGGGGATGGTCGGACATGGATGTGCAGTGGGTGCATATCCTGGAAGACCTGGAAGGGATGCAAAACGATGCGATATTATTTGCCGGTTCATCACAGTCCGTACCGGAGGTCAGGAAAGAGATAGAGCGGTTGCAGTTGTCTAAACAGGAGACCCGTTATCTGATCCGAACGGCTCATTTTTCCATAGCGTGGCTGGATAATGAAAAAGCAGGTACCATGGAAGATTTTGTGGAAGCCACTTTTCGTTATGGTGGAAAGGGATGTCGTTCCGTGGCCATTGTCGTTAGCCCGGAGAAACTGGATGCGATTAAATGTCCACTTACGGATTATATTGAACAGTTTTGGCTAAAAAATCCACAGCATGCCAAACCGAAGCCGGTATTGAAGTACAATTATGCCTATAACAAGGCCATCGAACGTCCACAGGCGTGGCTGGATGATTTCCTGATTCAGGAGGGCGGGCTGAATCCTGACCAGGATTTTACCTTATACTGGATTCAGGGCGATGAGCAAACAGTTGCCGAACTCGCTGATCGTTACGCCGGCAAAGTGCAAAGTATTTATGTTTCATCGGATGATAAGGTTATACCGGGCCATGAAGATCAAACTGAACTTCTTGCAAATGCCCAGCGCCCGCATATCTACTGGAAACCCGATGGAGTGGATACGATGGAGTGGTTGTTGGAGGAGTAACTTGTTGGATATTTGGTATTAAGTAAAGTTTTAGAACTTTAAAGACGCAATCAGTAATCAGTTAGTCAGTAAACAGTAAACAGGGTCTTAATTCTAGGTTCTCGTTGCATGGCTCTGCCATGCAATGCAATCCAAAAGGCTCTGCCTTATTTTAATTTGCAGCTTTTGAAAGGGATTATGTCGTTTTTCAATGACCGGAAGGGGATCTTCTCTTATAGCCTTGATAAAGAAGTGTAATGTTGGCCTTAAAAAAGCTAAAAGGGAGCTCTGAGTCCGGTAATGTGAAGATGATTTTGGTAAACCAATAATTCCCGGCTTGCAAAACCTTTCCAGGGATGGGAAACCCTGGAAAGGTGAGGGCAATTTCAATGTTCCTTTTTCGAGCGAAGCGAGGCTAAAAGCCCCAGCGTGCGGGCTTATAGTAGCCCCGGGTTTCAACCCGGGGAATAAAGCACGCCCCCATCAAAAAAGTCCTGTAAGGACGATACCGACAAAGCGCGGTCAGAGGCCATGAATTGTGATCCGTAAAGTAATTGTTGATTCTCTGGAAACTCGCAGGGGATGAGCATGAAATGAGCGCGGTAATGGGCAACAAACAGTAACGAGAGTTTTGGTCAGAACAATCCTGATCATCCTTTAATCGGGAAAAGAC
>Ga0209918_1002026_pt1 | contig 10018 bp, 10 predicted proteins | sample SalPonD_shore_MG_FD_185712 | JGI IMG/M metagenome (GOLD analysis project Ga0209918, IMG submission 185712) | Salt pond soil microbial communities from South San Francisco under conditions of wetland restoration - Salt Pond MetaG... | ecosystem: Environmental > Aquatic > Marine > Intertidal zone...
TTTCGGAAGAAGATTTTAAAAATTTATGTGATGATAGAGAAAATTTTGATGAATTATATGAAAATAAAAAGATTGAATTAGAACAAAAGAGATTTAATTTCGCTGAATTATTTACTGATTCAAAAAATATACTAAAAATCAAGAGGGAAATAGTAAATGAAGTGAGTTGGAAAGATATAAAAGAAAAATTACCAAAAAGTCTTCTTGATACACCAAAAGATGTTTTAATAGATTATATTATTCATATTGCAATTTCGGAGGAATATCATAATAGACCTTATTTTGAACCTTATGTTAAAAGGAAAGATATTTTTAATGATAAAGAGGAACTAATCAGTTTGGAAGATATGGGATTTAAAGGACCCGATGACGAGGAAATCCTCCAAACCATTTTTTATGTTTTACCTGAATTAAAACCAATATTACAACCCCAAATAATAAAATTTGTTAAAGATTACTTTGATCCAGAATTTTTCAAATGAAGTAATTCTGAAAAATATGATACAAATCAATCCAAAGATTTTTTTTAACATAATTAGAGTTCTGTGAACGATATGAAGATTATTGATCAAAAAAGAATTTATATGGAAATAAAAAACTCTTTTAAAATTTGTATCTTAGGATTCCAAGTAAGGACCCTAAATCTGTTAATTGCTCGCCAGCGGGATGTTTAGTATTAAGAATATCAACCTCCCCTCCGGTATTTTCCACATTTTTAATGATCTCTTCGATTTCTAATTTTTTTGATTTAGCTGCTCCCCTAATAACTGTATCTGCAACCAACAACTGTTTAATAGCCCCCCTTTGAGCTGCTTTTGAAACTTCGTCAAATCCTATCACGATTAAATCAGCATCTTTCCCAAGTTGAGTTAAAACCTCTTCTATCTTTTCTGTTTCTTGTATAATTTTTACATTTTTTCTCATTTTCGCTAATTCTTGAGATTTAAGAGTTTCAAAGATTGCGCTTTCTGTACCTGAACTGGCATGGATCGTTCTTATATTTTTTAGATCTAGATTTGAATGTTCTTTTAACCATCTAACAAATTTATCCTTAGTAGTTCCCGGACCTGAGATTATGATTAGACTAATTTCCCGAGTTTCTACATTAGATTCAATCAGTCTTTGAACATCTTCAAAAAAGTCGTTCAGAAATTTTCTACGAAATGACTGTTCATATCGTTTTCCGGGTATATTTTTTGTAATTGTCGCTATATTATTATGACTATAATTAGTAATTAGAGCAACATTTGCTAAGCCTGTTTCCATTGCGACAATAAGCATAACAAAATTGGTCGCAAGTTTTGAAGATTCTTTTAATCTCATCAGATCTTGTCTCATCCATTCATCTTTAGTGATTGTAATCTTTTGATTAATTTCTAGATTAAAGGTATGATAAGATCCATAGGAAACAAAATCATCAGGACCCTCAAGAATAGTACCTTTAATTCTTAGTCGATTACTAAATTCATGAAAAGCAACATCTTCTACCTTTAAAGTCAGTCTCATTACTTTCCGTTCTCCTTTACTCCCTTCTTTCATTACAACACGTCTTTGGGTTAAAGAAGATACTATATCTCCTTTTGCAATAATGTTGTAGAGGCTCCATAGATCATTCAAATCTTGTACTCTTACAGTGATTTGTCCTTGCTTTTTATCTTGATCTAAGATCTTCAATTTTATTTCTCCAATAGAATTAATTAATTAAATTCAGAGAGTATTTAATTAAAAATAAGATTAATTCTAATTAAAAATAGATTTATCAGAGATTAAAAAAAAAGAAAAAAATAAAATATAAGTACAAAAAAAAGGATTTTATTCTTGCTTTTCTAAAGCTTGCTTTAATTTTTCAAGTTCTTCTTGACGTTTCTTTTTCTCTTCCTCGATTTTCTTTTTCTCCTCTTCGCTTAAGCTCTCTAATTTTACACCCTTTTTAATTTCGTTCTTAAGCTCATCATCCAGTTGTGGCATATTATCAACACCTTGATATTATTTTTTATATTCTTATCTAACAAATGTAACAAAATTCGTATTTTTAAGTTTAAGTTTCTCCGGTTTAAAACTTTTCTTTCGGTTATGGGTATGAGAGAAGTTTTTAATTTTTGATTATAAGTTTTTAATATTCTCAGATCTTATATCCAATTTCATTAAATATGCTGCTTCTTGATTTCGATAATAATCTTCTATTTTTTTAACAATGTGAAAATTGAATTTTTTATACAAACTAATTGCATTTAAATTGTGAATACTGACATTTAATACAATTTGTATAATTTTATTTGAATTAGACTTAATAAGTTCTAAAGTTTTTCCAAGAAGTAAAGATCCATATCCTTTCCTTTGATGTTTCGGATTAATAAGGAAGTTAATTAAGTTAGCTCGATCTTTCCTATCTTTTACAATTATAACGAAACCTATTAATTTTTTAAAAAATCCCTCAGTTTCTATCTTATAAAAAATGAAATTACTTTGGATCAGTTTCTTCATTAATTGTTTGGAGAATGCGTTTTCTTTAAACACCTTTTTTTCTAAATTTACTAATTTTCTTAGATCTTTGATTCCTACTTTTTTAACTTTCATTACCTTCTATCTCACTTTTAAACACATTTATAGGTGTTTTTTCTGCAATTTGTCGATATGCTTTTTTCCTAAATGGTAAAACTTCTAATATGAATCCCTTCACCTCATATTGATTAAGAAAGTTTAAAAATTCATCATCGATCAGAATATAATAAGGAATTCTAATACTATCTTTTTCAAAAACAAGGAATTCAGAGGGAATTTGAGATTCATATAGTAAATCATGAAATAATAATTTTAATTCGTGTTTATCTCCTTCAATTTGACCGTATAAAAGTAAGCCCTCTTCGGTTATCTCTTCATAAGGTAATTTAATGTTCTGAGCACGATTAAAATATCGATTTTTTAATTGATAATAATCTTTTGCTCTTATAGAACAAAAATGAATCTTTAATCTGGTTTTTGAAGATGTTTTTTGAATCAATTCAAGGGCTTTTTCTCTACTATTATTAACAGACGCAAGAGCCCCTTTTTTGAGCATAAATCCCCTTTTTTTTAATGATTGACTATTTGGAAAGCAATATTCAAATTCGTTCAAATTAATAAAATCTGCGCCAATTTTATCCAGATAAAATATAAATTCATTCAGTTCTTTTAAGTTGTTAGCTTTGGGAATAATGGGAACTTCAGCTCCCACTAACATCCCTTTATTCATCGCGATCTTGATATTTGACCATTTTTCCTTTGATGGGTGAAAACGTATTTCATCCAATCCTGCTTTAGATAAATCTTCAGCAATAGTATTATTGAAATTTATCCCATTTGTATATAAATGAATATGAAATTTTTCATTAAACTGTGTTTTAACTAAATGGATATATTCTATAGTTTTTTTAATATTTTTTCCAAATAGCGGTTCTCCTCCTGTTATACTCATTCCTTCAGATCCAGATTTTTTCAACTCCTTCAAAATGTCAGATTTTTTTTCAATTTTGATTTCATTAATGAAGGAAATATCTTTATCTCGCCTCTCCTCTGAGATTGGGCAGTACCAAGAGCATTGATCGGGTTTTTGACATATACCATTTAAAAATAGTACTGATTTTTGTCCTTTTAAGCATTTTTGACATCCTATGGAGATACCTCTGTCTTTTATATAATAATTCGATTCCTTTGATTCAACAATTTTCTCATTACGCATTTTAATTAATCTTTTTTCTTATTATCGAATTTTCTCTCGCTAATTTAGCTAATACTGCTTCGGGGGATTCTTCCAGAGATAATTCTCTTTTTAGAAAAACCCCCGTTCTTCCATGTTCTTCTCTTCTAAGAAGAACTCGCTTTCTTTCATTAATTGTATCAATACTTACTCCAACTTTTTTTGCAGCGATACTTTCATTGTTTAAAATTGAACGTTCCTCGTGACCTTTTGGTAATGGAGTAATTAATACCAGTCTTTTATCGATACCTGGTACTCTTTCATTTTTTATAAGTTGATCGTAATTTATTTTTCCTCCAAAATCATAAAATTCGAGCGAAGTTTTGTATAATTTAGTTAAAGGAATTGTAATTGCAGTTAGTTCATTCAAATATATATATAGTTTGATCGAATCTCCAGGTGTCGCCATTATGAGTTCACGTCGATAATTTTCATAGTTATTTTGGTTTAATATGAAATCTATTTTATAAGTAGGAATTTTATGGAAAAATATTATATCGATATCACTATTTTGATTTACATCTCCCCGAGCGACACTCCCATAAACAAAAGGAAAGAGATTATTTTTCTTAAATATTTTCAATAGCGTTATAGCTTGCTTTCTTTTTTCTTCAAGTAATTTCCAATGTTTTTTGGAATATTTTACTTTACGATATAAGTCCCTTTGTATATTATCAGGCATTTTGTTTAATTATTTTTATGATATATCCATATAAAATAGTTTCATAATATCGAAAATTATATCGTGATTTTTCAATTGAGATGATATTTTTTTTTTCGTGAATAAATTTTGGATTGATTTTTTCAATAATTTTCAATGATTTGTTTTTTAAGAATAAATAAGAGAAATGGTTAAAAATAAAATACCAATTTTTTTCAGGGTTTTCTAAGGACTTACTATTTAATAAAATTAATTTTGATTTAGATAATTTTGGATTTATTGCGAAGATAAGGCGATTATTTGGATCATCGAAGAGGTTTTGATAATAAAAATTTTTTTCCGAATAATCAACATAAATATAATAAGGGTTATTTATAAGCCTTTTAGCATTAAGAATTTTTGAAAATTTTGATATTACTTCATGCATCCGCAAATGATCTTTTCCTTTTTTAAATTTGTAGATAAATTCTGGAAAAGGACTGAGAAAGATAACATTATAGCCATTCGAACAGAAAGCTTCAATTAAAACCTTATATATTTTTTTAAACCAATAATTTCCAATAAAAAATATATGAGGTTTGTCTCTCGAAGTGAAATGTCTATTTTTAATTAAGAGGATTGAAGAAAAGATTTTTAAATTCGGAATTTCGGAATTTAAATGCGTCAAATTAATACAATCGATATGAGAATTAGAAATAAAACCACGCCATCGGGAAATTGCTTTATATATTCTTACTGAGATTAGCAGTATCAGAAGAAATATCAGTACTAAAATACTAATTGTAATCCAATCTAATTGAAAAATATCCATATAAAAATTAACTCTTATATTATTCCTTTATTGAATTCTTTATCCATTTTAAATAGCTGTCAGATCCTATATCGATTTTAAATCCTATACATTCTGGAGTTTCATAGCTATGCATGGTTTCAATGGTCTGAATTAATTCATTTGCTTTCTTTTCTATTGTCTTCATTATTAACAAATATTCATTATCTTCCTCAATAGTACCTTTCCACCAAAAAATTGAATGAATATCATGTATTATACTTACACAAGCGACAAGCTTATTCTCAATTAACTTATTAGCAATTTTTACACTCTCTTCTTTTGTTGGCACACTTACAAAAAATACAAATGAACTCATATGAATAATAAGATTGAAAAAGATAAAAACTCTAATTAAAATTTGGATAAATTAAATCTATTTGAATGAAAAGAAATTTAAATAAATAATTTTATTTTATATCTATAAAAAACTGGTATAAAATATAAGGTGTCAGTAAAATTTGATCCACAATGTCTACATAATTGACCAGAGAACCGGAATTTGCTTACTCCATCGGAAATATGGGTCCATAGAATTTAATCAAGACCTTGTTAGCGGTTTTCTAACAGCATTAAAAGATTTTAGTATCGAATTCTCAAAAGGTTCGGGTGAACTTAAAGTGATTGATATGCAAGTATTTTATCTAATGCTTGTTTTTCGAGAGGGAGTGCTAGTAACTGCTGCCGCTGATAAAAATGATGATGCTAAAATAACGCATAAAGCCTTGAACACTATTATTGACAAGTTTGTTGATAAATATGAGATTAATCTTGAAAATTGGACGGGAGATGTGCGTATTTTCCGAGATTTTTCAGGAGAAGTAGATGAAATATTACAGTCGGGCAGAGTAGCCGAGATCCCAATAAGAATTCCAATATTAAAGATTTATAAAAAAGACTTTAAAAAATCTCAATCACGTTTACAAAAAAAGGGGTTAACGCTTACTGAGGAGGATCTACGTTCTGTTTCTGATACCAGACCAGAATGGACTTCGAAGAGGTTACCCAAGCAAGTTATAACGCAAGGATTTTTAGATGAAAAGCAATATGAAATAGCACATTTAGCTGATGGATTTCATACGGTGAGTGATATTGCCGAAGATGCGGGGATACCAGAATCAAAAATACAAATTATAATAGATAATCTCGATAATCTTGGATTATTAAAATTTATTGAAATAAAATAGGATTAATATATTGAGAAACGAGTAATCTTTTTCGAAATAATTACAGATTCTATAATTTTAACAGGATTTTAAAAATAATCTAAAAAAAAATAACATTATAGTTTTTCCAATATAAATCTCGTTAATTATTTTTTAAAGAATGCTACTTTTTTTCATAAAAAAATATTATTTACTACAGAAATATTTACATAATTAATATGAATGTGAATAAAATCGGAGAAAATATTTATGAGATTACACCAAAAACATTGATGGCGAGAGTGTTTGGTAAAATCGAAAGTTTTCAAATGAAAGTTCCCGTCCATATTTACGCAAATGAAGAGATTCTTTCTAGGATTCAAGAAGATAGAACTCTGGAACAAATCAGTAATGTTGCGTGTTTAGAAGGGGTTGAAAAGCATGTTATCGCTCTTTCCGATGCTCATCAAGGTTATGGCTTCTGTATAGGGGCTGTTGCGGGAACAGAGGCAGAACATGGAATGATATCACCTGGTGGTGTCGGGTATGATATCAATTGTGGCGTAAGATTATTAAGTACAAATTTTCGTTATAATAAGATTCAAAAAAAACTTCCATCTTTGTTAAATCACATATTTAATCGTATTCCATCGGGTTTGGGTTCTAAAGGAAGATTAAAAATAGATTATAGTCAGTTAGACAATGTTTTAGACTATGGTGTTGAATGGGCTTTAGAAAATGGTTTTGCCAAGGAAAATGATCTTACTAAATGCGAAGAGAATGGTCAATTAAATAACGCAGATTCTAATCTTGTATCAAAAAAAGCTAAACAGAGAGGAATAAGGCAATTGGGGAGTTTAGGAAGTGGGAACCATTTTATAGAAATACAAAAAGTCGATAAAATATATAATTCGGAGATAGCCAAAAGATTAGGGATTTTGGAACAAGATCAAATTTCAGTCATGATTCATACCGGAAGTAGAGCCTTAGGGCATCAAATCTGCACAGAATCAATTAGAAAGTTTGAGAGAGCTATGAAAAAATATGATGTGATGATACCAGACAGAGAATTATCCTGTGTTCCTGCTAATACGATGGAAGCTCGAGAATATCTTAAACAAATGGCATGTGCGGCAAATTTTGGGTTCTGCAATAGACAACTTATCACCTTCTGGATTAGAGAATCATTTAGAGAAGTCTTTGGTCGAAATCACGAAAATTCTGATTTAAGTTTAGTATATGATCTTTGCCATAATATCTTGAAACAAGAGGAGCATCTTGTTGAAGGTAAGAAAAAAAAACTAAATATTCATCGAAAAGGAGCAACTCGTGCTTTTCCATCAAATCATCCAGTTCTACCTCAAGAATATAGGAAAATTGGACAACCGGTTCTAATTCCTGGTACTATGGGATCTGCATCTTATTTATGTGTTGGGAGAGAAAATGCTATGAATTTAACATTTGGATCAACTGTTCACGGATCGGGGAGGGTTATGTCAAGATCAAGGGCGAAATCAACCTATTGGGGTGAGGAAGTAAAAAATCATCTTAAAAAAAGAGGTATTCTTGTAAAAGCAAGGTCTCAAAAAGTCATTGCTGAAGAAGCGCCCGGAGCCTATAAGGATATTAATCAAGTTGTTCAAATAAATGAAGATCTAAATATTATAGAAAAAATAGCAAGAATGATTCCGATCGGAGTGGTAAAGGGATAAAAATAGAACCTGAATTTTCTATAGATAAAATTAGATGTCAAAAAGGTTTAACAGAGGAAGAACGATCTGACGTGGAAGAGCATTTTCTCAAGAAAAAGTTTCGTGGATAAAATAGATAATAGTGATATCAAGAAAAAAGAAAAAGATCCAAAAATGTAAAAAAAACCATTTCATAGAGAGAAGGAAAAAAATTCCCATTTTTTACTTGATTTTTACGATGAAGTTTAAATACGTTTATAAGTTGATAAATTCAAGATTTAAACTTTACAGTATCAATTAACCTTGAAAATTAATTACAAGATTACCATTTCAGACAGCTTCTTTAGGATTATTTCATTAATTTCGTGAAGGAGAAGGTTAGATGCTTCGCCAATTTTCTCCCAGATCTCCTTCCCCGTTTGAACAACCTTTGACTCTGGATTGACTTTTAAAAACGGAGGACCTTCAATTGCTTTATGAGTATCGCTTTTCTTTCTTCAACCCTGCGAGCGTCCAATAATTTATGTCTTAGTCCAAAGGTATGATAAATATCTCATTCTTAAACAAATATCTTTTATATACCTAAAAAGTTCTTTTCACATCTATATTTTAAGTTAAAACTTCTTAATTAAGTTGATAAGAATAATCTTAATAAAATTATTATTTATTTGTTAGATGATATTAGTAAATGATAATTTAGCGCTGAGGCATTATTTAAATTTTCTCAATAACTACTACTTTATGAGAAAGATGGAAAAAATGGAGTCGAGCAAGGAGTTCCAAATTAACGAGCTTATTACCTTACGCCTTAGGGAAGGGAAAACCCGTATTTATGTGGGCGGAGAAGAGTTTATACAATGCAGATATTTGTTTATTGTCGATCCCGAAAAAACTATCGGCGAGGAGGTTGATTCCATTGATCGCGCCGCAGCGATGCTCGATAATCAATTGGAAAATAAGGAAGAGTTCAAGCCCGAAGATTTGGGCATCTCACCGGAGGAGATGTTTTGGGGGCATTGTTCCAACCTCCAAGCATGGGTGGAGTATGGCTACGACAGCCGGCTCTTACACTCTAATTTAGCGTTCCCCTTGCTAAATGAATTGGCACGGATTGGGGACGCTCACGCCCGAAAAATATTTAAAGAAGAAATTGTAAAGCGCTTCGTGAACGGCACTAAAAATACTCGAAAATTTCTCTGTGAAGAGGGATATCTAGAAGATCTGAACGAGGAAGAGCTGGGGCTTATTATCGATCCATATGAAGCACACCTTATAAAATGCATTGAAAAGGAAGCAAATAGGACATTTTCTTATACAATACGGGATGTGAACCGGTTGGGGAATGTTGCTATAGAAAATGGGCATGTGACCGAATTAAAAATCAATGGTCATATGGACTATATCCCCGAAATGATTGGGAATCTACCTAATTTGTGTTATTTAGATCTTGGTTGTTTTACAATCACACGAATTCCGATCTGGATTAATAAACTGAAAAATTTGAGAGAATTGCATCTGGTTCAAAATAATCTTGAGGAATTGATCGACCTGAAGCTCCCGAAGCTAGTGAAACTAGATTTATCCTACAATAAATTGACGTCGGTGGATTTTTCGGGCTGCGAACTGCCAAATTTGAGAGTTTTATACTTAAATGATAATCAGTTAACAGAAATTCACGGGCTTTTAATCATCTCTAATATTAGCTCATTATATCTATGGCGCAATCTACTAACCTCGCTTCCCGAAGAGCTCTTGGACTTACCGAACTTGGTTGGATTAATGGTCGGACATGGCAATACTATTGATATTAAAACTAATAAAATTATACGAAAATTAAAAGAAAAGGGGCTTGAAATTTATTAATCTCGCCTTAAAGCATCCCAAATTATGGTATACGGGTTCACATATATGTTATTCATAGTAATGTATTGATTAACCGTTAGATCTTCAATATGA
>Ga0209918_1002027_pt1 | contig 10014 bp, 8 predicted proteins | sample SalPonD_shore_MG_FD_185712 | JGI IMG/M metagenome (GOLD analysis project Ga0209918, IMG submission 185712) | Salt pond soil microbial communities from South San Francisco under conditions of wetland restoration - Salt Pond MetaG... | ecosystem: Environmental > Aquatic > Marine > Intertidal zone >...
CCCTTTTCGACATTTCGTATTCCTGCTTTTTTGATGAATTTTCCGGTGCCCGTGGCGTTGACGGTCTCCTGTCAAAGTCTTGGCGCTGGCGCCGCTGCTCCTGTTCAAAAACCTCTGCTTCTGTTGGGTTTCTCAGTGTTAGTGCCACTGGTTTCGGTTCTCAGCCTAACCCGCGCTTCAACGCGGACGTGGCTCGCCTGAGCCTTTCCTCAAATGGTCGCTCTTCGTTGCTAATTTTTGGTCTTTTTTTCTTTTCAACATTCCGCGGCTACAATTAGTCTCTCTTCCAAAATTTCTGCTGGATTCTTCAAATGGTCATGGCCGCAGCTTTTTGGGTCGCTCCCTGTTGCTTGTGTTTTCCCCTTTAGTTGTTAACTTGTTTTTAATCTGTAACCACGCCGGTTAAGCGCAAGGTCGTTAGGCCTCTTTCATCAAATCAATAACCATGATTGATATTAATAAACTATCAGAGCAAGAGATTTCAGGGGAATTTTTTAATGAAGACGGAAAACTATTAATAACTGATCATTCAAACACAGGATATCTAAAATTTGATCGTTATAATCTTGGTAATTCTTATTTACGATTTGAAAGAGGAGTTCCCAAGCCTTCCGGTGGTAACTCATTAATTTTTAAAACTAACTCTAAATGTGAACTTAAAATAAGGTTCCCATCAACTAAAAATCAGACAATAATATTTGATATTGAAGAAGCCAAATTCAAAAATAAAACTCATGATTCGATTGAATACCATTCTGGTGTGGTGTCCAATCTGTTATACTTTGAAGAAGAACTTTCCTTTCTTGGAATTGACGTGGAAAAAAGACGAGTTCCGACAGACCGTGCTACTAAAATGTTTGAAAGTTTTTATGTATTAAAACCTACCGAAGAAAAAGATGATGAAAATCTACTGATCTTTTTTCTCCTTCTTTCCACCTATTCGGGCAGTAAATTTTTTATCCGCGAAATAAAGACTAATAACGAACATAGATTTATAAATAGAATATCAAAATCACGGCAGATCAGTATTTGGGGATCAGGAAAGCTCTTATATCCAATCTCATTAGAAGATCTTGAAAGATTATACCAAAATGTGGAGCATGATTTTTTAGAAACAGTTCTTCTTTTATACACCAGTTTCTGTACAACTGAAGGAGTTGTAGAACAGCTTGTTAACGGAACTGCGCTACTGGATTATTTGATAGAATCATACCGAGAGGTTCATGGTAAAGATTCATTGGGATGGGGAAAAACAAAACAATTGTATAAACTTTTAGAAATCTTAGTAGAAGAGAAAAAAATAAAAGAATACATCGCCTATCTTTTTAAAGATTATCCAGAGGATTATGAAGATATTTCTAAAAAATTCGAATTTTGGGAAAAGAGAGATCAATATCTTCATAGAGGAAACTTATTATTTGATTCAAAAGAAATCTTTGCTCTACAACACTCAGTTTTTGTTATAAATGAAATTCTTAGGATAATTTTTCTTCAACTTGATAAATTTGAAGAAGTGTCATTAGCTCCAAAAGAAATCTATCCAATTAGAAACATGGAGGAATCAATTGAATTTAGGAGAAATCAAATTACAAAGAGTTGGTAAAGAGGCCTAACCAGCGCATTAAGCGGACACGCCTCGCCAAGGCTTGCCAGGTTTCTGGCTTTTTCCCTCTCCGTTCGTTATTTATCAACTCAACATTCATTTGCGTGCAGCTTATGCGCAAGGTCGTTAGGTGTTTGGGCAATCTCCCATCTTTGCAAAATAATCTCTTCTCATTTTAGTTAATATTATGTATCTTCTAGACAGACTAGACATAAATTAAAGGAGGTAACTATGAAACTTGCAAAGTGGCAACTCCAGGAAGCTAAGAATAAATTCAGTGAAGTCGTTCGAAAAGCAACTGAAGAAGGTCCTCAAACCGTAACGAAACATGGGAAAGACAGTGTTGTTGTACTTTCAGTGGAAGACTATAAAAAAATTGACCAACCCAAGAATAGCCTAGTTGATTTCTTTCAACAGTCTCCTCTTGCCTCTGTTGAATTAGACCTTGAGCGTGATAAATCCCCTGCCCGAGATATTTCTTTATGAGCTATTTAATTGATACGTGTTGTATTTCTGAACTAGCAAAACCAAATCCTGATGAAAACGTTATTCAATGGTTCTCAGATCATAATGAACTTGATCTGTATCTAAGTGTTATTACGTTTGGAGAATTGCGAAAAGGAATTGAAAAATTACCTTCTTCCAAAAGAAAGCGTAGACTTAATCATTGGATAAATGAAGATTTACTGCATCGATTTAAAAACCGAGCTTTAGACGTTAGCTTAACCGAAGTAAACCAATGGGGAAAAGTCTTAGCCAAGGCAGAAAAAATGGGAACACCACTTCCAGCCATCGATGCGTTAATTGCGGCGACGGCTTTGGTTCATGATTTTGCTGTAGTGACCAGAAATACAAAAGACATGAAGGCTTCAGGAGTAGAATTAATCAACCCTTGGAAATACACTACAAACACCTAACCCCTTTAAAAAGGAAAATGTCAAGCAGATAGTCCTCACCCACAATGTTTTTTCACTAATTTCATAAATCCTCGTTTCAAACCTATAGCTGGCAACCGGTTTCGGTGATCGCAGTCGGATTACCTGCCGGCATCCAACCCTCCGACCGCTGTCGGAGCTTATTCTCCATCAATGGACGAAGACTGTGTTCTTATAACAGAAGCACTATCCCAGATCTTTAACCGGCCAGCCGGCCTATAGTCCCGACGGCGGTCGGGAAGGTTTGGGAAGCCGCCCTCACAGGCTGCCCCTTAAATCCTTTATATTCTTCGTCTTTGGTTAACATGTGCCATACGCCTTTGGCTAGTTTCTTGCCAACGATGGCTCGGGCCACCGAACGTCCACTTCGACGTTTAATTTTCCGATAAAATTTCTTGACGACTTTGTTGCCGGACTTATGGCGGTGGTTGCTCCCACTGTCTTTGGCTCCCGGGACCAGTCGGCAGTAGCTGACAAATTGCTTGGCACTCGGGAAGCGGCCGATGTCGCCAATCTCGGCCAGGATCGTCCAGGCCCCGACAAGACCAAGTCCGGGGACCTCCAGCAGCCGCTGGACTTGCTGATTAAAAGTGGTTTGCCGGTCAATCTCCTGCTCGATCCGGTGGATATGGCCCTGCAATTGGCGGATCTGGGCGATCAACAGCTTGGCCTGCAGGCTCGCCGCCGGGGGTAGTTGCGGCTGTAACCATTCTTGCAGCTTCCCCAGTTGTCGCCACTGGATCATTCGGAGCCGACCACGGGTCAGCTCCCGCAACTCCCGGCGCTTGGGGGTTACCTGGTGGGCCTCCGGAATGAGGTCCGCCCGTAGCAGCTCGGCCAGCGTCTTCGCATCCACTTTGTCGGTCTTGACCTTCCCGTAGCTAATCGCCCCCGCCATCTTCGAATAGGCTAAGGTCAGGTCAATATCGTTATCTCGACACCAGTCACTCAGCCAGTACCAGTTGCTGGTACATTCGACGACGGCCCGGACGGGTTCGTTTAACATATAAAAAAATCTTCCAGCGATCGGCGTGACGGCGGCAGTTTGGCTTCGTTGACCAGCTCATCGTTGTCATTAATCGCTACATTTGCCATATTACTTGAATGAAGATCGATTCCTACATGAATCATGTATCCGTCCCATTATCCGGTAAATGAGTAACAAAACTATGGCGTAGTTTGTAGTGTGCGGTGTGGCTTTCTTGGTGATGCCGCGTTGCTTTTTGTGATGCCTCATAAACACCTGAATAGGAGGAGCGAATATTGGCCGCCGTCCTGCCCTTCAAACAGATAGCCAGTCTGCTTATCTTCTTCTACATATCTTCGTAGCAATACCAATACTTTTTCTGATAGATTGGAATACCAGCCTTTTGTCCTTTGCTCTGGTCAATTCAAATTAGCATTCTATCAGAATCAATATCCATTACTTTGATACCAGCTCTGCTTTATTCATATTGTATATGAGTAGGACCAAAACTTGCGTAGGAAGCAAGGATAACATAAATAGCATTGGTGTTATGGACATCAACGAGGGAAAAATGAGTCCGTTAAAATTTCTAAGGCGTCATTGGCACGACATCGGTCTTTTATCAGTAGCCATCGCAGGGGCGTATCTAATATTTGCCTGGAATGAGATTGTATTTATACAAAAGCTTCTTATCCTCAATTTTATTGTTATTCTTCTGCATCAATTTGAAGAATACAGATGGCCGGGTGGATTTCCGGCAGTTGCGAATATGGTTTTATTCTCAAGTGAAAAGCCTGACCGTTATCCACTACACCAGAATTCATCCATGGTGGCTAACATTATTTTTGCGTATGTATTCTATCTTGTTCCTGTTCTTTTCCAAACGTGATTTGGTCGGGTTTGGCACCAGTACTTTGCGGATTTGTTCAATTCTTCGGCCACGGCATTTATGTGAACATTAAGCTAAAATCTTTCTACAATCCTGGTGTTGCCACTAATGTTTTTGGATGGATTACTATCGGTGTGGTTTACATACATCTCATTCTCATAAATAACATGATGGACTTGTGGATTTGGTTATTTGCAGTAGCGTGGATGACTGTCTTCTTCTTTCTCAATTTCATTCTAATTGAACAAATATTCCTCGGTAACAAGAATTCACCTTACCCCTTCGATCCAGACGAAATGAAACGCTTCAATGTTGAGAAGAAACTTGAACTTACCAAACAATAATGAAAGTTAATCTTACTGCATAAAACTTAGGGATACATCAGAACTGCTGATGTAAAAGATTTTAAGGTAAGAGTATTTATATTGACTATGAATATGAGAATCCAATTTGTTATATACTTTTTAGTATTTTTGTTGATTTATACAAGTCTCAACTCATATGTTGTCCTCAGGCTTGGCGGACTTCTGGGGCTCGGAAGAAATATCCTGTATTTGTGGATAGTGATAGTTACGTTCTCTCTGCCCGTTGCTGTGTATGCTGAGAGGGTCTTTCCTAATATATTTTCCAAATTTTTTTTTACAGCATCGGCGTTTTGGATGGGAATTCTACTCTTCATGGTATGTTCTCTAATGATATATGAAGCGATAAGACCTTTCTATAACATACCTTATGCAGGAATAATAATTGTTATCGTAGTCAGTGTGCTAAGTATCGTTTCGATAATAAATGCTACTGGGATTGTGGTAAAAGAAGTAGAAGTCCCTGTAGAGAATTTGGAAAAGGATGTCTCTATTGTCCAGCTTTCAGACCTGCATCTGGGGACGATAAGAAATTCGGCATTTTTGGCCAGGGTTATTGAAAAGGTAATCCCTCTTGACCCGGATATTGTTATGATTACCGGTGATCTGATTGATGCCGGCGCCAGGATCCATGAGGGTATGTTCAACGAGTTCAACAGATTCGGGGCTCCGGTTTATTTCGTCAGCGGGAACCATGAGGTCTATGAGGGAATCGAAGAGGTATATTCGATCCTGGATAATACCAAAATACGGGTGTTGAGGAACGAGATCGTCGATTACGATGACATCCAGATAATAGGAGTGGAATACTCAGAAGACAATGGCCATCTCGGAAAGGAACTTAAAAATCTTAAGATTGACAAGACAAAGCCCGCTGTGCTTATGTATCACTCCCCTGATGGGTATGAGAATGCGAAACAAGCAGGAATAGACCTTCAACTTGCAGGACATACACATAATGGCCAGATAATTCCATTCAATTTCTTTGTTAAGATATTTTTCAAGCATATCAAAGGGCTGTATGATCTTGAGGGCATGTTCCTCTATGTTTCTCCTGGCACCGGTACATGGGGGCCGTACATGAGGCTTGGTTCAAGAAACGAAATAACATTATTAAAGCTGATTGCGAAATAGAAACCTTCAACAAGAAATTTGAGCGTGCCAGACTATGAAAAACTTGAGATTAATAAAAATGCTCCCCCAACTTACCAAAACGATGGCGACAAACCCCTAATTCTAAAAACTGATGGTTCCCAACATCCTGAAGTGCCCTCTCAGATTGATAATCGAGAAGTTGTTACTATTTAAATGTCATGGATTCGAAGAGCGCATTGCATCGCTTTTCCCGCGTGTCGATAGCCGGGAATGGCAGACTCTGGCGTGGATACGCCGTTTCCACTGTTTACATCAGCAGAGAAACGCATGACTTGGACACTAGTATACATACTGGTGATGGTTATGATGATCATCGTGCTTCGGCTTGCGGCCTGGTGGGGGCTGCGCCTGGTCTCCCGTCTTTTCAGCAAGTCGATGACGGTTTTCAAGCAAGACTAGGTTTGCAAAGGCATTACTGAACTCGGTTCCAGGATCAAGTCATCATTTCCTAAGATTAACAGGTTATTGAAAGCGCGGCTGACGCCGAACCGCTTTACCGGCCTACCTTTGACGCTCCTTGTGATCGCGGCGCTCTACATCGCCGCCCTACTCGGGGGACTGGTCGAGGAACTGTTGGAAGCGGACGAACTCGTTCGCTTCGACGAGTATATTAATACACAAATTGGCATGATGCGCACAGAGGGCAGGAGCACCGTTTTCAGCTGGATCACAGATCTTGGAGGATCAGCTGCCCTGGCAGCGGTATCGCTTGTAACCACCGACCTGCTTTGGCCCTCCGCCGCAGGTACATCATTGCTCCGCTATGGCTGACGGGAATTCTTCATAGGTGCAATAATTATAGAATTAGTAAAACCAGAATATAGTAAGAGGCTAAAAACAACAAAATGGGGATTTAAAACCGAACATTTTTTGGGCTACTATAAAAAATACACGAGCACAGAAGAAGTATTTTGGGAAAGTAATGAACAATAAAAGGGTGTTCTAAAAAACAAATCAGGAATTAAAAAATAACCCCACATAGCAAAACTTATTAACAATAGCACCTTGCGGGTCGCTACACCCCATAGCCAAACCGTTGGAAACTAGATCTTTAAGTGAGAGTCACCGTATAACCGGCACAAGACCCTGCGGAATACCACTTCGTGGCCCGACACGATCTAATTCCATCCAACATCTTACGGTTTATCACGATCAAGAAAAACATGATGAATTAAGACTTATAAAAGAGGTGATTTATAGAGGCCTTTGCAAAACCGACCTTATTGATCAGGCTCTGCATTTTCGTGAATTCGAAATCCTCACTTATACGTAATAAGCTCCGGTTTCGAATTCACTCAAGCTTTGATCTTGAACAAAATTCCTGGTTTTTCAAAGCCCTCTTATAGTATTTTCAATACTACAAAAATGTTGATTACTTGCTCATATATTTCAATACAAGCAGGGTAATATCATCCGACTGTTGTGCTTTTTGGATGAATTTCAGTACATCTACAAGAATACCTTGCAATAATTTTTCACCAGAGTCTGATTGATGGCTGCCCAAATATTTCTCGAGGCGCTCCACATCATACATCTCTTCTTTCTCGTTCATAGCTTCCGTTACGCCATCGGTGTAGAGCAGAATCTTTTCGCCGGGTTTAAGTTGAAACTGTTTGCTTTCGTATTCCACCGGCTCAATTTTGCCAAGCAGCAAGCCACCAGTATTTTGCACTTGTTCAATAGTACCATCTTCATGCATAATATATGGTAAATTATGCCCGCCGTTACAGTAACTTACCATACCGGTCTCTGTGTCAAGTACGCCATAAAAGATTGTTACAAAAGTGGAGATATCACTCTCGGGGATAAGCATAGTATTTACCGTTGAAAGACACTGGCCGGGATTACTAATCTGCGACGCAATAGCTTTGAGCATCGTACGCGAAACGGCCATATAAATTGATGCAGGGATTCCTTTACCGGACACATCTCCAATAACGAAGCCAAGGTGGGTATCATCGATAAAGAAAAAATCATAGAAATCGCCGCCTACTTCTTTGGCAGTATGCATCTCTGCATAGATGCTAAATTCATCACGGTCGGGGTAAGCCGGGAATTGTTGATGCAGAATCTTTTGCTGAATACGTGCAGCAACATCCAAATCCTCCTGAACATCATCCAGTTTCCTTTTTTGATTCTGTGTTTCCTTTACATAATCAATCTCTCTCAGTCCTTTTTCTATGGTCATTTCCAGATCACCAAAATCAATCGGCTTGGTTACAAAATCGAAGGCTCCATGATTCATAGCAGTGCGTATGTTCTTCATATCGCCATATGCCGAAACGATAACTGTTTTCAAGGCATGATTATTCTTTTTATGCAGTTCTTGCAGCAAGGTAAGGCCATCCATTTTGGGCATGTTGATGTCTGAAAGGATCAGTGAAATATCATCAGTACCGTTTAATACCTCAAGTGCCTCTTGACCATTATCTGCAAAGTGGAACTCGTAATCGTTATTACGTATTTTTTTCCGGAATTTCTGGAGGATCAGCATTTGCAGATCCGGCTCATCGTCAACAACCATAATTTTATACGTTCTCATAATGATAGGATACTATTGTTCATCTACGGTTTTGAAATGCTGATTGGAACTTCTCTTATCAACGATTCAAAGTTTATAGGCTTAGCTTAAAATCTAAGGCTCTCCAATTGATAGCCTTTGTTATGGTTTTCGCCATCGCCATTGGCTGAAATTATGCTTACAGAGATGAGCAGATAGTTTATTACATGCTGAAACTCAATACTCAACATATACGGCGTGGTAATATATAACGTGGAGCAGCTACGCTTTTAAGATTTCCGGTTCCTGCTCTACCGGAAAAGTAACTATCAATTCCAGTTATCATCTACGAATCTCTTTTTGATATTTTTAATCAATGCAGTATTTCTACATCCTTTTATTCATCAACCACTAATACCTTCTTATTATTTATGATTGGTTGGCAGTATGATAGAAAAAGTTGTTGAAACACCTTCCTTACTTTCAATTTTAATGCTTCCTCCGTGCGCTTTAACAATATCGTTGGTGATATACAGGCCTAAACCAGTACCTTCGGTTCCTTTTTTAGTCGTAAAAAAGGGCTGCATAATTTTGTCTTTTATTTTCGCCGGTATTCCCATTCCGTTATCTTTAATTTCAATAATAACATGATCAATTCTCTGTACCGTTCGCACCTTCAATGAGGGCAAATAATTGTCTGTCCCCTGTCCGTTACGCTCGGCCTTTTCACGCATTGCATCAAACGCATTATTACACAAATTCACTATTACCCGACTAAAGTCTTCTGCAATCAACGGTATTTCCCCTACACGCTTATCCAGGTCCAATCCGATGTCCACATTTATAGGATTCTCCCCAGCCCGCATACCGTGAAAGGCCAGATTTGCAAATTCCCTGATTAAGGTATTTAAATTGATTAGTTCCATTGCCCTGCCGCTGCCGCGGCTGTGCTGCAGCATGGATTTGATAATACGGTCGGCCCGGTGACCGTGTTCATGTATTTTGCGCAAATTGGTTTCGATGTCTTCAAGAATGGATAACATATTATTAATGTCAGCCGATTGGCCTTGTTCCCTCCCATCTTCCGCCTCTGTACCCACTTCGGTCTCCCTCCCAAGAAGAGGTTTCTTCCTTACACTTTCTTCTAAATCATGACGTCCGTTTTTTTTCTCTTGATTACTAAAATCGGACAGGCTTTCTCTGACCTCCTCAACCAGTTCAATGCTTACCTCCGAAAAGTTATTCACAAAGTTCAGTGGGTTTTTGATCTCGTGGGCGATGCCTGCGGTGAGTTGCCCTAGCGAAGCCAGTTTTTCCTGTTGCACCAATTGCTTCTGGGCACTTTGAAGTTCTACAAGAGCAACTTCCACTTTTTCTTTGGCTTGTTCCAGTTGGTTGAAGTCGTCATAACGGGCATAAGCTATTGAAAAAGCCTCGGCAAGTGATTTTGATAAGTCAATCTCGTCGTTAGTAAGCGGCTTCTTGTTACCGATATATAACATGCCCTGTTTAAAAGGAATGAGGTGTAGATGGTGCGATTCAGGAGGTTTCTCTACCCCCGGATATGCTTTTTCATCGCGTATTTGACCTTGTTTCGCCATGG
>Ga0209918_1002028_pt1 | contig 10009 bp, 8 predicted proteins | sample SalPonD_shore_MG_FD_185712 | JGI IMG/M metagenome (GOLD analysis project Ga0209918, IMG submission 185712) | Salt pond soil microbial communities from South San Francisco under conditions of wetland restoration - Salt Pond MetaG... | ecosystem: Environmental > Aquatic > Marine > Intertidal zone >...
TCCCCCAACAAAAGGGAAGCAGCGTAAACGTCCCGCCGCAAAGCAGCGCCGGCGCCTGCCGGCTCAGGTCACGGGTGGGGGATTTTCAGGTGGCCACAGATGGGGGAATTTGGGTGGCCGCCGGGGCCACCTGGGAGGTGTGGCGTCGAAGCCAGCAAGTGAATGCTCGCCACGAAAGTAGATCTGCCCCTTTTTCCCTGGAGTACTCCATGACTGAACTGACCGTATTGCCCGGCACCGCGACCACCGAAGAGATCCTCGGCATTCTCACCAGGGATGGCGCCGTTATTCTGGAAGACTTGTTGACGGCTGAGGATATTGCCCGGTTCCGGGAGGAGTTGGATCCCTTCATGAACGCGACTACCGATGGCCGGGACGATTTCAGCGGTCGCGCCACCACCCGCACCGGTGCCCTTGTCGCCCGTTCCGCGAAAGCCCGGGAAATGGTCATGCATCCGCAGATAGTCGAGACGGCCAAGGCGTTTCTGGCGCCATACTGCCACCGGATTCAGCTGCATCTCACCCAGATCATCCGGTTGCGGCCGGGTCAGGGCAAGCAGATGGTTCACCGGGATCGCTGGGCCTGGGGACGATACATGCCACTCGAAATAGAACCCCAGTTCAATACCATCTGGGCGATCACGGACTTTACCGACGAGAATGGCGCAACCCGGGTCGTTCCCGGCAGTAGCCGCTGGCCGGACGACAGAAAGGCCACGCCGGACGAGATCTGCCAGGCGGTCATGCCGGCCGGCTCGGTATTGCTGTATACGGGCAGCGTTTTCCATGGGGGCGGCGAAAACCGGTCGGATTCGGATCGCATCGCGGCCAACCTGACCTATACCCTTGGCTGGCTGCGCCAGGAAGAAAACCAGTACCTGTCCTGCCCGCCGGAAATTGCCCGTGACTTTTCGCCGGAATTGCAGGATATGCTGGGGTACGTGATGGGGCAGTACGCCATGGGCTATTATTCACCGCCGGGCAAGCCGGGCGAATACCCCGAATGCGTCACACCGACCTTTGCCGTGCGACAGGTGGATGAAGGGGCACTGGGCGGTGAGGGCCTGCTGGTGGGCGCCCGGCATTCGTAGGCTGTGTCTCAGGCGTACTGACTGTCCTTGATTGCGTCGACCAGCCCAACGCTTCGATGACAAGCCCGGATGGCGCCTAGCTGGGAAACTGGACCTGCACTTTTCCCCGTATGGTATGGTGTTTTCGCGTTTGGTGAGCCTTCCGATGCGAACATCCGGCTTCGGGCGCTTCTGATCCCACACGGTATCTGACCCCTCTCCGGAGGAGTAAATAATGTTCAATCACATCATGGTCGGGTCGAACGACATCGAACGTTCGAAGGCCTTTTATGACGCCGTTCTCGGCACGCTGGGGGCCGGTGAACCGGTGCGCAACAAGGCATCTTCCGGCCACATGCGTCTGTTCTATCGCCATGACGGAGGCGTCTTCTGCGTAACCGAGCCGATCAACGGCGAGAAAGCGACATTTGCAAATGGTGGCACGATCGGTTTCAAGTGCAACTCTCCAGAGCAGGTTCAAGCGTTCCACGACACGGCGATTGCACATGGGGGCGAGTCGATCGAAGACCCCCCGGGACTGCGCCAGAGCAGCATGGGCGCGATGCACCTTGCTTACGTGCGTGACCCCGACGGCAACAAGCTTTGTGCAATCTGTCGCGTCAAAACGGATCGTTGACAGAACAAGTAACGGGACAGATCCATTTTCCGCTCACCTCGGTACTTTCCGGGCGGTAGCCTTTGACTATCCCAAGGTTGGGATGCCTGACGCCAGGGATGAGGGCAGCGCCGGGACGGGGTCATTCCTCACATTTCAGCATTTTCGGTGGCAAGGCCGAATCCGGTGGCCCGGTCGCGGCCCGGATCGTGATCTCAGGGAGGGGGTCGCGGTGCGGCCTTTGTGGCTCGCGTACGCGGGCGTCCCGGATCACGTTGTGGGCGCAGCATCGTCGCGAGCCGCGTTTTCCGGGGTGCGTTGAGAGACCGTGTGACCGCACATGACGGTCAGCCGGGCGGTGCGGAAGCGGGAGCGGCGTTGGAGTTGAATGTGAGAACTGACTCCGACCCCTGGCGGGCCTCCGAAGATCGGGGAGTCACGCCGAAAGAGGGGTGGGAGACCGGACGCGGCTCCGGCCTCCCGCCGATGGTTACTTGAACACCATCAAGCCTCCATCGTAGTCCGCTACATACACGCGGCCGTTGGCAATGGCGGTTGCCAGGGCGTCGCCCGGCGTGTCGTGGTGCTGCAGCAGCACCGGCTTGGCCGGATCGCTCCAGTTGAGCTTGATGACACCGGCGTCGCCGTAGGCCACGTAGAGAAGCACTTTGGGCGAGGCCAGCGTGTAGACCCTGCCGGCGCCGTCGCTGATCGGCTGGTTGGCCGGGAAGTATTGCGCCGTCATGTATTCCGCTCCACCTTCGAGCGCCGCATATGCGGGATCTATGTCGTCGAGGTTGAACTGCCCGACGGCCACCGGCCGGCAGTCCACGCCGCCGTTTGGCGTGAACACCTTGGTCGGATCCACGCCGGCGCAAACGCCCGCGGGCTGGCCCGGTGGCTGGTAATCCGCGAGCGGCTGGATCAGGTCGGACATCCGGTAGGCCACGATACCGAAGCTGTCGTAGCTGACGTACGCGATGTTGTTGACGATCTGTACGTCCACGCTCTTGCCGTCGGCGTTGCCCACGTGGACTTCCTCATCTTCTTCTTCGATCTTGATCGGCTCGAAGGTCTTGAGCAGCGTCATGCCCGGCCGGACGCCATTGACCAGCAGGTTGGTCATGTCGACCACCGAGACGCCGTAGGCGCCGGCCGCCACCACCGCATAGATCTTCCCGGTCGAGGGGTCCGTCCACAGCTTCAGCGAAGAAGCCCGGCCCAGCGGCGCCTTGCCCTTCTGGGTGCCGCCCAGGTTGGCGACAATGGCCGCGCCGGTCGTGGTGTCGGCGGGTACCGTGGTGTCGTACACCGTGATGCCGTTGCTGCCGTCGGCCACGATCGCGTACTTGCCGTAGATGAGCCCGCCATAGGCGTGGTCCTGGCTCTTGATCCCGCCGAGGTTGCCCGAGCCTTCCGTGCTGTGCTCGTAGAAGTCGCTGGGGGATGGGGTCAGCAGCAGCGGTGTGCCCGGCTGCGCGCTGGCCACGCCCGATACGTCCACCCGCCGCAGGCCCAGGCTCTGGCTCAGCACGTATGCCTTGGTCGGGTCTGCGCCGAACAGGACACCGTGGGCGTGCGGGGTCGGCAAGACACCGTCCAGCGGATATTCGTCCATCAACGTGTTGGCCACGAGGTGCAGGTCGTCGGTCGGCGTGCCGTTCGCGTCGGCGATGCGCCAGACGCTCATCCCGTTCGGGCCGTCGGCCAGGAACAGGTGGTTGCCGTTTACCGCCAGTCCTTCGGAATGCCCGATCGCCACCTCGGTGGGTTCGCCGGGCGGCGCCGCGCCCACCTCGTTAGTGCTGGCGAGGTGCACCGGCACCGCGTAGCGCGAGGCGAGTGCCGCGCCGGGGGAGAGGTCGGTGATATCGATGAAATTGACCCCGCCGGCGCCCGCGGACTGCACCAGGTCGACCTGGCCCGGCGCCGCGAAGTTGGCGTTGGGCACGACGAACATCGCTCCGCCGTGGCTGTTGATCTCGCCGGTCGCAAGCAGCACTGGCGAATCGAAGGTGCCGCCATTGTCGATCAGGAATTTCGGCAGCGATTCGTCGCCGAACGGTACCGGCGTCATATCGTAGGAAGTGACGAACTCGTAATCGGGCCAATAGGCCTCGGAATTGCTGTCATTGTTGTATGCGCCCTTGCCTTTCGGACCATGCCAGTGGGCGGACGGGTTCTCCGCGCCGCCAACCACCACCAGGCCGCCGAAGTGATCGCTCATATAGGCATCGTAGCTGCCGTTGCCGCTCGGATCCGCCACCACGCGCACGTCCTGCACGCCGGTCTCCGCGAGCATCCCGGAGCCGTGGTGCGAGAGGATGCTCTTGGCGCTGGTGCCGGTCGGCTCGTCGGGACCGTGCGCGGGCGGGGCCGGCACGTAGCCGGCGTAGGTCGGCGTATTCGTGACATCCACCGCCACCAGGCCGCCCAGCCCGTAGGCGATGTAGGCCATCGTCCTGCCGTTGGGCAGATCGACCACGTCCACCCTCTGCGCGTTGTAGTAGTACTTTCCGTAGCGATCGAAGCGTGCCCAGGGGTAGTGCGCCAGCGTGGTGTTGTCCCGGTTGCTCAGCAGCTCGCGCGACGCCTCCTGCCACGTGGGCATACCGTCGGCGTCGATGTATTCGCCGCTGAGCACGTCCACCGCCTTCTCGTGCTGATAGCCGAACCAGTCCTCACGGGTCGTGGGGTCGGCGTACAGGTTGTAGGAAGCCAGGCGGGCCAGGTCGGCCGGATCGTAGATGCCGATGCCCATAAACTCCAGCACCGCGTACAGCTTGCCGTCGTGCATCGTCAGGCTGAGCGGCCCGCCCCAGGGGTTCTCGCCTGCATATTTCAGCGTCCAGGCCTGTGGGCCGTCGATCGGGATGGCAGACCCCGGGGCGGCATTAAGCAGGTTCGAGAGCTTCGTCTCCTGGATGCCGAAGGCCTTGTTCGCGATCAAAAGCTGGTCTTCCGTGCCGTCGTTATAGACCAGCAGATCGCTGATGTAGCCATTTGTGTGGTCGGCAGAAGGCTCAGTGAGGTGGTTGCCGCCACCGTCCGAGTAATCGATGTCCGGCGTGGTGTAGTTAACCGACATCGTGCCCAGGTACACCATCGCCGCGGGATCGGAGATATCCACCACGCCGATTCCCTTCTCGCCCATTGCCAGAAGGGCGATCGGCCTGCCCGGCACGATGGTGATGTTGCGGATCGTGCCCGGCAGGTCGTCGATCTCCGTGACCGCGCTCTTGGTCATGCCGATCCTGGTCGCGCCCAGGCGATTGGCCATGCTGTAGAGCACCCATTCGCCGGATCCGTCGGGGTAGTATTTGACGGCGACGGTGGCGCCGCCAACGTGTGCCACCTGCGTATCGAGATTGGCCTCGACGATGGTCTGCGGTGTCACGTCGCTTGACGAAAAAATCGAGGGGCAACCACCCAGGAATACCAGCGCTGGTACGACCATCATGACGGCGGCCACCCGTGCCCAAGCACGGGGAAGGGATGCGTGCCGACTATCCATGTCTGCTCTCCTGCAATTTGCTCCCGGTCGTTCGCGCATTCACGGCGACCTGTCCCTTGCACATAATCAGTAAGGGGTCGGAAAGGATATGTGACCCACGTCAAGCTGCCGATCACTGCACCGGCAACCCGACCGAGATGTGATCCAGGTCAATTCGCACGGGGCGGGATCAGTTCTCCCGCTCCAATATTCTGCCAAGCCAGTTCGGGTTCCGTAGGGCAACAGCTAACCGCTCGTTGCTGGGCAAGCGTGTGAAGAGCGTCACTGAGCGGAGCCGCCGGAATCGTAGGTGGCACCATTTCCCGGGGCGGGTCACGTAGGATGGATAAGGTCGGTTTGCCCCTGCCCGCGCGACTCGCGTGATCGGCCTCGACACCTTCACCGAGGGATTCTTCATGCCCGTTTCGAGAGGCTTCCCCGTTTCGGTCGCAAGAAACGGGAAGTTCTTGGGCGCCCATGACGGCAGACTGGTCTCGTCCTAACGACCGGAGATGCGAAATGGGTATCAGAATCACGGGCCTGCCAGCGGCGCAGTTTTCCCATCTGTTCACGCTCTCGGACACGGAGCTGACCCGGCGGAGCGCTATGCGCGTGATCGCCGACCGAGACCGATCCCTGCCCTGTCGGGTGAGCCTGACGGATGCGCGGGCCGGGGACGAGGTGATACTGGTGAACTACGAGCACCTGCCCGTGGCGACGCCGTACCGGTCGCGTTACGCGATCTTCGTGCGCGAGGGAGAGGACCGCTACGACTCGACCGAGGAGGTGCCGGACCAGCTTCTCAGGCGCACCCTCTCGCTTCGCGCCTTCAGCGACCGGCACCTCCTCGCGGGTTGCGCCGTGGTGGAGGGTAAGGACCTGCAGACCAGCGCCGGGAGCGTCCTGGAGAATCCGCGGGTCAGCTACCTGCATGTGCACTTCGCGGCGGCCGGGTGCTACGCCGCAAGGGTCGACCGTGCTTGATACGCAAGCGGTGAAGAGACCAATTCTCACAACCCAACATTTTGCGAAGCGAGTTCGGGGGCCGTAGTCTGGCGATGGTCAGGATCCTGATTGCAGGGAGGGAATCAGGGTTTGGACTTTGCGGCTGGAGTGCGCGGGTGTTCCGTGTCGGGTGATGGCGCGCGGCAATCGTCGCGAGCGGCTTTTTCCCGGACGAGCGGCAAACAGGTCGGAGCAGGAACGAAAGAAGCGAGCTGCGTCCTGCAATCGAGGACAGTAGCTGACCGGGGCAGGTCGTAACCCAGGCCGGTCGCGGCTGATCAGGATTCCTGCGCGAGCTTCCGGATGGCCGTCTTGAGCTGTTGGTCCAGCTCCCAGCTGGGAACCGGATCGAGGCAGTCGGCGTGGGCCACCCGCAACACCTGCTCGCCGCTGTCCGTCCAGATTTCTACCTTGTGGTTCCCCCGGACCGTTTCACATTTGCCGTCGTCGAGAACGACCGTCACCTTCATGCCTTGCTCGGCCGCAAGGTCGTGAATCCTCTGGCAGAGTCGAACGCATGCCTGCTGTTCGACGTTGAGATGGTCGTCGTGGGTGGACATGTCGATTGCTCCCCATGGGCGCAGCGGTCTGCAATTCCCCGGACGGTCAGGCGAATCGTAGCGGGTATCGCGGGTTGCGCATTGACCGGAATCACGATGCCGTGGGCCGGGAGGAGCATTTAGGGATTGCATTCGTCCGCTGTCATTCCCATACTCCGCCGGCGTTCAAATTGGATAGAACGATCTGCCTATTACGGGGTGGCCATGACAGCATCGAAACGCGACGCCATTCTGGATACAGCCGAGCGGCTGTTCTACGAGGAGGGCTTCCACGCGACCGGGATCGATCGGGTGGTGGCGGAGGCCGGTGTCGCTCGCATGACCCTCTACAACCACTTCCCGGCGAAGGACGCGTTGGTCGCGGTCGTCATCGAGCGGCGCCAGGCCCGGTATTGCGGCGAGATCCGCACCGCGATCGACGCACGGGGCGAGGGCTCGGCGCTGGCGGCGCTGCTGGACGTGCACTGGCGCTGGCTGCGGACGGTTTCCGGCCACGGCTGCATGCTGGTCAAGGCCATGGGTGAGTTCGAGCGCCACGGCGCTGGCATCCACGACCTGGCCCGCCGGCTGAAGGCCGACATGCTCGGCCTGCTCCGCGAGGCGCTGGCGGCGGACGGCCACGCGGGGGACGAGGCCCAGGCCGAGCGGGTGCTGCTGTTGCTGGAAGGGACCAATGTGTTGCTGCCGGTGCTGGGCGTGGAAAAGGTGATCGCTCAGGCCCGTTCCCTGGTCCCCGCCGCGCTGAACCCGGCCGCAGCACCGGCATGAAAGCGCTCTCCGCGACCGGATTCGCGGGGCTGGGCGCGGGGCTGATTGCCGTCGCCTACGGCCTGGCGCGGTTCGCCTTCGGGCTGTTCGTGCCGCCGATCCGCGACGCGCTGGGCCTGTCGCCCGACGTGGTGGGCATGGTCGGCGCCATGGCCTTCATCAGCTTTTCGCTGACCAGCCTGGTGGCCGCCGCCGTGGCGGATCGCCTCGGCGCGCGCGGGGCGGCGATGCTGGCCAGCGGCTTCGGCGTGGCGGGGCTGGGGTTGATCAGCCAGGCCCGGGATGCCGTCGTGCTCGGCGCCGGCGTCTTCGCCTGCGGCATCTGCACTGGGCTGATGATGCCGGCGATGTCCGCCGGCGCGCAGGCGACGGTGCAGCCGCGGCTGCACGGTCGGGTCAATGCCGTGATGAATGCCGGTACCAGCGCTGGGGTCGCGCTCTCCGTCCCCGCCGTCCTGCTGCTGGCGGACGCCTGGCGCGCCGCCTACGTTTCCTTCGCGGCGCTGGCGGCCCTCGGCCTGGTGGCCGCGTGGCACCTGCTGCCCGCTGACTCCGTGCGCGATGCCGTCGGCGCCGCCGGGAAGCCTGGCATCACGCCGGCACAGCGCGCGGCGCTGACGCGTCTGGCGGCCTTCGGATTCGGCATGGGGTTGGTCAGCTCTGCCTATTGGGTGTTCGCGCCCGACCTGGCCGTAGCGCGGGGCGGCATGGCGGCGAGCGATACCGGCCTGCTGTGGCTGGCGGTGGGTGTCGTCGGGTTCGGTGGCGGGCTGGCCGGGGACGTGGTCGACCGGATCGGCGCAGCGGCAACCCAGGGTGGGGCGCTGCTGATGCTCGCCGCTGCTCTGGCGCTGCTGGCCGCCGCCCCTGACCGGATGGGCCTGAGCCTGGTATCCGCCGGCCTTTTCGGCCTGGCCTATATGACCCTGACCGGCGTTTACCTGGTCACCGGCATCCGCCTGCTCCCGGACCGGCCGTCCCTGGGGCCGGTGCTGCCCTTCCTGTCCATCGGTGTGGGCCAGGCGGTGGGTTCGCCGTTGGCGGGCATGGCGGTGGGGTGGGCCGGCTACACCGGCGCCTTCATGGGCTTTGCCGCTTTCGGCGTGGCCGTTGCCGCGGCGTCTCCGCTGTTCCCGGGGCGCAGTGCCGTCAGCGGGTCCCGGTCCCGCGACCAGGAATTCGTGGACTGGACCGGTTAGGGCGCAAAAAAGCGTAGATCTACTTACCTTTTGGAAGCTTGGTGGTTCGCCGAGCGTGGAACGTCAGAGGCACGTGGCGAGTGCCTGGCAGCGAAAACCGACTAGTCTCTCTCCCGCGGGTCCCGGCTGGTGCCGGTGCCCGCGGCTCCCGTCTTCAGGGTCTGGGGCGGGGCGTTTCTGCCGTGCTGGTCGGCAGTATCGGCAAGGTGATTTTCGGTTGCTCGCCGGTGAGTGAGTGCAGGAAGGCGGTGATTTTTCCAGTCTCGGCGTCGGTCAGCTTCGCCCCCAGCTGGCTGCTGCCCATGATGCCCACGGCCTGGCGCAGGTCCCAGACCTTGCCGGAATGAAAGTACGGCGGGGTGAGCGCCACGTTGCGCAGAGGCGGTACCCGGAACACGTACTGGTCCGATACCGTCTTCGTCACCGCAAAGCGGCCGGTGTCGGTGGCGGGCAGGATGTCCGCCCCGGGTCGCTCCACCACGCCGAAGGATGCGTACATCTGCCCGCCCAGGTTGATCCCCTGATGGCAGGAGGAACAGCCCTTGTCGATGAACAGCGCCAGCCCGCTCTTTTCGCGGGTCGTCAGGGCGTCGTTGTCGCCGTCGAGGTAGCGGTCGAAGGCTGAGTTCGGCGTGATCAGCGTGGCTTCAAACACGGCAATGGCCTTGCGGACGTTGTCAAAAGTGATCGGGTCCTTCTGGCCGGGGAAGGCTGCCGCGAAAGGGGCCCTGTAGCCGGGAATGCCTTTGAGTTGCTCCACCACGTGCGTGGCCGTGGTGTCCATTTCGATGGGATTCACGAGGGGCCCGCCCGCCTGCTCCTGCAAGTCTTTCGCCCGGCCGTCCCAGAACTGGGCCACGTCGAAGACGGCGTTGTATACCGTAGGCGCATTGCGGCCGCCTTTCTGCCAGCGGTGGCCGAGGGATTTTTCCTGCAGGTCGACACCGCCCATGCCGATCATATGGCATGAGTTGCAGCTGATGGCGTGACTCTCGGAGAGCCTGGGGTCGAAATACAGCATCTTGCCCAGGGATACCCGTTCCGGCGTCGCCGGGTTGCCCTTGAGCTCCGGTGCGGATTTCGGAATGGGTTGGAAAAGGCTCTGGGCCTGCTTCATCAGGTTTGTCTGCGCCCAGGCCGGCGCGGCCCCCAGAAGACAAGCGGCGACTAGAAGTGGACCCAGATTTTCCATTAGCACCCAATGAGGGTATAGCGTGAGCCGAGACTCCGGTTTGGCGCGGAGGAGCGAGAATGCGTTCTAATGGAAACCATTAGAGCAACCCGTTGAATAGGGTGGG
>Ga0209918_1002030_pt1 | contig 10003 bp, 4 predicted proteins | sample SalPonD_shore_MG_FD_185712 | JGI IMG/M metagenome (GOLD analysis project Ga0209918, IMG submission 185712) | Salt pond soil microbial communities from South San Francisco under conditions of wetland restoration - Salt Pond MetaG... | ecosystem: Environmental > Aquatic > Marine > Intertidal zone >...
AGAAATTTAGTAATTATTGATGATTTTCATCGCTATAATGAGATTGCAGTACCAATAAGTTATTGGAGATATATAACTCGAATAGCTATTAGCAAGAAAAGTTATATTCTATTCTTACAAACAAAGAGTATTAAAATCCAGAAACATGCATTATGGGTTAGTGATTTTCCATATTTAACTGTTGATGAATATTTAGGATACTGGAAGCCAATTTGGTTAAAACGATTCACAATATGGTTTAAAGGATTAGGAAAAACTAATTTAAAAACATATTTACGATTAGAATTATTAGAGGAGCCTTATAAAATGAATAGTCCATGGTCATTTGTCTCAGCAATTGTCGATCTTCGAAACTTGATTAAAAACCAACTCTCTATTGAACTCGATAGACATTTAATTGTATTATTTACGATATTTGTTTGGGGTTTTACAATTAGTGGAGAAAAAGGTTTAAATCTCATTGAGATATTTAACGGACTTCTATGGTTAAAAAAAAATAAGAAGCACAAATGGGATGAAATTGAAAAAACTGGTGGAGCTTTATGGAGTTTGATAAAAAAAAATAATGAAATTCACTTTTATCAAGAATCAATAAAAATTATTGAGGAATGGCGATCTAAACCCAAGGATTCAGAAAATATTAGGTTACTTCCTAGTGAGGGTGTTTTTCCCAATGAAAAAGTTCCTGTTAGAATTCATCATACTGCTTGGTGGGAACATCTTATAAAAAAACTCTGGAAAAACGAATGGAAGGAATATTATCCAGTTAAAGAAGCATGTGAACTTGTAATTATACATGGTTCCCCGATTATTCATGGAAAATGGATTAATCTTAAGAAAAACTGTGAAATTTTAAAAAATTGTAAAAATATTTTAGTTCTTAATCTTAATGAAACAAATGTTAATAATATTGAAGTTTTATCTTCTTGTTCAAATCTTAAAGAATTGTATCTTAATGAAATAATAAATTTTGAAATTAGTATTATTAACAAACTTTCAAATCTTCAGAAATTAAGTCTAAATTGGGATAATCATTTATTTAAAAATCAAAATCAAAAAAATTTAAATAAATTAAGACAATTAATAGAAAAGGGAATTGAAATATTACCTCGATTTCGAATTGAAGCATCTGAAATATTTATAGAATTAGAGAAAGAATTCATCTCTTATAAAGAATTAAATTTTCTTAAGGATTTAGAGGTTCAGATTGGTGAAAAAATTGATAATTCTTATTTTAATCTTAAAAAAGGAAAAATTATATATTTAAATCTTAAAGATCTTGGGATAACTGTTTTACCTGATTCAATAGGTCATTTAAATCAATTAAAAATTTTACATTTAGAAAATAATAAATTAGAATTTCTTCCAGATTCAATAGGTCATTTACATCAATTAAAAATTTTACATTTAGAACATAATAAATTATGTATAATTCCCGAATCAATTAGTAATTTAAAAAATCTTCAAGTGTTATATTTGCATGACAACAATTTAAAAGAACTTCCAAAATCCATTGGAAATTTAATCTCACTTGTATACTTAGATTTAGACCATAATCAACTAAAATATTTACCTAAGTCTATAGCGAATTTTAAAAAACTCAAATCATTACATTTAGATTTTAATAACCTTATTAAAATTCCAGAATCAATTGTAGAATTAAGCTCTCTTAAATATCTATATTTAGATAATAATTTGATAAAAAATCTTCAAGATTCAATTAAAAAAAAAAAATCTCTTAAAATTTTAACATTGTAATTTCTAAGAAGGTTAAAACTAACAATTAAAAAAAGATCTATCAAAATGGCAAAACAAGTACTTGATATTGGCTTCTTCAGCACTATTTACTCTCAGATAAGCGGTGCTGCCTATGGTATAAGATTCTTAGCAGAAGCACTTGCTAAAACAGGTCATAATATCCATGTATTTACACCAAAAATACAGAATTATGATAAGATACCTAAAAGATTATTTCTACATGAACTTGGAGGAGAAAGATTAATTGGAAAATTAAAATATTCTCTTAGCTTACCAGTTAATAAATTTTTTTCTTACCAAAATGATTATTTAGATATTGCTCATATTCATACACATAACAACATTGCTAGGTTAGCAGTGAATGAATGTAAAAAACTTAGGATTCCAATAATTGGTAGCCATCATGTCTCTATGAGATTTTATTCCGCATATTTTCTCCCCGTAATTGGTAGTCTCTTAGGCAAAACCAGTTTTTTCTGGTGGTACAAGCGGAGAGCATTTGAGAACTATGATTTAATTCATGTTCCGATCAGGAGTAAAAAAGAAATGTTATTAAAATATAAATTTAAAGAACCCATTATATCATTAACCAATGGAGTTTCAGATTATTACTTTCAAGATGTAAAACCCATTGGTATCCGTGAGAAATACAATATTGAAGACAAGAAAGTTTTATTATATGTATCTCGATTATCTCCTGAGAAGCATCCAATAAGAATAATTAAGCAATTTATAAGCATCCTGAAGCAAGTTCCCGATGCCTATCTCTTATTTGTTGGTCCAGATGGACTGTCGAGTGAATCTGTCAAGAGAATTATTAAAAAGCGGAAATATAAAGATTTTATTTCTTATGAGGAAAGAGTACCTTTTGAGGATTTAATCAAGCTCTATAGGGCCGCGGATGTATCTTGTTTATGGTCATGGATAGAAGCAGAGGGATTAGTCTTATTGGAAGCAATGGCGCAAGGGACGCCCAATGTGGGTGCGAATGGAAGCGGAATTAAAGATGTGATACGCCACAGAAAAACAGGCTTTCTAGCAAATAATTTGGAAGAATTTGAATATTATGTGGTAAAATTAATGACAGATGATGATCTAAGGGAAGAAATGGGAAGAAATGCGAAAAAAGAAGCAGAATATTATAGAATCAGTACAATTGCTAAAACATGGATAAAGATTTATAAATTTGTTATTGACAATTTATACCCTCTAGGGTATTATAAAGGATCAAGAAATCAAAGAGTAAGGTTAGTAAGAGAATTTGTCCAAAATTTGCCTAATGTTTCTATTTAATAATTAAATCTCAAAATTTTCTATCTTTGAGTGGAATTTGAGGAATATTTCGCGATTTTGAATGACTAATTCATATTAAAACAATTTAAATTTAAACCTTTTATTATTCAGATCATTATATTAAAATCACTCAAATACTATATTTACAGAATAATCATCTTTCGACTCTTCCAAAGTCAATAAATTTGTTTAAAAAAGAGGAGTAAAAACTTTTACTAATTAGAAGATAACTGAAATTCTCTGCTTTTTTGGGTAGGTACTAAATTAAGTGATACCTTTTAAATCTTTTCATACACTCAGCTTTCATGTAATTGCGAAGTATTCATTCCAAACTTCTTGGTATGTAGAGAACCATCTATTTAGCTTCCTTATCATGCTTCCATAATGATTCCCCTGTCCGCAAAAAATCCTATCCCCTTTCATTTCCGGTAATGAAGCCCTCCAGCGTTTACGCTTGAGCTCATAATAAAGAATATATTCCGGAAATCGTTCAAAGTTATTCTTAAAAACACGATAATCAAGAATTCGCTGAGCGCCGCGCTCTGTCATCATATGCTTTTTAAACGAGGGATAATAGGTATACTTCTTATGGAAGGATTCCAGAAGGTTATTAGTGCGTGCTAAGAACGAGTCTCTCTGATGAGCTAGTAATTTCGGTATCCACTTCTCTAATTGCCTAAAGGCTTTTATTAATCGCTTGAACCTCTTTTGATTCAACTGATTTATTGAATAACGCAAGATTTCTAAATTAATATAGATATCCGTCTCATTCTTGGAATCAATTACATTATATAACCGTTGTAATAGCCAATTCCATTCCTTGGGAAGAGGCTTAGGTGATCCGGAAGGAATTCCTACATATGCCCTTACATGACGTGACATAATCCATTTAACATGGGTAATACAATTCTGAAGCTTCACATTCTTATATTTTTGTGTTTTAAAAAGCCCTCCCAAATTGGTGGAACAATCTTTCACGATTCCTTTTATTTTTAATGTCGCACGCTTTCTTCCTTCAGATAATACTTCTCTTCCTATGTTTCTTCCCATATGTTGGGTAATCCGTGCTACGGGAACGAATCTTGTGGTAAGATCCACGGTATCTATCGTGTAGCGCTTCTTTCCGGCGACTTTCATGTGGATTTCATCATACCCCCAGTACCCGCTCGAGGGAACGGGAGTGTCCCTTAGAGTCGTTCTGAGAGGCTCTTCTAGCTCATTAATCCATCTGACGAGGGTTGATTTAGAGATAGTAATCCCAAAATCAATTCTAAATACCCGCTGAATCTGCGGTGGCATTAATCCTTCCATGTAATGCTGTCTCGCTCGGGATTTATAGTTTTTATAATAATTGCAGTATTTAGGAACTAATTTAGAATAATCGGGTCGAATTTCACCGCACCTGGGGCAGCGTTTACGCCGTATGCGATATATACGCTTTCCGTTCCATTTATCTAAGTACACTATTCTGCGATTCGAACCATTCTTAACCAAGCGCTTTCTGCACCGAAGACAATGCGTCTCTCTAATGGAAATAGAATAATCGGGGTTTAACTCGAGCGTGTAGGGGAGGTGTCTAGAATAAGCTTTTGAGCGCTTCTTGTAGGGTGTTAACCGATTGATCTGAATTCCTGGCAAAAATTTAATAAGGGTGGTTTGTTTTATCTTAATTGGAGGCATACGTCTTTTATTTGGTTGATTGACATTGATTAAATAAAAGAGTTGCTTCCTTTTAAATACTTCCTCTTTGTTAAATCCTTTCTCACTGAAATTTGATGCATAAACCGGTGTTTCCACTGGAAAAAAGATGATTATCGCCATTTGGATTCATATCACTTTTCGATCCGTTTCAAATCACTGAATTTAGTACGCAATCTCTATTTTTTCTTTAAATACTCGTAATAAATATTCACCCCAATGAAATTTAAATTTTAAATTAAAATGAAGAAAAGAAAATCATTATCTGCGTTAGGTATTATTATCTTTCTATGCATAATTATTGCGATAATACCATTCTTTATAAGTCCTAATAGAGCAAGAAATCATTTTAGTTATATTAGCAATGATAATTCAGGTAGAATTCAAAATTCAGATGGGATGAGCAATTCAGACATTATTCAAACGATGATAGACTCATATATTGCCGAATACGATGCCAAAGGTTATTTTCGCTCTTCATATGAAGCCTCATTACAAGGTATTTATTTTATAATATCGATTTCAGATGCTCTTGATGAGTTAGAAAATATTAATCAAACTGAGATCACAGGGACTATTATGAGCTTCTATGATGCGGATAACGGAATTTTTATTGATGAATATGCTAACCGCTATTTAGATACAGATTTTGAATTGAATTATTATCCACTAAGCACTTTATTGGAAGTGAATTGCTATGCTATTCTCTCTTTAGAGATATTAGGGCAATTAGATTTGGTTAATACTCAACCATTAATCGATTTTATTTGGAGTTGCTATAATTCCTCTTTAGGTGGATTTATCGGGCAAACAAATGATCCTAGCCTTCATGAAGATTGTAAAATTCCCACTCTTGACAATACCTATTATGCGGTAAAAGCTTTGGATATATTATTAGAGAATTGGCAAGAATGTAGCACGGAAAAAACACAAATTATTAATTTTGTCCAAGATTTGCAGGTGTTGGATCCTTCCTATGATTTCTACGGAGCATTTCAAAACGATGCAAACGAAGATTTTCACTCAATTGTTTTGGATGGTCCTAATATGCTTTCAAGCTATTATGCGGTCAAAACATTGGAAATATTCGGAGTGGAGAGTTCTATCAATATGGATGCGTTCCATCAGTTTTTGGATACCAATTATCAAGAAAACAGTGATTATTTTGAATATGCAGAATCTTATATATATCCTAATTATGCTATTTTTGCCTCTACTGCAATGGGATTAGATCTTTCAATTCTTATGGGATATACGGGAATAAATGAAACGGAAATAATGGCATTTCTATTAAATAATCGAAATGAGTTGGGTATTTGGGATTCTTCTACATCCTACGAGTTTTATGAGCTTATCGACACCTTTCAGATCATTCGATCCCTTTCAGAAGCAAATAAAATCAATGAACTCACTACTGAGGATAAAGACAATATAGCCGATTCGATGGATATGTTTGAAAGTTACCGAGGTTACAGCTTTAGCTCTAAGGAATATATGAAAATTGATCTCATGTATTCCATTATTCAGTCTTGTGATCTTTACGATCGCATTTCGGATTTGCAACTAAACGACCTATATCTCTATTTTAAGCAAGCGTATTACGAATCCCAGGTAAAAGATTGGAAAGGATTTTTTGGATATACCAATATCGATGGAAACTATGGATTATTCCGATTATTTCCCATAGAATTCTTCAATGAGGGCATTCGTAATAATAGCAATTTTGTTGATTATTATAACAACCATAAATTCACCTATAGGGCATTAAGCTCTCTAGAAAAACTTTTCAAATTGGATGATTTCGAAAATTCCCATAATCTCTCAGATCTCATGGAAAGTATCGAAAATTGTCAAATCTTAGAAGAGAGTTCAAATTATTTTGGGTCATTCGTGCCCTTCGAGTTATGGAAGGCGAGACCTCTGGAACATCAGGAAAAGTCCATCATGTTTGAGCAGACTTATTTTGCGATAAAAACTTTAGCATATCTAACAGAGTACATGGGAATTGGTAATATTTCAGATACAAATATCGACTTGGATGCGTTGTATACTTATATCTCAAAAAATATTGAAGAAACTACGGAAATTATCTATTATAATACTGAATATACCAATAATCCAGAAATTAGATTAAAAAATACTTATTACCTTATCGATCTTTTGAGAATCATTGATCAGTATTCATTAGAGAACCAAAAGATTCAAAATTTTGTACTCCAAAATATTAATTATTCTAATATCAAAAATATTTATTATGGCTATAAGATCGATGAAGCGCTTAAACTTAACATTCAATTCGATCTAAATCAAACACATGCCTTGATCCAAAATATTTATGATGATATCGAGAAGGAATTATATCTCACTCCACAGCATATTGTGATAAATTATCAAATTTTATACTGGCTAAGCTATATGGCAAAAAAAGATATGTATCGGTGCAATATCGACTATGATACTAATGTGCAATTAAATGGGCAAAATCATCTGAACGCATCTATCTGCAACATTGTATTGGAAAGTTTTAGTCCTTATGCCGTACTAAAACTTGAGAGCGAACAGTTAGGTACACACACTTTCCAAGAAACCGCAGAAGGAAATTATGAATATATTGCAAATATTCCATTAGACCCTGCAAATTACCCTTTAGTGTATGCTAACATTTGCCTTTATGAAGCCTCAAAAAAGATAAATGAATATCCCATTTCCTTTACCACCGAATATCTCTTTGATTCTTCCTTTAGCGTGAGTAATTCTACTGATAGTAGAGATATCGAGATTAAGTCTCATCTCTCTACCGCCACTGGGAATGTTTCACTCTATGAGGGAACTGCCTATGTGGAGATTTACCAAAATGGTGAATTCCTTCAAAAGAAATTCTTTGCTATGCAAAATTTTGCAGAATATACAAAATTTACAGATACCATTATTTTTGAACTTCCTGGAGAATACCGATTTGAACTATACGTGAATGATGGATTAGAAGAATCAGATCATTATATCGGCACATATAGCTTTACTTATATTGGGCCCTCTGATCCTAATCTTTCGGGTCTTCCATTCATCCCTCCAGCAAATTCGAATTTTCAAAAGGAAAATTCATTATTTTCCGCTAACTCTACAAAATTATTTCCTATAATCATCACCCTAATTGCTCTCCCCATTGGGATCATTGCATATACCACCTATCGAAAGAAAAATCATTAATAGCTTCCAATTTTTTTTCTTATTTTTATCTTTTTTCTTTTTATATGCCTATCCATATTTATTATTATAATATATCATATTGAGTTAAATGTGTCAACATTCTTAGATAATACTGGAAATAAAAAAGTTCAGGAAATATTTTCGAAACTATTTTCGTGTATAAAAGCATTAAAAGCATTCGAGAATAAATATAACAAGAAGCTCAATTTAGATAAGTTATTTGCTTTATTACAAATTCCAACAAAAGAAAGAAAGCTATATGTTGAATTAATCTTGAATTTTCAAGAATTATTCCATACCGTGTTAAGAGGCTATGAAGTGAAAGTTATTGAGGCAAATAATTGTTCTTACATTAAATCTCAAAAAAGGAATAACCTGAAAAAATACAATGAAAGGGAAACTAATAATCTAGGAGATTCTCTTCCTGAAGAGATCATCTTAACCAAAACTGAAACAATTTTGTGGAATGATATTATCTACTTATTTAAAAATGTAAGAAGGGGAAAAGGGTTTCATCTTTCCCACGATACTTCCGAGATGAACGTGAGTTTGAAAAAACTAAAGGATGAGCATCCATATCTTATTTTCTCGAACGGGAATGGATTGGTCTATCCTTCGAAATTTGGCATGGAATTGGGCTCAAAAATTAATAGCTATATCAAGGCAAATCGCGATATCAATGAAATAAATTTATTAGGGTGTAAAATAAGTATAAAAGAGTGATGGATGGCAAGCAACAAAAAATTTTTTCTTTTTATAAAACCATTAGCAATATTTTATTAAGGAAAAATGAGTAATTTAAAGAGTCGAATTGGGGCCAAATCAATTAATAACGAGTTTCTCAAAGTTGAGAATCTGGAATTCCGGCAATATCAATTAGCCATCGCCAATAAATGCGTAAATAAGAATTCATTAGTAGTCCTTCCGACTGGTTTGGGAAAGACCATCATCGCCGTATTAATTGCCGCAAAAATCTTAGAGATTTCTCCCCCCAATAGCAAGATAATTATAATGGCACCTACCAGACCGCTCATTAATCAACATTACGATACATTTTTGGAGTTTCTGACCATACCAGAATCCCAATTTTGTGTATTGACCGGAAAAATATCCCCTGAACTACGACCCTCTCATTTTGCGGATCACCAGATTTTATTTTTCACTCCCCAAACCTTACGCAATGATATCGTATCAAAGAAGTACAGCCTGGACAAGGTATGCTTGATGATTTTTGATGAGGCACATCACGCCTCGGGTGATTATGCATACACCTTATTGTCAGATGAATATGTCGAACAAAATCCCGATGGAACCATCTTGGCATTAACCGCTTCTCCAGGCGCAAGTAAGGGTAAAATCAACGAATTATGCAAGAATCTATATATTCCTTCCAATAACATTCATATTCGTGTTCGAAAAGATTCTGATGTAAAGCAATACATAAAACCCATGGATATTTATAAGATCGGGGTAAATTTAACTTCTTTAATGGAAGATGTGCGAAAAATATTACACAATCTTTTAGAAGAACGCTTACAGTATCTTTCGCGTATGGGTTTTATCAATATCAAATCTATTCCCTTACATCAAAAAATCATCAGAAAAGACTTATTAGAATTGAATCGTAAATTAGTATCCATCATTAGTGGAGAAAGAGAAAAAACGGGGGCATATAAGGCTCTTTCAATAAATGCTCAAGGGCTCATTTTATTTCATATGTTAGAATTAGTAGAACAGCAAGGGTTGGATGTATTACTAAAGTATTTAGATAAACTACGAAAGGATGCTCGTAAACGGAATAGCTCGAAAGCAAACCGCATATTAGCTTCGGATAGTCGAATCAGAAGAATGCACTTGGAATTGCTAAAGAGGGATGATTTTGAACCACATACCCTGATTCACCCCAAATTTCTCATTTTAAAAAATATTTTATTGGATGAATTAAACAAGAAATCAGATTCACGAATATTAGTATTTGTAAAATTACGAGCCTCGGTTAAAAATATTGCCGACCGATTTAAATCCATACTTGTAATAAAAGCAGTAC
>Ga0209918_1002031_pt1 | contig 10002 bp, 3 predicted proteins | sample SalPonD_shore_MG_FD_185712 | JGI IMG/M metagenome (GOLD analysis project Ga0209918, IMG submission 185712) | Salt pond soil microbial communities from South San Francisco under conditions of wetland restoration - Salt Pond MetaG... | ecosystem: Environmental > Aquatic > Marine > Intertidal zone >...
GCGGCTGGGCGGTCCGGCCGCGCGTGCCCTGACCAGCATTGGCACGGCGCAGGCCTTCGATGCCGTCTGGGAAGCCCTATCGGATGCATCCCCCACCCAGCAGGCCACCCTGCTCAAGACCATCGGCGATGCACAACGTACGGGCATCGCGGATCAACTTAAACGCTACCTGCAAAGTGAGCATCCGCCGGTGAAGGCTGCGGCCCTCTATGCCCTGGCCCAGACCGGGGATCCGGATGCCGCCTCCGCCTTTCGGAATGCCCGGTTCCAGGCTGATTCTTGGACGGCGATGGATCACACGGCCCTGCGGCTGCGGTATGCCCGCCGGCTCTCGGAGGAAGGGCACCATAAGGAAAGCCAGAACACGTGCCGGCAAATTCTGGGCAGCCAGGCGCCCTCCAGCGTCAAGAACGAGGCGCTGAGCCTGCTGGTGGACCAGCAGGGTACCGATGCCCTGGACGCAGTCATCCGGGCGGCTACCGGGTCCGATCCCAAACTCCGGGCTTCGGCCCTGCAGGGGGCCACGCACCTGGGAGGTACGGATGTGACGAATCGCTGGACGCTGCTGCTGGGCAAACAATCGCCGGCCGCCCGCGCCGATATCATCGCCATGCTCGGGCGCCGGGGAGATCAAAAAGCCCTGCCCTATGTGACGGGAGCCCTCACCGATCAGAATCAACAGGTACGGCTGGCGGCCATCGATGCGGCCGCCCAACTGGGCGGTCCTTCCGTTATTTCGAACCTGCTGCAGGCGTTGACCAACACCCATAATGCGAAAGAGATTGCCGCCCTTAAAGCGGCCTTGCTTCGCCTGCCCACGGATCAGGTCACGTCCGCCGTGGGAGACCGACTCGGGCAAGGCTCAACACCCGCCCGCGTAGCCCTGCTGCAACTGCTGGAAGAGCGCCGGGCTTCGGGGCAGGCCGAAGCGGTGCTGCGACAAACGGATGCAGAGGACGCAACAGTCCGCCAGGCCGCGCTCGGCGCCCTGAAGCAGGTGGGCACCGGACAACAGCTCGCGGCCATGGCCGACCACCTGGGGCAATTGCAGGCAGATAACGAACAAGCCCTGATGCAGCAAGCCATGGGCGCCGCCGCCGAACGCTCGGCGGATCCCGGGCAATCCCAAAAGGTGGTATTGAATGCGCTCAATCAGGCATCGGGCTCCCAACAAGCCCTGCTGCTGGGCGTGCTGCCCCACCTCCCGGCCTCCGGCACGCTAAAAACCGTGATAACCAACACCAAGCATTCCAACGCTATCGTCCGATCGGCCGCCGTGCAGGCGCTGGCCAACTGGCCCTATGCCCCGGCCGTACACCCGCTACTTACCCTGTTGCAGCAATCGTCAAACGCCGCCGACCGAACGGTGGCCGCCCAGGGATATGGACGGCTCGTCCGGGACCTGAAATTTGCGGATTTCGACAAGGTGGCCCGCCTGGACTCCGCCCTGCAGGCCTCCCACAGCACCGACGAGCGCGCCCCCCTGCTGGATGCGCTCTCCACGGTGCATACGGCCGGCGCGGTGCAGCTGGCTTCCCGGTATTTCAACGATCCGGGCGTGGGCGATCAGGCCCTGCATGTAGCGGCTCACATCCTGGCCAGCTCATCCAATCAGGGAACTTCGCTCAACGCGGCGGATGTGGCCTCGGCGGTCACCGCCTCCTTAAACGGGCCCGGCATCCACCAAAAACTACAACAGTATATTGCCGCCGAACGCCAGAAGCAGGAGGAATCCCGGGCATTTACCTCCCTGTTTGACGGGAAGGACCTGTCCGGCTGGACCGGAGCCACCGACGCGTATGAAGTCAATAACGGGATGATCGAAGTCAAGCCGAACACCCACGGCAACCTGTTTACCGAAGATACCTACAGCGACTTTGTGTTCCGGTTCGAGTTTAAGCTGACGCCCGGCGCCAACAACGGCCTGGGCATCCGCGCCCCGCTGGAAGGCGATGCCGCCTACCGGGGCATGGAACTGCAAATCCTGGATAACACCGCAGACAAATATGCCAACCTGCACAAATACCAGTTTCACGGCTCCATTTACGGAGTGGTTCCCGCCAAACGCGGAGCGTTAAATCCGGTGGGCGAATGGAACAGCGAAGAAGTCACCGCCCGCGGCTCCCGTATTACGGTGAAGTTGAACGGCCAGACGATCGTCGATGCCGACCTGGATACCGTCCAGGCCATCGACGGCCGGGAGCACCCGGGCCTGCACCGGTCCAGCGGACATATCGGGTTCCTGGGCCATGGCGACAAGGTCTACTTCCGCAATATCCGCATCAAGGATCTCAACGCCTATGCGCCCACGTATGCCTCTTCCGGGAACTCCGGGCGCAAGATGAACGAGCCCCCGGAAGGCTTCCACGCCCTGTTTAACGGGCGCAACCTGGACGGGTGGAAAGGCCTGGTCGGCAACCCGGAGACCCGGGCCAAGATGTCGGCGCAGGAGCTGGCCCGCAAGCAGGTCAAAGCCGACTCGATCATGCGCAAGCACTGGTCGGTCCGCGACGGCGTGCTGTATTTTGACGGGGACGGGCAAAGCCTGACCACCGACAAAGACTACGGCGACTTCGAGATGATGGTCGACTGGAAGATCGATCCTCACGGGGACAGCGGGATCTACCTGCGTGGCTCGCCGCAGGTGCAGATCTGGGACATCACCGAGTGGCCCCAGGGCTCCGGCGGACTGTATAACAATCAGAAGCACCCCAGCGGCCCGATGGTCGCCGCCGATCACCCGATCGGGGAGTGGAATCATTTCCGCATCAAAATGATCGGCGACCGGGTGACGGTGCACCTGAACGGACAGCTGGTGGTCTCCAACGTGGTGATGGAAAACTACTGGAACCGCGACAAGCCGATCTATCCGACCGGGCAGATCGAACTGCAGTCGCATACCACGCCCCTGTTCTTCAAGAATATCTTTATCCGCGAGTTCCCGCGGACCCAATCCCTGTTTAACGGACAGGATCTGAGCGGCTGGCAGCGCGTAGGCGGTCAGGCCGGCGGCTGGCAAGCCAGTGATGGGGTCCTGTCAACCGAAGGAGGTGGGGCCGAATGGAAACGCGGACAAGGGGGCGGATGGCTCTCCACCGACAAACAGTATGATAATTTCAAGCTCGAAATGGATTACCGGCTGCCCGAAGGCGGCAACAGCGGCATCTTCCTGCGGGCGCCTCATGAGGGCGACCCGGCCTTTGCGGGCATGGAAATTCAGCTGCTCGATGATGATGCCAACCCCTACCGGGACCTGGAACCCTGGCAATATACCGGCAGCATCTACGACGTGCAGGCGCCCAGCCAGGACGCCCATAAGCAAGCCGGCGAGTGGCAGCACATTAGTATTGTCTGTGACGGCCCCAAAGTACACGTGACTCTGAACGGGCAACAAATCATCGACACCAACCTGATCGACCATATGGATCGGGTGGAAAAGCATCCCGGCCTCAAGCGCCGCAAAGGCTACATCGGGCTGCAGAACCACAATACGAAGATCGAATTCCGTAATATCACTATCAAAGAATTAAAATAATGTAACTGCACTCTAATCACAGCTAACCTAGCCGTAGCAAAGGCCGGAAATTAAAATTTCCGGCCTTTGCTATATTTTCAACTAAACAATGTTTAACGGTTGGTTAGCCCCCATTCCATGTCATTGTGAGCCCCTAATGCCCCCCAAAGCGGGGCGCACTATTTCCGAAATGACAGAAAATCTGTCATCAGTAGTCAACCTACCGGAAGAAGCCCCCCCCATTAACCGACGAAGAAATCTCAGCAGTAAGCATCGTATTATTAATGTTGGTAGCCCTTGGGTTTCAACCCGGAGCATAAAACGTCACCTCTACCAAAAATCCTGTAAGGACGATTCAAAAAAGCAGTCATAGGTCATGCATTGTATTCATTATCGATATCGTGGAACTCACGGAAGAGTATTGGTTAAGAGTTACCCCTTCCCTTTTCCACCGAAAAGGGGAAGGGCCAGGGGATGGGTTCCGGCAAAACGGTTTCAATGAACAATGATCAGTGATCAATAAACAATGGTGAACGTTAAACGAGTTGGTCATTAAAAATGTCATTCCGACGAGCTCGTCGAGGAGGAATCTATTTTATATATGTTTCGAACCCCCGCCTGCGGGGTGAGAGACCTTGTCTGGCGATCAAAGCCCACTTTTTAATAGTCCGCCCCGAAAGGGTTCGGAATCGTAACAGGCACATCTGGTCGGAATGACAGCAGGGGTACGTTAAATACTCTTACCTCGAAACCTCAATGTCATTCCGACAAGTTTGTCAAGTCGGTGTTCGGTAGTCGGTGGTCAGATTGGTCATTCTTCATTGATCATTGAAAAACCTTTCCAGGGGTTGGAAACCCTGGAAAGGGGGGGGATGCACTTATTTCGAGTGAAGCGAGTCTAAAAGGTCCCGGCAGGGACGACATCGACTGCCTCCGAAACCCTTCGAGGTTTCAGAAACTCCGAAGGGTTAGCTTATTTTCTGTGATGCGTTGTTCAAGATCCGCAAAGTCTTCGAAGACTTTGTGGATCTGCATGAAATAAGGGTATCAGCCATGTTCAGCCCCATTAGGGGTTGGTTTGGTTTCATGGACCATCGCCCCCCCACCTTGTCAGGTGGGGTTATTCATGGTTTTACCCCTTTGAGGTTTGATGACATAATTTTAATAGGTGAAGCAGGTTATCTAACCCCGAACTTGTCATCAGTAGCCAACTTAACCGGAAGAAGCCTCCAGATTAACTGATGAAATATTCTCAGCAACCCGACTCAAACAACTGTTACAAGAAGCGCAGGGCCAATAGCTGAGATCGCCGCGTCACTCTCATCCGTTCGTTCCTCGCGATGACATAGAGGTTGTCCGCCCAATTTTGCCGATTAAGTCGGAGTAAGGCAACCTGATAGAACGACGAAGCAATCTCAGCAGGTAGCATCGCACACCAAAGAAGGTAGCCCCAGACCAAGAAACAAGAGGTAGAAGTTTGGAAATTAATAGATCCCAGGTTTAAAAAACCTTTCCAGGGATTGAAAACCCTTGAAAGGTGGGGAGGAATGTCATGATTAATACTCCTTATTCGAGTGAAGCGATTCTAAAAGTCCCGGGGGACGGTCCACATCGTAGCCCCGGGTTTCAACCCGGGGAATAAAGCGCAGCTCCATCAAAAAAAGTACTGTAAGGACGACACCAACAAAACCTAGACAATGAACAATGATCGATGATCAAATAAACAATGGTGAACCATGTAGGGTGGTTACCCGTAATCCACTCAATGCATGTCATCGGTAGCTTTGCATATGGCCTTTATCTTCATAAAAGATCCAAATACTCGATCTTATATCGTACCCAAACTCCACTCCACGCTTTGGAATGATGCTTAACAAAAAATCCGCTTCGTATCCCTAAATAAAAAATTCACCCTATTTCAAAACTATTCTTTGTAGTTTGCTTTATGTGATTTGAAATTTCTTCCGAAGGAAGCTCAATGTTTTTCCTGCCAATGGGGCTCATTAACTCCAGCCGGTTCCGGGGTTTGTTTGGGATGCAATGGATTGAAGTAATAAATATCATAAGTATCCAGAGTGGTAAAGAGAACAGGCAATCGTTTTTTGAAAGATGCATACGACTTACGCTCCGGGCGGGTCCATGCGGCTTCAGCCAAAGCTGCCAGGCGGGGCCAGATCATGAAATCAAAACGCTTGTCAGTGGTTACGGTTTCGGTCCACAAATTGGCCTGTATTCCCATTATATTTGGATAATCAGATATATTAACATCCAATTTCGACGGGAATTCATACACACTTTTCAGGTCTGAAAATCCATCCCATCTACGTCCCCATTGGTGGGAATCATGCTGTACAAAATCGAAGTACATGGGAATACGCGGACATAAGATGGTTTGGTATCCTTCTTTAAGCACTTTATGTAATATTTCCGGCTTGTCGTGACGCCACCACATCAATATGTTATTATTAAGATCCACTCCATCACTGGAAAGTTCATCCCATCCCACTACTTTATTCCCCATCGTATGAACAGAATCGGCCATCCGGCGGATGAAATAAGCTTCCATTTCGTGGGCATCCTGCAGATTATGCTGCTGCATTAGATCCTTCACATCCGGGTCGGCAAGCCAGTTTTCATTTCCAAAATGAACTTCGTCTCCCCCGATATGAATATAGCCCGATGGAAACAGGAAATTGATTTCCCGTAAAATATTCGTCAGATATTGATAAGTAGACGCCCTTCCGGGGTTATACGTAAAATCAGGATGTTCCTTCGATCCGCCTCCTGAAAATTCCGGGTACGCCAGGTTTGCCGCCGAAGCATGTCCCGGCATATCGATTTCCGGCACCACTTTTATGAAACGATCCCTTGCATAGGCTACGATTTCACGGATATCATCCTGTGTATAAAAACGGTCCGGTGCATCCGGATCGCTCCAGTTTCCACGAGCACCAATAGTCGTGAGTTTCGGGTATCCCTTGATCTCAATGCGCCAGCCCGGTTCATCCGTCAAATGCCAGTGAAAGGTGTTGAGTTTGAATAAAGCCATCAAATCCAGTAACTGCTTGATTTTTTTCTTACCGAAAAAGTGGCGGGACTCATCCACCATAAAACCACGCCACCCGAACCGGGGCGCATCCTGAATTTCAACATTTTTAAGTTTTATTGATTTATCCCGTTTCTGATCCACATAACAAAGCTGCATTAGACTTGAAATACCGTTAAAAATTCCATGATCAGTTGATCCGGAAATTGTTATATGATCAGATTTTATTTCAAGGTCATATGCTTCCTGTTGTACAATGTAGGGATCAATTTTAAGAATGATTCTTCTTTTTGCCTGCTGGTCCCGGTTCAGGTGTATATCAAACCGTTGTTGAATCGTTTCGGACAAATAATCAGCAAGTCGATCGAGGGATGAATCCGAAATCTGAATACCAACCTGCGGCTCGAGTGTAAAATTTCCTTTTAAATATTGAACATGCTGAGGAGCAGGAATTATGGGAACTTTCCCTTGGGCTTTTACACTTTGTAAAGCCATAAAACATAACCATCCGATAATTGCAGTGATATTCAGTATCTTTTTCATTGGGGATATCTTTATTGACCAGAGGGCTTTGAAAAACCAGGGCTTTTGTTCAAATTTTCAATAACGCAGATATTGAGTAAAAGAACGGTTTTTCAAAGTCCTCATCTAATTAAATATTTGATATAATATATTCAGAGCTTAAACTTATTGTCTTTAAAGAGAACCGAGGCCTGTCTATGATTATCACTTTATATGTTGAAAAAGCATTTTCCGGGCCCTTTCCATATCCATCAAATCTTTTTCCCTCCCATCTGGATTCCGTGTAGCCATTTTTATGATTTCCTGACTTTCTTCATCCGTTAACCGGCCGTTCTCTTTTAACATTTTAACTAACTCAAAATCTTCGATTCCATCTTTAAGCAATTCCCAGCGAATGCTTGACCGAGGACCATCCGGACCAGGATATACGTAATATTCATCTCCCTGAATATAATTAAACACCGGGTGCCGATAGATGGACTCGGGCCAATTATTATAAGACCATCGCAGGAAACCGTCCAGTCCGTATTTTAAGGCAATCCAGGGGACCATGCGCGACTCAACCGCTGGTGAATACGTAAAGGTATTGGGGTGAGCGGGTCGCCCGGCCAGGTAAAAACGGGTTGGTTTCCCTTCCTTCAGGCGTTTTCTAATAACCGGCAGGGTTTTCTCATTGTAGGATGAATTACCCGGAAATTGAGAATAACCAATAGCCAGATCACCGGCATAAGGATCTACATCAGGTGAACCCGCAACAGAAATCCGGTTGGTAAATTCGGGTGCCGCTTTCTTAACCAGATTCATAACCGGATTCATCAGATGGGCCGGACGTTCATCGAAACACAACCATGTTTGCTGCAACCAGCCTTTTTGCTTGAGATGATCCCTGAAATCCCGTAGAAAAGAACTCCATACTTGCCGGTAACGCTCATCTTCCACGTTGAGTTGTTCTGTTATCCACTTACCCTGATCGTCATCATAATACGTCAACCGCTGCCCGCCGCGAAAAGCCAGCATGGAATAGACACTGATATCGGGCCCGACCCCCTCATCAAGCGCTGCCTGTATATAGTGGTCAAATAAGGAATAATCGAATTTCCACTGATCGTCCCCCGTGAGATGCCATTTAACCATGTTTTCATACCCGGTATAGGTTTGGGAACGCCAGGTATTGCCCAGCCAGGGAATCTTCCAGGGTTTCTCCAGTATCGTAGTCAAAATATTTTTCTGTCCATGGGTTGCAAGATCACGGAAGTATGATCTCAATAATTTCCAGTGATCTTCCGACCACGGTTTCACCCCATACTCAGCAGCGACGGCATTGGGATTCATCCATACATCCAGATGGAATGAATAATTGCTGGGATCCGGCAGCTTAATGTCATGAACAGATAATTCGATTTGCAATGTTACCGGGTCATATTGCTTACTTCGCACCTTAATGGAACCCTTATAAGTACCCGCTTTTAAATTCGACGGAACCCGAAATGTCAACCAAACGGCTTGTGCGTGATACGCCGGTACTGAAATTTGGTCGATGTTCATTAACGGGTCCCCCACCACATCAGGGTTGCGAATGCCGGAGACGCTTCGCCCGGCGACATCTTCAAAACGGGCCGACCATGTTACTTCACTGCGCGAACGTTCCACGGGGATATACTGTACCAAACGAGCCTGGATGTTATCCTTTTTAAGTGTACTTCCAGCGGTGCCCGTAAAGTCCGAAAGTTGAATATGTAGATCAGAGATATTGTCCGTTGCCCCCACAACAAACTGGGCTGGAACCTGTTCATTTTGAACGGCATTTAATTTTAAAACGTCACCGGCTTTTACATTTTGAATGTCTGAAGTGGCCGGATCAGGGAAACGGGGAACGCGAACCATTGATGAAGTCTGAAAATCTTTCCCGGGAATCCACAGATTAAATCCACGATTGGGAAAGGCTTTTCCCACCTGCACATTCACCCACTCGGGAATTGTAATATCATGCGACTCAAATTTTGCCGTTCGGTTGCCTTTTAACCCTGCATCTTTCGTTTTACAACCCCAAAAATTTGTGATAAAGAATACAATGAAAACGAAACAGCTGATCACGCGATTTATTCGCACGGCATAATCCCCATTTGTAGTCAAATTCATAGACTTTCCGAAGAAATTTTTTGAATATTTTCCCTGTTGCACGAGAGAAAATATACCACAGTTTAATCAAAAAGCAACATGCATTTCTTATGCTGTACAGCTATTTTGAAACTAAAAACTTTCATTACATTTTATTTCACTGATGATAATTTTTGATACTCTATAGGAATATTTAAAAACTCCCATTCAGAATTACGGATATGCGATCAATAGAGATATAGTTTTTTTAATGCTATCCACCCTAAACCTGTCGCCTGTCTCCAGACTGGTGACGACAAACTTCGAGTCTCCAGACTCGCTTGGGGCTATCAGCTATTTATTAGGACTTAAATGTTATATATGAATAAAATTTCGTACATCAATAAATTTTCCGTTTTATTCACGTTCGCTGCCGGTCGAGACTGGAGTCTCTAATTGTATTAATCACCAGTCTGGAGACTGGCGACAGGAGAGATTTTGGTAGTGACGCAGAGCGTCTATTTACGTTACGTTGCGGAGCGTCGTAACGAGTATTTAGATATGAATTAAATAGGTATAACGTGTTTTGCGGTTGGATGATCGGCTTAGGTGAGGTTACGAATAATGAGTTTTAAAACTGCTTTTTGCTTTCAGCCATCAGGTTTCAGCATATTGGTTTATCGTGAAAAGTAAAAAGTGAAACATAGCATTATGTACTTTTTACATTTCCCCTTTCACTTCTCCCCGTTCATCTTTTGTTAAAATTAGCACCTGAGAGATAACAGCCTCTAAAAGTACCTTTTATCTCAAAGTGTGTTATGTA
>Ga0209918_1002038_pt1 | contig 9979 bp, 9 predicted proteins | sample SalPonD_shore_MG_FD_185712 | JGI IMG/M metagenome (GOLD analysis project Ga0209918, IMG submission 185712) | Salt pond soil microbial communities from South San Francisco under conditions of wetland restoration - Salt Pond MetaG... | ecosystem: Environmental > Aquatic > Marine > Intertidal zone >...
CTCCCCGGCGAGCCCGTGGAAACCGCCAGCACATCTCCGCTGATCACCGAGGTGGAGTACTCGCCGCTGGACGCCTGGTCCGCCGTGCTCGGCCTGCACCTGGACCTGCAGGACAACCAGAGCGACAAGACCGTGCTGGGCCTGCGCTACCACCCCGGCGGCGGCAAGCTGCTCAATTTCTCCTATCGCTTCCGCCGCGATCTGCTGAAAGTGGCGGACGTTTCCGCCGTCTGGCCCTTCGCCCGTGACTGGCGGCTGCTGGCGCGCTGGTACTACGACCTGGATTCCAACCGAACCCTGGAGGCGCTGGCGGGCCTGGAATACGAGAGCTGCTGCTGGGCGCTCAGGCTGGTCACGCGCCACTACGTCCACAACCGCCAGGGCGAGACCCGCGACGGCATCTACCTGCAGCTGGTGCTCAAGGGCCTGGGCACGCTGGGCGGCGGCCGCGCCGAGGACGTGGTCGAGCGTGGTATTCTCGGCTACCAGGAGTACGGCGCCTCCGCGATGGATTTCTAGATTTCCCGGCTTTCTCCGGCGCGAACCCGACGCGGCGCGCACTGTCTGTAGTCACGAATTGTTCAATCACCCCGGTTTTCCCATGCAGAAGACATTCGCCACACTGATTCTCGGCATCGCCCTGACCACGGGCGCCCACGCACAGACCACCGACCAGGGCTCAAACCCGGACGCCGGGCTCACGCCCATCGACCACATCGTCGCCGTCGTGAATGACGACGTGATCCTGCGCAGCGAGCTGGACGACGCCCTGGAACGCGTGCACCGGCAGTTCCAGGGCCGGCAACTGCCGCCGGAGAACGTGGTGGAAAAACAGGTGCTGGACCGGCTGGTGCTCCTGAAACTGCAGGTGCAGACCGCGGAGCAGAACGGCGTCCGAGTCTCCGACGGCGACGTGGACCAGGCGCTGCAGCACATGGCCTCGCAGAACAACATCACGATGCAGCAGTTGCGCGACACCATCACCAACGAGGGCCTGAGTTTCGCGGAGTTCCGCGACAACATCCACGACCAGCTGGTGGCCGAGCACATGCGCGATCGCGTCGCCCAGGACCGATCCGACGTGTCCGAGTCGGAAATCGACATCCAGCTCGAACAGCAGCCGGACTCGGACCGGGAGTACCACCTGGCGACGATCCTGGTCACCGTGCCCGACGCGGCCTCCCCGCAGCAGCTCAAGCAGGCCCAGTCGAAAGCCGAACGCGTTTACAACGAGATCGAGCAGGGCCGTGATTTCTCCCAGGCCGCCATCGCCGAGTCCGGCGCCCAGAACGCGCTCCAGGGCGGCGACCTGGGATGGCGCCGGGCCGAGGAGATTCCGTCGCAATTCTCGGAGCTGGTGCGCTCGCTCAAGCCCGGCGAAGTGGCGCGCCCGATCCGCGCCACCGGAGGCTTCTACATCCTCAAGCTGGTGGACAGCCGCAAGGCGCCGCCGGTCATGGTCACCGAGAAGCGTGCCCGCCACATCCTGATCCGGCCGGACGAGCTGAAAAGCGATCAGCAAGCCTACGAGCAGATCGTGAACATCCGCAAGAAGATCGTCAGCGGCGAGGCGGATTTCGAGGAAATGGCCAAGCAACACTCCGCCGACCTGGTGACCGGCGCCAAGGGCGGCAACACCGGCTGGTTCGGTCCGGGCGAGTACGGCTCGCGCTTCGACGAGGTGCTCGCCGGCCTGGAACCGGGCGAGATCAGCCAGCCGTTCCGCAGCGAGGCCGGCTGGCACATCGTGCAGCTCCTCGACCGGCGCCAGGCGGACGTGACCGAGAAGCGCAAGCGCGAGCGGGCCCGCCAGGCCATTCTGGAACGCAAGCGCGAAGAGGAGATCGAAACGTGGCTCCGTCAGCTCCGCGCCCAGGCCTACGTGGACGAGCGCCTGGAAGGCTGAGCGGGCGCGAGGCCACAACCCCGCCCGGCGCGCTCCCGCGCCTGGCGCTGACCACCGGGGAGCCGGCGGGCATCGGCCCGGAACTGGCGGTACGCCTGGCGGGGCAGGCGCCGGGAGCAGCGCTGGTGGTGGTGGGCGACCCGGAACTGCTTGAAGCCACCGCCCGGGACCTGGGCCAGCCGCTCACCATCGACGAATACCACCCCTTCGAGACGCCGCACCCGTCCGGGTCCGGGCACATGCTGGTATCGCCGGTGAAACTCGCCGCGCCCGCCCGCCCGGGACGCCCGGATCCCGCCAACGCGCGCTACGTGCTCGAAGTGCTGGAGCGCGCCGCGGGGCTGTGCCTGGACGGCGCGCTCGACGGCATGGTCACGGCCCCGGTGAACAAGGCGGTGATCAACGACGCGGGCATCCCCTTCAGCGGCCACACGGAATTCCTCGCCAAGTTCTGCGGCGGCGGTCCGGTGGTGATGATGCTCACCGCCGGGGACCTGCGGGTGGCGCTGGTCACCACCCACCTGCCGCTCTCGGCGGTGCCGGCAGCGATCACCGCCGGGCGCCTGGAACAGGCGCTGCGCATCGTTCACGAGGCACTGGTCCGCGACTACCGCATCAACGCCCCTCGCATCGCCGTGCTGGGCCTGAACCCCCACGCCGGCGAGGGCGGGCACCTGGGCCGGGAGGAGATCGAGGTGATTACGCCGGTCATTGAGCGCCTGCTCGCCGAGGGCCTGGACCTGGCCGGGCCGCTGCCCGCCGATACCGCCTTCACCCCGAAGGCGCTTGAGAACGCGGACGCGGTGGTGGCCATGTACCACGACCAGGGCCTTCCGGTGCTCAAGCACGCGGGCTTCGGGCGCGCGGTGAACGTGACCCTGGGGCTGCCCATCGTGCGCACCTCCGTGGATCACGGCACGGCGCTGGACATCGCCGGCAGGGGCGTCGCCGATCCCGGCAGCCTGCGCGCGGCGCTGGACGCAGGTATAGAGATTGCCGCCAACCGGGCGCGGGCGTGATGCCGCACCGTCCACGCAAGCGATTCGGCCAGCATTTTCTCCACGATCCCGGCGTGGTGGAGCGCATCGTGCGCGCCATCGCCCCGCGCCCCGGCGAGCGGCTGGTGGAGATCGGCCCCGGCGAGGGCGTGCTGACCCGCCCGTTGCTGGCGGCGGCGGGCGCGCTGGAAGCGGTGGAACTGGATCGGGACCTGGCGGCGGCGCTGGCGCGCGAGAACCTGCCCGGCCTGACCGTTCACCAGGCGGACGCGCTGCGCTTCGATTTCCGCGCCCTGGCCGACGGCGGCAGGCTCAGGCTCGCCGGCAACCTGCCCTACAACATCTCCACGCCGCTGATCTTCCACCTGCTGGAGCAGTCCGAGTGCATCGCGGACATGCACTTCATGCTCCAGCGCGAGGTGGTGGCGCGCATGGTCGCGGGCCCGGGCGGCGGGGATTACGGGCGGCTCTCGGTAATGGTGCAGTACCGTTGCCGGGTGGAGCGGCTGTTCGACGTGCCCGCCGGGGCCTTCCGGCCGCCGCCCAAGGTGGCATCGGCCGTGGTGCGCCTGGTCCCGCTCGAGCGCCCGCCAGTGGACGTGGGCGACGAGGCCGTGTTCGCCCGGGTGGTGGCCGCCGCCTTCGGCCAGCGGCGCAAGACGCTTCGGAACGCGCTAAAGCAACTGCTCCCTGCGGCGGAGATCGAGGCGGCGGGCGCGGACCCCGGGGCGCGCGCGGAGACACTGCCGCTCGAACAGTTCGCGAACTTGAGCCGGGCGGCTTGCCGAGTCCAATCCAATCCGATTAAATGAGCCCATGAGTGAACCGAGCCACTACCGCATCATCGTCGAGGCCAGGTCACAGTACGTTCCGGAGCAGTCCAAGCCGAACGAGTCCCATTTCGTGTTCGCCTACACCATCACCGTGCGCAACGAGGGCGAAGTGGCGGCGCAGCTCCTCTCGCGGCACTGGGTGATCACCGACGCCAACGGTCAGGTGCGGGAAGTCACCGGCGACGGGGTGGTGGGCGAGCAGCCCCACGTGAAACCGGGGGAGGGTTTCCAGTACACCTCCGGCGCGGTGCTGGAGACCAGCGTGGGCACCATGCGCGGCAGCTACCGGATGCTCGCCGAGGACGGCCAGACCTTCGAGGCCGAAATCCCGGAGTTCACCCTCTCCATCCCGCGTACGATTCACTGAACCACTTCGATTCGCGGCGGGGACGCCGCTCCCACACGGCTATCGGTGATCGTCGGGACCTGTGGGAGCGGCATCTTGCCGCGAACCCCACTGCCGGTGATCGTCAGCCCTGTGGGAGCGGCATCTTGCCGCGAACCCCGCTGCCGGCGCTCATCAGGCCCTGTGGGAGCGGCATCTTGCCGCGAACCCCACTGCCGGTGATCGTCAGCCCTGTGGGAGCGGCATCTTGCCGCGAACCCCGCTGCCGGCGCTCATCAGGCCCTGTGGGAGCGGCATCTTGCCGCGAACCCCGCTGCCGGCGCTCATCAGGCCCTGTGGGAGCGGCATCTTGCCGCGAACCCCGCTGCCGGTGAACATCAGTTCTGTGGGAGCGGCATCTTGCCGCGAACCCCGCTGCCGGTGATCATCAGCCCTGTGGGAGCGGCATCTTGCCGCGAACCCCGCTGCCGGCGCTCATCAGGCCCTGTGGGAGCGGCATCTTGCCGCGAACCCCGCCCCCTGCTCCGAAAAGCGTACCCTCTTCCACCATGACCACCTACGCCATCGGCGACCTGCAGGGTTGCCTGGACCCGCTCAAGCGGCTCCTGGACGCCCTGCGCTTCGACCCGGCCGAGGACCGGCTCTGGTTCACCGGCGACCTGGTGAACCGTGGACCCGACTCCCTGGAGACCCTGCGCTTCGTGCGCGCCCTGGACGATTGCTCGGTCACGGTGCTGGGCAACCACGACCTGCACCTGCTGGCCATCGCGGCGGGCAATCACGCGAAGCGCAGCGCGGAGCTGGAGCACGTTCTGGAAGCGCCTGACTGTGCCGAGCTGCTTCAATGGCTGCGGCAATGCCCGCTGCTGTATGCCGACCGCTCGCTGGGCTACGTCATGGTGCACGCCGGGCTGCCGCCGCAATGGACCATCCCCCAGGCGGCGCTGCTCGCCGCCGAGGTGGAGACCGTGCTGCGCGGCCCGGACCTGGACGCCTTCCTGGGCGAAATGTACGGGGACACCCCCGACCTGTGGAGCGAGACACTTCAAGGCATGGAGCGGCTGCGCTACATCGTCAACGCCTTCACCCGCACCCGCTTCGTGGACGCGGAAGGGCGGCTCGACTTCGACCAGAAGGGCCCGCCCGGCAGCCAGCCGGTGCCGCTGATGCCGTGGTTCGAGCAGCCGGAGCGCGCCAGCCGCGACACCACCCTGGTCTTCGGCCACTGGTCCGCGCTGGGGGCCTATGCCGGCAACAACGTTTACGGGCTGGATTCCGGGTGCGTGTGGGGCAACGCGCTGACCGCCCTGCCGCTGGAACCGCCGGAGCGGTTCGTGAGCGTGAACTGTCCCGGCTGATTGATTTCCGGGTTCGCGGCAAGATGCCGCTCCCACAGCGCTCGTCGCCCTCGTGAAAGCCGCGTGGGAGCGGCGTCCTCGCCGCGAATGTCCTGCTCCGATCGCGTCCGTCCAGGCGCTCCTGCAATAAATCCCTCAACCCTCCGCGCCTCCGCGCCTCCGCGCCTCCGCGCCTCCGCGCCTCCGCGCCTCCGCGCCTCCGCGTGATGATTCTCCAGCTTCCCGCCTTCGTGAAAGCCTTGTGGGAGCGGCGTCCCCGCCGCGAATGCTCGGCGTGATGCCCCCGCCGTCCCTTGCCGCACCGCCACGCCTCACTTATCCTGCCGCGGCCATGTACGCCCCCCTGCAACTGCAAAAGAACGAGGACCGCCGCCTGCGCGCCGGCCACCTGTGGGTGTTCTCCAACGAGGTGGACACCCAGCGTACGCCGCTCACCGCCTTCGAGCCGGGCGAGCCGGTGACCATCCTGGGCCACGGCGGCCATCCGCTGGGCATGGGTTACGTCAATCCCCATTCCCTGATCTGCGCGCGCCTGGTGAGCCGCGACGCCGACGCCCTGCTTGATCAGACCCTGATCGAGAAGCGCGTCGCCGGCGCGCTCGCGCTGCGCGAGAAGCTCTACGACTCACCCTTCTATCGCCTGTTCTACGGCGAGTCCGACGGGCTCCCGGGCCTGGTACTGGACCGCTACGGCGACCTGGTGGTGGGCCAGGCCACCACCGCTGGCATCCAGCGACTGGCCGGCGACGTGGAGCAGGCGGTGAAGTCGGTCCTTTCCCCGGCGGCCATGCTCTGGCGCAATGACGTCCCGGTGCGCGCGCTGGAAGGGCTCGAACAGTCCACCACGGTGGCCTTCGGCGAGGTGCCGGAGACGCTCGCGCTCCAGGAGGGCGGCGTGAACTTCACCGTCTCGCCGCGCACGGGCCAGAAGACCGGGTGGTTTTATGACCAGCGCGCCAGCCGCGACCGCCTGCCGGTCTACGCCCGGGGCTCGCGGGTGCTGGATCTCTACAGTTTCACCGGCGCCTGGGGACTGCGCGCCGCCCGCGAGAGCGCGAGCGAGGTCACCTGCGTGGACGCCTCGCAAGCGGCGCTGGACCAGCTCGAAGCCGACGCGGCATCCAACGGACTCGGCGAGCGCGTGGCCACCCGGTGCGCGGACGCGGTGGCCGCGCTCAAGGACCTGACCGCCACCGAACAGCGTTTCGACCTGGTGATCCTGGACCCGCCGGCCTTCATCAAGCGCAAGAAGGACCTGAAGGCGGGCACCGCCGCCTACCGCCGCGTCAACGAGCTGGCCATGCGCGTGGTGGCGAAGGACGGCTTCCTGGTGTCTTGTTCGTGTTCCTGGCACCTGGGAGCGGGCCAGCTCGCCGACGTGCTGCGCCGATCGGCCAAGGCCACCGGGAAGCGGTTGCAACTGCTGGAGCGGTTGGGCCAGTCGCCGGATCACCCGGTACACCCGGCCATTCCCGAGACCCACTATCTCAAGGGCTTCATCGCGCGGGTGGCCGGTGAGTGACCCGGCCTGCTAGCATTTGTCCCGACATGCAGGCCGTCCTCACCTACCCGCACATCAACCCCATCGCGCTCAGCGTGCCGCTGCCGTTCACCGACCGCGCGCTGGACATCCACTGGTACGGGATCATGTACCTGGTGGCCTTCGGGCTGTGCTGGTGGCTGGGGCGCGTCCATGCCAGGCGCAAGCACGTGGCCCTGGTGCCGGACGAGGTCAGCGACCTGCTGCTCTACGTGGCGCTGGGCGTGGTGATCGGCGGGCGCATCGGCTACATGCTGTTCTACGCATTCCCGCTGTGGGTGCACGACCCGCTCATGGTGTTGCGGGTCTGGGAGGGCGGCATGTCCTTCCACGGCGGCCTTTTGGGCGTGCTGATCGCCATGGCGCTGTATGCCTGGAACACCCAGCGCACCTTTTTCCAGATCTCGGATTTCGTGGCCGCACTCACGCCTATCGGGCTGTTCTGCGGACGCATGGGCAACTTCATCGGCGGCGAGCTCTGGGGCCGCCCGGCGGACCCGAGCCTGCCCTGGGCGATGATCTTTCCCCACGTGGACAACGTGCCCCGGCATCCCTCCCAACTCTACGAGGCGGGACTGGAGGGCATCGTGCTGTTCCTGATCGTGTGGCTCTACGCGCGCAAGCCGCGCCCGGCCATGGCGGTGTCCGGGCTGTTCGCGCTGGGTTACGGGGTGTTTCGCTTCTGCCTGGAGTTCTTCCGCCAGCCGGACCCGCAGCTCGGCTTCATCGCCTTCGGCTGGCTCACCATGGGCCAGCTTCTGTCCGCGCCCCTGGTGCTCGTGGGACTGGCGATGCTGGTGCTCGCCTACACCGGCAACAAGCGGGAGACGGCCGCGACATGAGGCAGTACCTGGAGCTGATGCGCCGCATCCTCGACGAGGGCGCGCAAAAGGATGATCGCACCGGCACCGGCACCCTGAGCGTGTTCGGCCACCAGATGCGCTTCGATCTCTCGGAAGGCTTCCCGGCGGTCACCACCAAGAAGCTGCACTTCCGCTCCATCATCCATGAGCTGTTGTGGTTTTTGCGCGGCGACACCAACGTGCAGTACCTGAACGAGCACGGCGTCAGCATCTGGGACGAGTGGGCCGACGAGACCGGCGATCTCGGCCCCATCTACGGCAAGCAGTGGCGCTCCTGGCCCACCCCGGACGGGCGCACCGTGGACCAGATCGCGGACGTCATCGAGCGCATCAGGACCAAACCGTATTCACGCCGGCTGATCGTCAGCGCCTGGAACGTGGCCGAGATCCCGGACATGGCGCTGCCGCCCTGCCACACCCTGTTCCAGTTCTACGTGGCGCAGGGGAAACTGTCGTGCCAGCTCTACCAGCGTTCCGCGGACGTGTTCCTGGGCGTGCCCTTCAACATCGCCTCCTACGCGCTCTTGACCCTGATGGTGGCGCAGGTGACGAACCTGGAACCGGGTGACTTCATCCATACCCTCGGCGACGCGCACCTTTATTCCAATCACCTGGAACAGGCGCACACCCAGCTCGAGCGCGAGCCCTACCCACTGCCGGTGATGAAGCTCAACCCGGCCGTGAGGGACATTTTCGATTTCACCTACGAGGACTTCGAGCTGGTGGGCTACCAGTGCCACCCGTCCATCAAGGCCCCCGTCGCCGTTTGATTACCCCCTTTTCCAAAGGGGGGTCGGCGCGTCACTCGGTCACCACCCCCTTTTCCAAAGGGGGTCGGCGCGCCACTCGGTCACCACCCCCTTTTCCAAAGGGGGTCGGTCCGCCACTCGGTCACCACCCCCTTTTCCAAAGGGGGTCGGCGCGTCACTCGGTCACCACCCCCTTTTCCAAAGGGGGTCGGCGCGTCACTCGGTCACCACCCCCTTTTCCAAAGGGGGTCGGCCCGAAGGGCCGGGGGGATTCCCCAGACAATCAATCCCTCCTGTCCTCCCTTTGCAAAAGGGAGGAACGTGCATTCCCGCCGCGTGTATGCTGGCAACGACCTCGAACCGATTCGGTGGATCATGATCGTTTCGCTCATCGTCGCCATGGACGAAGACCGCGTCATCGGATTTGAGGGCGGCATGCCCTGGCACCTGCCCGCCGACCTCAAGCACTTCAGGGAAATCACCATGGGCAAGCCGCTGGTCATGGGCCGGCGCACCCACGAGTCCATCGGCAAGGCACTGCCGGGCCGGCGCAACATCGTGCTCAGCCACAATCCGGACTACGCGGCGGAAGGGTGCGAGGTGGCCGCGTCCCTGGACGAGGCGCTGGCGCTCTGCGGGGACGAGGAGGAAGTCATGGTGATCGGCGGCGCGAAGCTCTTCGAGGAAGCCCTGCCCCGGGCCGACCGCATCCATCTCACCCGCATCCACGGCCACTACCCGGGCGACACGTACTTCCCGAAGTTCGACAACGACGCCTGGGACATCGTCCATATGCACAACGGCCCGGCGGACGAGCGCAACGAGGCGTCGCTGACCTTCCTGGAACTCCACCTCCGGGGGAATCCCTCCTAACCTCCCTTTGAAAAAGGGAGGAACCTGCTTCCACCCCCTTTCCCAAAGGGGGTCGGCCCGAAGGGCCGGGGGGATTCCCCAGACAATCAATCCATCCTGTCCTCCCTTTGAAAAAGGGAGGGATCAACAATACCGCCTTCCCCAAAGGGGGTGGCGCCGAAGGCACTGCCGAATCCCTCCTAACCTCCCTTTGGAAAAGGGAGGAACCTGCTTCCACCCCATCCCTTTGAAAAAGGGAGGAACTTACGTTTCCCACCCCCTTTTCCAAAGGGGGTCGGCCCGCAGCACTATTGACCACCCCCTTTTCCAAAGGGGGTCGGCCCGCAGGGCCGGGGGGATTCCGCAAAGGGGGTCGCGCCGAAGGCACTGCCGAATCCCTCCTAACCTCCTTTTGAAAAAGGGAGGAACCTGCTTCCACCCCCTTTCCCCAAGGGGTCGCGCCGAAGGCACTGCCGAATCCCTCCTAACCTCCCTTTGAAAAAGGGAGGAACCTGCTTTCACCCCCTTTCCCAA
>Ga0209918_1002043_pt1 | contig 9954 bp, 6 predicted proteins | sample SalPonD_shore_MG_FD_185712 | JGI IMG/M metagenome (GOLD analysis project Ga0209918, IMG submission 185712) | Salt pond soil microbial communities from South San Francisco under conditions of wetland restoration - Salt Pond MetaG... | ecosystem: Environmental > Aquatic > Marine > Intertidal zone >...
AATTGTTACATACTCTCTTCATTGATCGATCTTTGTATAAATATAAATCAATAATGAATAAACCGGGTCACTTTCTACCCGTTATGCCCATAATAGTTCTTTTATTGTTAGCACCTGCCACCATTACTGTGGCAAAATCCAATGGTAAAAAAGGCACATTCAGCGCAGCCGTAAAATCTCCATTATCTGGAATCGTTTACAATGTAAAAGATTACGGCGCAACTGGAAAAGGAACCACGCTTGATTCTCCGGCAATAAACAAAGCTATTGAAGATGCAGCTAAACACGGTGGTGGCACGGTCCTTTTTCCTTCCGGAACTTATCTTTCCGGTTCCATTCGATTGAAAAGCAACATTACCCTGTATTTGAGTCATGGTGCCGAAATAGTAGCTTCTTCCAATCCTTCCGCATATGATAAAGCTCAACCCAATAAATGGAGTCAATATCAGGATTACGGGCACAGTCATTGGCGTAATAGCCTGATTTGGGGAATTAATTTAAAGAACATCTCCATTTTGGGTCCCGGTTTGATTTATGGAAAAGGATTAACCCGTTTACGTAATAAAAAAGGTATTGGAGATAAGACGATCGCCTTAAGAACCTGCCATAATGTAATCATGCGTGATTTTAAAATTCTCTATGGCGGACATTTCGGAATTCTCCTAAATGGAGACAATAATGTAACGATCGATAATCTGATCATAGATACCAATCGGGATGGTATGGATATCGGTTGTACACAAAACGTTCATATCTCAAATTGTACGGTTAATTCCCCTTATGATGATGCTATCGTCTTAAAAAGTTCTTATACGCTTGGTTACAACAAACCGACTACAGATGTTACAATATCAGATTGTATTGTTTCTGGTGGTTACAAAATTGGTACCGTTCTTGATGGAACATATAAACTACGAAATCGAAAAAAACATTATGGATATGGAACAGGCCGTATCAAGCTGGGAACGGAATCGAATGGAGGTTTTAAGAATATATCCATTACCAATTGCGTTTTTGACCGTTGTATGGGATTGGCTATTGAAGAAGTGGATGGAGGTTCTCTTCAGGATTTAACTATTTCGAATATTACTATGCGGCATGTTTTGAGTACTCCAATTTTCATTCGCTTAGGCAGGCGTCAACGTGCCCCAAAAGGAACCCTTGTCGGAAATATTAAACGAGTCGATATCAGCAATATTAATGTTTATGATGCTGATCCTAAAAATGCGTCTATCATTAGCGGTATACCCAGTCATGATATTCAGAATGTAAAAATCAGTAATGTTAGTATTGTATATAAAGGTGGCGGAACAAAAAAAGAAGCCAAAATCGTACCTCCTGAAAAAGCAGCGGGTTACCCAGAACCCACAAGATTCGGTGCTATTCCATCCTATGGATTTTATATTCGTCACGTAAAAGGCATTGAGTTTAATAATATCAATCTGCGTTATGAAAAAAGAGATGAACGTCCTGCATTTATTTTGAATGATGTGCAAAATGCTCGTTTTTATAATATTCATGCTGAAGTGGCACCTGGCGTTGCTCACTTCATCTTAAAAAACGTGCGAAAATTTTCCATTGATCAATCCGGACCAATCGAAAATACCAGGGTATTAAATACTTCACATAAGGTTATTCAATAATCAAAAGTAAATAAGAAAATACCCGTCTGATGGCCCATGATAATCTGATGTTTTGACAAAAGTCCGGATTTTTAGCCATCAGGCGGATATTGTATTTATTGGGATTTTTCTGATTAGCCTATCCAAATGATATTTTAGTTAAATTTTTAAAAAGGGACCCGATTGACATCCTCATCTTCACGAAATTGCAAATCATGCAATCGCTTATATGTCCCCCCCTGTCGTAGTAAATCCACATGCGTTCCATCCTGTACTATTCTTCCATTATCAAGGACGATAATCCTATCGGCGTGTTTAACCGTTGATAAGCGGTGCGCGATGATAAAACTCGTGCGCTTATGCATAATACGATCCAGTGCTTCCTGTACGAGACTCTCGGATTCAGAATCGAGTGATGAAGTGGCTTCATCAAGTAATAGTATCCGGGGATCTTTCAATATAGCTCTTGCGAGGGCTATCCGTTGACGTTGCCCGCCACTTAATTTTACTCCTCGTTCACCTATCCGGGCATCGTAACCACCAGGTATAACTGAAATAAACGTATCTGCATTTGCGGATTTTGCAGCTTCAACAACTTCATCATCGGTAGCGGATATCTTGCCATACCTGATGTTATCGCGGATACTGCTACTAAATAATTGCACATCCTGAGGCACAAGGGCAATCTGCTCGCGCAGCGATTGAGTCGTTACATTTGTTATCGGATAACCGTCAATTGTTATTTGTCCTGATACCGGATCAAAAAAACGAGGAATCAAATGCATTAGAGTTGTCTTGCCGGCACCACTTGGGCCGACAATTGCAACGGTCTCACCAGGATTAACTGTAAATGATATATCATAGAGAACACTCCGGCCTTTCTCATAGGCAAATTCCACACGGTTAAAATCTACCCTTCCTTCAATACGAGGTAAATTTTCAGCCCCGGGTTCATCAACAATTTCCGGTGATTTTAGCAACAATTCAAATATGCGATCCGTGGCACCTGCAGCGGTATTAAATGTGGTATATAGCCTTGACAACATACCAACCGAACGAGATATATTGAATGCATAAAAGATAAAAGCAACCAAATCTCCCGTTGTCAGACGTCCGGCCAATACCTCAAACCCACCAAACCAGAATATGATCACAAGTACTGTCATAAACATAAGGCCAATACCCGACCAAAATAAGGTTGTCACGAGTATTTTACGCCGTGCGGTTTGGAAAAGAGACTCTACCGATTCATTATAACGTTTAATTTCATAGGGTTCCCGGGCAAATGCTTTGACAATCCGTACAGCGCCTAATGCTTCTTCAGCCACCGAAGTAGTATCCGCTAAACGATCCTGCACACGCCGTGCCAACACCCGAATCCGATTTCCAAAATAACGGGTAGCCAGGGTTACCGCAGGTACCGTAAGAAAAATGACAGCACTTAACCTCCAATTTAAATATATCATCAAAGCTAACGAGCCTATTAAAGAAAAGATCGTGGTTAACATCTCTGGCATAGAATCGGTAACCGCCGTTCTGATTGATGAGACATCATTGGTAAGCCGGGATGTTATTTCACCAAGACGTGTATTGGCAAAAAACATAAATCCCATATGCTGTAAATGCTCATAAAGACGTTTTCTCAGATCTGTTATAACACGTTCACCCACCCATTCCAGCCAATAGTTACCTACGAACGATAATACTGCTTGCAATAAAAATAACCCCAATAAACCAACAGTCAGCATATTTAGCATGTGTTTATTGGTATTTTGAAAAACGGCATCCAATAACGCACGTAAACCTAACGGTACCGTAAGCCAGACGGCCGATGCCAAAACAGTTAACAAAATGCCGGTATAAAAAAGCTTTCTATAAGGCTTGCTGAGTACAAAAATTCGCTTAAATGCCACCCTTAAGGTAACCGCCGAATTCTTTTCTTTTTCTTCTTTCATCAAACTCTGATCATTTTAATCCGATATACTTACGAATAATACGAAAAATCACCGATTAGAGTTTGAAGTATTACGACTAAGGGTTTAGAAGTAAATATTATTATTAAATTTAAAGACTTAAAAAAAGTCAGCCAGATTTTAACATCTGGCTGCCTTTTTCTGAACATTTATTTAACTGAAGCTTTTTCTCTTTGGGATTTACGAATATAGTCACTGGCCCTGTTTATTTCTGACGTGAATTGATCGAAATCTATCTGTAAGCCATTAATATAGGTGCTCCAACCGGACGTATGCTTGGCATAATGCAAAGCATTCTCAATCTCTTCCTCTGTGGCGCCATGCAGCTTTGCTAATTCTGTGTGAAACAGTTCACAGTAACGACATTTGGTGGCAGCGGATACAGCCACTCCCATGAGTTCCCTATACTTTTGTGGAATCGGACCGTCATCCAGTTCAAGCATTTTAAACAATTCCCACTCTTGTTCCAATGATTGATCGGGTACAGATTTAAACATACTCGGTATTAATCCGAATCTCTCTTCTATCTGATGATATATTTCATTGCGGTTCATATAGATATCTCCATTTTTTAGTTTGATCACTTTATAATGCCACCATTCATTTTTAATATATTCAGTAACATTATACTGTGCTTTTTGCAGCAGTTTGTAGAAATAAACCTGACTTAAAATTATATTATATATTATTGTTTTTACTTCATTTACTAACATAACTAACTCATAGGATAATATTTACTATTTCGAAGTGATCAGAATAACAACAGTGGAAGAATTCGAAGGTATTCGATACCAGTTTAGTTGAAATTCTTTATTGTTTTATTCAACTGTAAGCAATAGGGTTAATGGATAACCTCTTTACTATGTTACTGATTACATACAGATACTGTAATTGCATCTATATTTAATACATTAAGATTTTAAAATTGAATATTTATTAATAATTAAAGAGGTCAATGATTTGTCTTATTCAGATTATTTAGTAAGATGTCTTTTTTATTACAATAAGTATTCTTGTGAATAACCAGCATTCTGTTAACTTTCCCATTATTGAACTTTCATAATCACTTCAACCTGGCAGGTTTAGGATATTAATGAAGTGATTGATACATATAATACTAGTGGAGGTGGTATGTTTCGCTTAAAAAAAATTGACCTTTTATCGGTCGCTATTTATTCCTTTATAATGTATTTCATTTTAAGCCTTTTATTCATCATACCCATGAGTATGGTTTTTACAATGATTAATCGCTTAATGCCAGGCATGATGGGACAGGAACAACCGACATTGTTTCCATTTTTCAGTGGGATATTTCTCGTGATATTGCCTGTCATTTATTCGTTTTTCGGAACTATTATGAATGTGATAATAGCACTGGCCTATAACCTGATTTCAATAAAGCTGGGTGGATTGAAATTCAGTATCGAGAAAATTTCAGAATATGATGATTCAGATAAAAATAATAATGATGAAGGCAGAAACATGTTTTGATAAAACCAGTGGAGTCATTCTTTGATAGATGGTGCAATATTTTGATATTATAGATTCTATAATCTGCAGGCACAAAAATAGTATTATGATTATGTCTATTTTTGAAAATATAAATTCGAAATCATTTCGCCCCACAAATTATGACTGTACCTGAATGAAATTAAATAGTTAGTATCCTGATACAACACATAAGGTTTGAGAATTATCATTTTTGACAAAAAATGCATAAATTATTGCAATTAAGTGGAAATGACAGGGTTGTTTAATTCATTTTAGTACATTACTGTTGTAATTATATAGGCTTTATTAATCATTTTGTTTTGATTGAACTTATATAATATATAAGTAATCATTGTCATATTAATATTTGTTTATATCTATTTAGTTTTATTACATGAGGAAACGTAACGAGGTAACTATATACGATATAGCACGCAAACTGGATCTCTCTCCAGCTACAGTGAGCCGTGGTCTTAATGATCATCCTGGAATCAAGGACAGTACAAAAAAGCGTATCAATCGGATGGCTGAAAAACTCGGCTATCGTGTTAATACTTTTGCCAGCAACTTACGCAGGCAACGATCCAATACTCTGGGTGTAATTGTACCGCGTTTAAATAGCGAATTCATGTCCAAGGTACTGTCAGAAATGGAGAAAGTTGCTAACGAAGCTGGCTATAACCTCATTATCAGCCAGTCACTCGAAACTGTTGAAAAAGAAATAGCCAACACAAAAACCATGTTCAACAGTCGTGTTGATGGCTTATTAGTCTCTTTAGCCTATGATACAAAAGATCTGTCACATATTAATGCTTTCGTGAAAGCGGGCATTCCCTTGGTATTCTTTGACCGAATGGCTGAACATCTAAATGTCACAAGTGTGATAATCGACAATTATAAAGCAGGTTATGAGGTTACCAACCATTTGATTGAGCAGGGATGCATCAATATTATCCATATCACAGCCAACCAGTTGCGCAATGTATATCGTGACAGGCTCAGAGGATATAAACAGGCATTATTAGAACATGATATCCCCTTTGACAAGAATTGTGTGATCATAACCGATCTGAGCGAGGAAGCTGGTGTGATAATAGCAAAAAAAATCCTGGCGATGGATAAGCTACCCGACGGTATATTTGTAGCCAATGATGCATGTGCCGTAAGCTGTATGATGACCCTGAAAGAGGCCGGTATCCATATCCCGCGTGATATCGCCGTTGCAGGATTTAATAATTCCCCCATCTCACGGGTTATAGTACCCAAGCTGACCACCATTAATTACCCGGCAAGGAAAATGGGTGAAGTGGCTATGAATAAGTTGATCAATTATCTAAATGGTACAACGAACATAAATGAAACTAATACGGTCATTCTGCACTCGGAATTAATTGTGAGGAATTCCACGATGAGAAAATCTTCGGTCCACAAAAATGGTAAATAATAGGAAACCTGTTGCCGGAAAGCCGTCCTTACATCTGATTTGATATGGTTTGTTAAGAGGATTACCAAAACATCCAGGGAATCTGGTCTTGTTCTATATTTGGGAAAAATTTAGCTCACATAATGTGCTTACATTGAACACTTTTAGCTTTTCTCTCTTTTCAGAGCTGAAAAATGACCCAATCTGTTAATAGGAACGATGAACGTTATATGCATTTAATTTTCTGCGAATCCATGTTAATCTATACTATTTCTCAAGTGGTTATAGATCGACTTTTCCTATCTCTAGCTCGATTTGGTCCATAGGTATCAGAGTATCCTGTTTATCTATCAGAGAATGAATTGTCTGTCTTCTGAAAAATATGTATGATCTTTTCTATTCACAGGAGCAACCTATAAAGTAACATTGTTATAATTATTGAAACAGGTTGCATTAATCATATCATGAACTAAGGTTTTTCTGTTACTAAAAAAAATTATAATACTTTAATAAATTTTCTTAATTTTCCATCACAATCATTTAGGGTATTAATCTATTCATACATATAAGATTAATCTAATTAAGAGGACATCATCTAACCAACCTAAACTGGCAGCTTATTTCTATTAAAAATGGGCTCTTCAAGTTTATTAATACCCTATTATTATGAATTATAAAATCAAATACTCTAAACGTTTAATTCCCGGAATACTCCTTTACGGCCTTGTTTTACTTGTAACATTTTCCTCCAAAACCTATGCCCAGGATACCCATATTTATATGGATAGTACCGCACAAGTAATAAGAGGTTATGGCGCAGCTAACATTGTTAACTGGCGCCCGGATATGACAAATAGTGAAATCAATGAAGCATTTGGTACCGGAAAAGGGCAGCTCGGTTTTTCTATTCTTCGTCTTCGTATCCCTCCTAATCAAAATGAATGGAGTGCTTATGTGTCCACAGCAAAAAAAGCGTATGACATGGGGATAAAAATAATTGCTTCCCCATGGTCTCCTCCCGGCAGTCTTAAAACAAATAACAGTACGGTAGCTGGCAGTCTTAAAGTTGATGCATACGGTCAATATGCCGCTCATCTGAAAGCGTTCGTAAATTATATGGCGAATAAGGGCGTTAAATTGTATGCCGTTTCGGTTCAAAATGAACCAGATATTAATGTAAGCTATGAATCATGCGACTGGAGTCCTAACCAAATGTTACGATTCGTGAAAGAATATGGTGATTCTGTCGGTACCCGACTAATGGCACCAGAATCGTTCCAGTTCAGACGTGCCATGTCAGATCCTATACTTAATGATTCCACCGCCGCCGCACATCTGGATATTGTCGCCGGACATATTTATGGAGGAGGACTTGCCCAATATCCCCTTGCCCAAAAAAAAGGCAAAGAGGTTTGGATGACTGAACATATTACAGATAGTCAGGATCTAGGAAATCTTTGGCCTTTATCTCTTGACGTGGGTACGGAAATGCAAAAAGTAATGCAAGCCGATATGAGTGCTTATGTTTTTTGGTACATAGTAAGATATTATGGACCCATTGGTGATGGTTCGAACAGGACAATAGCAGGGGCAATAACTAAGCGTGGTTACGTTATGTCCCAGTTTTCAAGATTTATTCGTCCGGGAGATGTGAGAGTCAAGTCATTAGGACCAATTGGACGTGATTTTACTAATGTTATGGTAACAGCTTATAAAGATAGTGCCAATAAAGCTATTATTGTGGCTACAAATGCAAATTCATCATCCAAGACCATAAATGTTATACTTGGTGATTCAACTTCCGGAACATTTCATACCTATATAACTTCGGATGCAAAAAACGTTGCAAAGGGAAATGATATAGATGCTTCTGGTACCGGTTTTACAACAACACTGCCTGCACAAAGTATAACCACATTTGTAGCAGATACATTACATATCATCACTACCGCAACTGAAAAACAACCAAGTCTTCCGGGATCTTTTAAACTACTTCAAAATTATCCCAACCCCTTTAACCCCAGTACGATCATTCGATATCGACTACCAGCAGCGCGTCAGGTGACACTGAAAGTGTATGATATACTCGGGCGCGAAGTAGCAACCCTGGTAAACGGTAAAGTCTCAGCAGGTGAACATCTGGTTCATTATGATGCTTCACATCTGGCCAGCGGGATATATATCTATCGGCTCAAAGCCGGTAATTTTAGCCAAATACACAAGATGACACTCATTAAATAGTAATTATTGATAACAAACTATTGATTACATAGCACAAAGCCTTTTACTGGGGCTTTGTGCTTTTAACACAGGAAGAAAAATAAAAAGCCCGGCCATGCTTTAATTTACTTCACAATTTTAATCTTTTTTAAGTATTCTCTTATTCTCTGGAGGGAACCGATTATGAAAAAATTAGCTGTTCTCCTTTTTTGTCTTATGTCTTTGCAGTGGAATAATAGCTTTGCCCAATCCCCTTCTTTCAAAACATATGTAAACCCTGTAATTCCCGGAGATCATCCCGATCCCACACTTACCAAAGTCGGTAATTATTTCTATACCTCGGGCTCATCCTTTAACCCAACCCCAAGGTTATACCGGTCAACCGATTTAGTACACTGGAAAGTAATTGCCCAACCTGTTTTGGCTTCATGGGGACAATATAACAGCTCTCCGGGCGGGGGCGTATGGGGTGGTCATATGGTTTATTATAACCATAAATACTGGCACTACTATGGTCTGGGAGACGGAAGCATGTATTTTGTTACAGCGAATAACCCAGAAGGCCCATGGAGTACTCCTGTTAAGGTAAACGTACCCTCTGGCTTATCCGGATTGGGAGTTGATAATTCCATTTTCATTGATAAAATATATGGTTCCTGGTATATGTTGACTAAAAATGGCAGACAGAATAACCATATTGTAGAACTAGGTGATGATGGTCAGCCTACCGGTAAAGTATTGGACTTAACATGGCTCAATCCTCAATCCGAGGGATACCCTTATGGATGGGCCGAAGGACCGGTAATGTGGAAGCACAATGGCTATTACTATTACAATTTCGCCCAGAATCTTGCTGGTGCTCAGTATGTAATGAAAAGTGACACCCTCACCGACAATTCTGCCGAATGGACCATTAAAAGCGGAACTATTTTCACAGGTGGGCAGGGACAATATGACGCACCTAATCACATCTCTCCTGCTGTTATGCTCGAAGACAGTACCAGCTGGGTTATTGGACAAAGCTACAATAAAGACTGGTATGCGCAGGGACGGCAGGGATTATTAATGCAGGTAACTTATGATGCAGAAGGATTTCCACAAATCCATTATCCATCCAATACTGCCGTGCAGGCACCCAAATTACCAAACAACGGCATTCCCTGGATGGTACCTAAATCAGATATGTTCGATTCCACCGGGCTTAACTCGGAATGGTCTTTTCTGG
>Ga0209918_1002044_pt1 | contig 9952 bp, 9 predicted proteins | sample SalPonD_shore_MG_FD_185712 | JGI IMG/M metagenome (GOLD analysis project Ga0209918, IMG submission 185712) | Salt pond soil microbial communities from South San Francisco under conditions of wetland restoration - Salt Pond MetaG... | ecosystem: Environmental > Aquatic > Marine > Intertidal zone >...
CACGCTCGCGGACCTCAGGGGAAAACTTATTGGACTTGTTCATGGCTCCATTCTCTCAATAGTTGGAGCCTCCGCCAAACCCGGGGCGGTTCATTAATTCGATGCGGGCAACGGATTCTCAAGATCCCCCGATCCTCGAAAGACTCTGACGCGTCCCAGGCTCGTCCAGCCTACATACGCCATAACACCCACCACCCGTCGCGGCCCTTGTTATGGCCGAGGCCGACTCAGACTCGTTTTTCTATAATGAAGCGCGGTCGCCGCTTGGTCTCCATGTAGATCTTTGCAACGTATTCACCTAAGACCCCAATACTCAGCAATTGAATACCGCCCAACAGATACATTGGCAATACTGAGGAGGTCCATCCGGGTACCGCACGATCCGAAAAAATTCCGACAGCCAGCGCCCACACGGCTATTATCACACTCACGACAAATACGCTCAGCCCTAACCCAGCTATCAGACGCAAAGGAAATGCCGAAAACGATGTAATCCCATCTGCCGCCAAGGCTAGCATCTTGCTGATCGGGTATTTTGATTCACCCGCCGCCCGTTCATGACGTTCGTAAAGAACTTCTTTCGCCGACATCCCAAGTGTTGGTACAATCCCACGCAGAAATAGGTTTACCTCACCGTATTCTTTTAGGACATCCAACGCACGGCGACTGAGCAGCCGAAAGTCTGCATGGTTAAAAACCACGTCAACCCCCATCCAACGTAGCAACTTATAGTACCCTTCCGCCGTAACCCTCTTACCGAACGTGTCCGACGTACGTGTCCTCCTTACACCGTATACGATCTCAGCTCCGCTATCGTACTCGGCAATCATGTCTTCGATTACATCGATATCGTCCTGCAAATCCGCATCGATGCTGACCACCGCATCACCTTCGGCAGTCACCAGTCCCGCAAAAAGTGCATTTTGATGGCCACGATTCCTTGACAACTTGATGCCCTTTACTTGCTTGCTGCGAGCTGCATAGGCCTCAATAATTGCCCACGTCTGATCGCAACTGCCATCATCCACAAAATACACGCAGCTCTCCTGAGAAACCTTTCCTTTGGCCATCAGTTCTTCGAGCAGCCTCTCGAGACGCGGGACAGTCTGAGGAAGCACGTCCTCTTCGTTATAGCACGGTACTACGACATAAAGACGGGTCACGGCGCTCATATCCAAGTTACTCGCAGCGAACTCTGAACGACATCTTATGATAATAAACCGATTATCTGCTTTCTGTTATCCACGACTAAAAAGACGCTCGGAAACCTACAGCTGCGCGATGATGACGCGTTAACGGCAATGCCCTAAAACATGGAGATCAAACGCTTTTGACAGTAATAAGGTACAGCCCCCCAAGCACCAACACTACGCCCAACATCGCAGGTCGACTTATGTCTTCGCCGAGGAGCAGTACTCCTCCAATGTAAACCAGCACGAACGTGAGCGCAGTAAACGCGTAAACTGTCACCAGCTTTTGGGTCGAGAGCGCATATATCCAAATGAGGGTTCCCGCGCCATACAAGAACACACCGCCCCCAATATACAAATTAAGGAAGCCGATAATATGATCGCGCCCTCGAGCGCCGACTTTAAATAGCAACTGCCCGCCGGCAGCAGAGAACGCGGCCACTGTGAGTATAAGGACGGTGGTAGCCTTCATTACGTATTGCCTCCGCCTGTTTTCCGCCCCCGTTTCGCTGCAATACTGCGTTCCTTGATCTTCGCCAAACGGTTTGCGATTGAGAGAGGTAACAGTCTTACAATCCGTTTTCTGACTTTGTAGGGAAACGGCGATATATCACGGAGCGGCTCGTGCGGGGGCACGTAAGACCCTTGTATCTCCCGCGGCAGACTCTTCAGGCGGGATTGGGCCACATAGAGAAACGGGTTGTACCGATACCACGCTTCGACGTCTTGAGCGCCCATCACACGGGGCCGAATGTAATCGCATGCCACATACCCGTGGCGGCTAAAGTGCTGCCGCCAATATTCGTAGCTTTGCTCGTTCAGGTGATGATCCCCGCCCTGCCCCTTAGCTGCTGCGGAGAACAGTACCACGTCTCCATGCGCAACGAGATGCGCGACGAATTTCGCCGCATTCGACTCAGGCAGATGCTCTGCTACTTCGAGGCTTTGAACCAAGTCAAAACGGCGCCCGAGTTCAAATCCGTCAATTAAGTCACAAGAAACAAATTGGTCGTTTGATATAAGCAGACGATGCGGGTCAACGTACGCTCCGTCTATACCGAGCACGGAAGATACGCCAAGCTTCTTCCAAACGGCTAGCCACGCACCTTGACCGCAGCCCGCATCGAGAACGCTCCTGGGGTGTAGCTGACTATAAAGAATCGGCAGAACTCGTTCCGCAGAACGAATGGCACCCGAATTCACGTATTCAAAAAATTCGTCGTCGTAGGTTGTCACAAGCTCTGGTCCTTCTAATACTCGTCCTTCCGCTCCGATATCTACTATTGGGGTCTTTACGGCTCGGGCCGCCCTGCGGCTCGGAGCCTAAGCATTCCATGACGCGACCTTGCCGTCGCGCGACCGCTGCTCACCTTCTGGCAGCGCTGTGCGCCTATACTTAGCCAGCGACGTGTATCCTGCAAACTGCCTATGGCCTTTATACTAGTGATATCCGATTACTGACATCCTGGTACTTTTAGTAAGCGTTCTGATGAATAAAACCTCGAAATAACGTGAGAAATATAATCTTCAGGTCGAACCACAATGACCAATTCTCGATGTACTGCATGTCATATTCGATCCGCCTGCACAGATCGGTATCTCCGCGCCAGCCGTTCACCTGCGCCCATCCCGTTATACCTGCCTTCACCAGATGCTTCTTCATATAGTTCGGCACTTCATCCTTGAACCGTTCCACGAACACTGGTCTTTCGGGCCGTGGGCCGACAATCGACATATCCCCTTTCAGGACATTGATGAACTGCGGTAGTTCGTCAAGGCTGGTCCGGCGCAGAAACTTTCCGAAAGGCGTCGCACGCTTCTCGTCGGGCTTCGCCCATACTGCGCCGGAATCGCTTTCCGCGTCCACCGGCATAGAGCGAAACTTGAGCATCACAAACGGTCGCCCGTTCCAGCTCACCCTTTCCTGGGAAAAGAACACAGGCCCCCGCGAGCTGAGCTTCACACCGATAGCGAGCAACACTAGAAGGGGGCTTACGAGCACCAGAATAATCGCGGCGAGGACCCGGTCCTCTATCGCCTTGGCGATTCGATTGATTCCCACCATCGGCGACGCATGGAGATCCATAACCGGAATTCCAGCCACGTCTGAAAAGCCGTGATTCAACAGCTGGAAGCCAAAAATATCCGGCACGAACCGGACGGCGAGCGTGCTATGCCGCAGCTCGTGCATTATCGCACGCACGCGATCCTCCGCTCTGAGGGGCAGTGCGAGCCACACCTCCTCCGCCTCAAGCTCGCCGATTACGGCCGCGAGGCATGCGGGAGGGCCATAAACCTTCAGGCCCTGCACCGTTTGTCCAACCAACTCGGGATTATCATCAAAGAATCCCAGCACTCTGACGCCAGTCCACGGCGCTTCAGCCAAACGCCGAACCACGTCCTGCCCTAGCGCACCCGCGCCGACAACCACCACGCGCCGCAGGTTGCGACCGTGGCGCGTCAACCACCGAATAGCGATCTGGAACGCTCCTCGCGATAGGATCAGAGCTGAGAGGACCCCCAGGGCCCACGCGCCCAGCCAGATACGGGAAAACTCAACGCTGGTCTTGGTGATGAATCCCACCACTATCACAAGGACGACTACGCTCGTCCACGCACCGCTCACCTGCCTCGCAATCTGCAACCCGCCCCTCGCCCGGGAGAAACGGTAGATTCCGAAAGCCGGAAACACCAGAAGGGCAAGCAAGCCGGCCACCAGAATCGCAACCTGGTAGCGCAGCGGAAGATCCCAACTCTCGAAGTAGCCTGCGTAGGCCAATACCCCTGTTGCCACGACAATCAACAGATCCATGAGTCTCAATATCCCAGACACCAACGTGTAATGCTGCCTGATGAGTCTCTTGTTTCCCATGACTGCGTCCCTATTCCCGTCCTTGAAAACCGTTCATTTACCGCCGCTATCTCTACCTCAATCCCTACCAGGATCGATCAGGGCAAAACCTTGACGCGCTCCCCCTTATCGCGCTCCAGCTCCGCCAGTCGATAGTCCGTCTCTACCATCTCTGCGACAAGGTCTTCAAACGAAATTCTCGGGGTCCAACCCAATTCCTCCCGCGCTCTTGTTGGGTCACCCAACAAGGTCTCGACTTCGGTCGGCCGGAAATATTCTCTGTCCACGCGCACCACAACCCGGCCGGTCGCCGCATCCGTCGCGGCCTCATCGATACCTCTTCCACGCCACTCCAGCTGCATACCCAATATGCCGGCCGCGGCGTTGACAAAGTCCCGCACGCTTTTCTGCTGACCGGTCGCAATGACGTAGTCTTTCGGCTCGTTCTGTTGAAGCATCAGCCACTGCATCTCGACGTAATCCCTGGCGTGCCCCCAGTCCCGCTTCGCGTCCAGGTTACCCAGATACAGACACTCCTGCATTCCGAGCCTGATTCGTGACAAGGCGCGTGTAATCTTGCGGGTCACGAATGTCTCTCCACGCAGGGGCGACTCGTGATTGAACAAAATTCCATTGCAAGCATACACGCCGTACGCTTCGCGGTAATTAATAGTGATCCAATACGCATACAGCTTAGCCGCCGCGTACGGTGATCGGGGATAGAATGGCGTCTCCTCGTTCTGAGGCACCGTTTGCACCTTTCCGAACAATTCCGAGGTGGACGCCTGGTAAAATCGGGTCTTCTCGTCCAGGCCCAGGGTGTGGATCGCATCCAGCAGCCTCAGCGTCCCGAGCCCGTCGGAGTTCGCCGTATACTCCGGTTCCTCAAAGCTAACCGCCACATGGCTTTGGGCCGCCAGATTGTATATTTCATCAGGTTGGACCAGCTGCAGAATTCTCACCAACGACATGGAGTCCGTCATGTCGCCATAATGTAAAAACATGTTCGCGCCCCGCTCGTGGGGATCCCGGTAAAGGTGATCGATCCGATCCGTGTTGAACAGCGATGCACGCCGGCGGATCCCGTGCACTTCGTAGCCCTTTTCCAGGAGAAAATCTGCCAGGTATGCGCCGTCCTGTCCTGTAATACCAGTAATTAATGCCTTACGTGCCATTCTCTCGCCTTTGTCGATTACCGGGTCATTGCCGCGCCAGGACGCGATGCACGGACTCGGAAACATATTCGATCTGTTCCGGGGTCAATGTCTGGCCAGACGGAAGATACAGCCCCGTTTCGCCCAATACCTTCGCATTGGGACAGTCGTTATGGGAAAACCGGCTGAAAGCCGGTTCCTGATCCAATGGATAAAAGAACGACCGGGTATCGACACCGTCCTTTCGCAGTTCCTGCATGAAGGTGGATTTGTCCATCGGGGCCCCAGGCTGGACCACCACGCCGTACATCCAGTACACGTTCTTTGCCCAGGGCTTACAGGCGGGTGTCCTTATTACGGCCAGATCCGACAGCCGCTCGTTATAGAGCTCCGCGTTCGCGATCTTCCGGCTGATAGTCTCTTCGATTCGATGGAGCTGACCCAAACCGATTGCCGCCTGGATATTTGTCATACGGTAATTGAACGCCTCCGGCAGATCGTGGTGGAACCGCTCCCCCATATGCGCGAGATCCTTCAACCTGCGGGCTTTCTCGACGAGCCCTGCATCGTTGGAGACGACCATACCCCCCTCGCCGGTCGTCACGATCTTGTTCGCATAAAAGCTGAAGCAGCCCAAATGTCCGATACTTCCCGCCTTCCGTCCCTTGTAGAGCGCTCCGTGGGCCTCGGCCGCGTCTTCGATCACCCAAAGCCCCGTCCGCTGCGCGAGTTCCATGATCGGATCCATGTCTGCCGGATGCCCGTAGAGATGCACCACCAAGATGGCCTTGCTGGAGGGCGTGATCTTGTCCGCCAGTCTCGAGACATCCAGGTTGTACGTCTCAAGTTCACTGTCCACGAATACCGGCGTCGCACCGCACTGGACAATCGGGTATACGCTCCCCGCCATGGTGAACGAAGGAACGAGTACCTCGTCGCCCGGGCCGATTCCGAGCGCCTTCAAGGCAAGATGGATAGCCGCAGTTCCGCTGGACGTCGTAACTCCATGTGCGCAGTCGCAATACCGGGCAAATTCGGCCTCGAACAGGCCAATGTACCGGCCTGCCGACGACACCCAGCCTGCTTCCATACAGTCGGCGACCAGGCGCTTTTCCTCGTCACCCAAATACGGCTCGTTCACGGGGATCATTTTCTCAGCCATGGATCGCCTTGTCCTGCTGCTTGCCCATATACGGGCCTTGTTTCACCTCCAGGAGCCGAGTCTTCTCCTCGAACTCGAAGCCGTGCCCTCCCGCCAGCTGCAACAGAGCGTCACCGGTGCCTAGCGGGACACTCGCCACATGGGCTCCGTCGGTATCGTATATATTTACTGTCAGTCGCCCTTGAGAAACGATTATGAACTCCTGGCGTATGCCGGAATAGGCGGCTGTGAACTCTTTGTGGGAGTGCGCCGGAATAGCGTCGCCGCTGTCTCTCCTAATGACCCCAACCTGTAGCGGATTGCTGGACTCCGTCACGAATTGCGTGCCCGCACGGTCTTCTCCCTCCGGCCTGATAACAAGCGCAAGCGGTTGCTCACGGCCTTCAATGGTTTCAACCATCACACTCCCCTATTGCCGGACCGGCCATCAGTTCGGAAAAACAGGTATCATACTGGCCGGCCAACACATCCCAATCAAAGTCCCGCGAATACCGCACACACGATTCCCTTAGCGCGCCGGCTTTCGCGCCGGCTTCCCAGGCTGCCTTAATGCAGTCCGCCAACGCATGCCAGCCTTCGGGTTCCGCCCAGTAGCCATTGACCGACTCCTGGATCAATTCGGGGGACAATCCGTTCTCGTGGCGGTACGCCACGACCGGTAGACCGCATGCATTCGCCTCCAGGCTCGTTATACTGCCCCCGCCTTCTTTCGTAGACGGGTGCACAAACAGCTTGGCCGCCTTCATCAGCCCATACACGTCATCGTCTGAACCCACGGCCCCGTGGAACGCGACCTGGGCTCTCATACCCAGCGTATCTACCAGCTGTTCCAAGCCTGCCCGCTCGGGCCCATCCCCCACGATGTCCACAGTCAGGCGAAGACCCTTACGGCTTAGAGCGTTTACCGCCCGCAGCAGGTGATCTACGTTCTTGTGATCCTTCAAGCGGCCCATGTATATCAGGTCCGCGCCGCCGGAAGCTTTTTTCGCAGACTGGATCCGTTCAAAATCGATTCCGTTCGGAATGACGGTAATTCTACCCTTTGGGACATTCAGAGCGCACAGCTGCTCCCTTCCTTTCGAGCTGATGGAAACCAGCTTTCCCGCTCCGTGCGCCGCTGACCTCTCGAGCAACATGCCCAAAACGGCTTTGGTCCCCGGGAAATACTCTTTCCAGTAGCGGCCCCATACCTCCCACCAATCGACAACGAGCCGACCGCGGCCCAGCGCGCTGTATAGCCTACTGGAAAATATATGGAAATACGGCCATTGCCCCGCGTGCACTATGTCGTAGCCACGAAGCTCTGCGCAGAGGGCCATTTTCCAGCCGAAATAGAGTGCCTCGCGAAGATCCCGCTTCCCGTCTTCGCCATAAAGTCGCACACAGCGCCCGACACCATGATAGGTGATCCCGCTGTGATCTATCGTGTCTTCGCCGTCCCAGCAGCGAAGCGAGTACCAATGTATATCCCAACCGACACTATGAAGGCGCCGGGCGATCTCGAAAAGTCTCTTCTGCCCGCCTCCCTGCACAAAGGGATAGGGACAATCATAGACAATAGCCAGCTTTCCGCGGTCCTTCATGGAGCAATACTGTGCCGGACAATCGAACAGGCAATCAACTTACAGATTTTCACCCAGGCCGCCTGGCCCGCGCTACCCAAGGACGCCATAAAACCGCGTGTACCATTCCACAAATGCCGCCACACCCTCCTCCACCGACGTCTGCGGCCTGAAACCCACCGCCTGTTCCAGCTCTTCGGTATCGGCATAGGTCGCCTGCACGTCCCCCGGCTGCATGGGCAGCAGGTCCATCTTGGCCTTTTTGCCCAGGCATTCCTCCAAGACCTCGATATAGCGCATGAGCTCCACGGGGTTGTTGTTCCCGATGTTGAACACCTTGTACGGGGCATAGCTGGCGGCCGGATCCGGGGCATCGCCCGTCCACTCCGGGCTGGGCTGCGCCGGCCGGTCGATCACCCGCACCACCCCTTCGACGATGTCGTCGATATAGGTGAAGTCCCGCACCATCTGCCCTTCGTTGAACACGGGGATGGGCTCGCCGGCGAGAATGCCCTTGGTGAACTTGAACAGGGCCATGTCCGGGCGGCCCCAGGGGCCGTAGACGGTGAAGAAGCGCAGCCCGGTACAGGACAATCCATAGAGGTGGGCATAGCTGTGGGCCATCAGCTCGTTGGCCTTTTTGCTGGCCGCGTACAAAGACACCGGGTGGTCAACGTTGTCATGCTCGGAAAAGGGCAGCTTGGTGTTGGCGCCGTAGACCGAGCTGGAGGATGCGAAGACCAGATGGCCGACCCCGGAATGGCGGCAACCCTCCAGGATGTTCCCGAATCCGACCAGATTGCAGTCGATATAGGAATAGGGGTTCTCGATGGAGTAGCGCACGCCGGCCTGGGCAGCCAGATGCATGACCGCATCGAACTTGTTTTCCCGGAACAGCCGCCCCATCCCGTCCCGGTCCACGATGTCCAGCTTCTCGAAAGTGAAACCCGGGTACTGACGGACGCGCTCCAGCCGGGCCTCCTTGAGGCTGACATCGTAGTAGTCGTTCATGTTGTCGATGCCGCAGACCTGGTCACCGCGTTCCAGCAGGCGGATGGCCAGGGCGGAGCCGATGAATCCGGCGGCGCCCGTGATCATTACCTTCATGTTCTTATAGTCTCCACAGATCGATGCCGGCGGCCTGGAAGGCATCCCGGTCCAACGCCGATTTCACGTCCACCACGCCGGCGTCGCCGGCCAGCTTGGCCTGATACGCCTCCATGCCCCGTTCGAGAAAGTCACGATGGGCCACGGCTACCACCATGGCCTCCACGGCTGGCAGCTCGTCCCAGCCCACCAGCTCGACGCCATACTCCTCAACGGCCTCCTCCGGGTCCGCCATGGGGTCGTGGACCACCACACTGGCCCCGTAGGAGCGCAGCTCGTTGATGATGTCGATCACCCGGGAATTGCGCAGGTCCGGGCAGTTCTCCTTGAACGTCAGCCCCAGGACCGCCACTTTCGCATCCCGGATGCAGGAGCCCTTGCGGATCATCTGCTTGACGGTCTGATCGGCGATGTACTTGCCCATGCCGTCGTTGATCCTTCGGCCACCCAGAATAACCTGCGGATGATACCCGATTTTCTCGGCCCTGTATGTGAGGTAGTAGGGATCCACGCCTATACAGTGCCCCCCCACCAGCCCCGGCCTGAAGGGGAGAAAGTTCCATTTGGTGCCCGCAGCCTCCAACACCTCCAGGGTATCGATGCCCAGCTTGTTGAAAATGAGCGCCAGCTCGTTCATCAGCGCGATGTTGAGATCCCGCTGGGTGTTCTCGATGACCTTGGCGGCCTCGGCGACGGCGATGGAGCTGGCCCGGTGCACGCCGGCCTCCACCACGGATTCATACAGGGCCGCCACCTGCGCCAGGGTGTCCGGGTCGTCACCCGACACGACCTTGACGATGTTGTGCAGGCGGTGTTCCTGGTCCCCCGGATTGATACGCTCGGGGGAATAGCCGATGTGGAAGTCGGCTTTCCACTTCATCCCGGAATGCTCTTCCAGAATGGGAACACAGGTTTCCTCAGTGGCG
>Ga0209918_1002048_pt1 | contig 9946 bp, 10 predicted proteins | sample SalPonD_shore_MG_FD_185712 | JGI IMG/M metagenome (GOLD analysis project Ga0209918, IMG submission 185712) | Salt pond soil microbial communities from South San Francisco under conditions of wetland restoration - Salt Pond MetaG... | ecosystem: Environmental > Aquatic > Marine > Intertidal zone >...
GGTTCACGACTGCCTGCGAAGGACATCGTCTGCCCTGCATGCAGATGCACCATCACATAAGACTCGGGCTTGCCGAGCATCGACGCGACTGTCCCCGACGCCTTGGTCAGCAGCACTGTCTGGTCAAACTCGTCAATCTCGACATTGGTGTGCACACTCAGATAGGGCATGGCGCTCCTCCTTCGGTTTCAGGGTTTCAGCCGGCCTCAGCACCAACCGCCTCACCCGCAGGTTCGGCGTGTGCCTCTCGCTGTGCGGCACGCGCGGCCATGCGACGATTGATCACGTTAACGCCGGCTAGGATGAAACCGAGCGCGATGAAGGCGCCAGGCGGCAGGATGAACATCAGGAAATCGGGATACTGGTCGCCGAATACGTGAAAACCGAATAGCTGGCCATGGCCGAAGAGCTCGCGCACCCCGCCCAACAGCATTAGGGCGAAAGTGAAGCCGAGCCCGATCGCCAGCGCATCAGTCACCGAATCGGTCACACTGTGTTTGCTGGCGAAGGCCTCGGCCCGGCCGAGAATAGCGCAGTTGACGACGATCAGCGGAATGAAAAGCCCCAGTACCAGATACATCGCGTGCATCCAGGCATCCATGGCCATGCCGATAATCGTCACGAAGGCTGCGATTACGGTGATATAGGCTGGGATACGAACATTCTTCGGGATCACGCCACGAATCAGCGATACCACGACATTGGAGCCGAGCAGCACCAGCACTGTGGCCGACCCCATCCAGAAGCCGTTCTCGGCACTGGTGGTGACACCGAGCAGCGGGCACATACCCAACAGCTGCGCGAAGATAGTGTTATTATGCCAGAATCCGTCGGCGAAGATTTCTGTCTTTGTCATTGTACCACCTCTCTGGAGGATGATGCCGATTGGCGCGCCTCATGCAGTAGCATCTTCCTGCGTGCCTGGAAGAACTCTAGACCCTGCTTAACCGCTTTGACTACCGCGCGCGGCGTAATGGTAGCGCCGGTAAACTGATCGAAATCACCACCATCCTTCTTCACCGCCCAGCGCGTATTCTCCAGTGTTTTTCCGGAGAAAGAGTGAACCCACGGCTTGTTGCGCACGATGCCGTCGCCCAGTCCCGGCGTCTCCTGATGCTCGGTCACCCGAACAGCATAGATACTTCCATTCGGTTTCACACCAAGCAGGATATGGATCGCACCGGAATAGCCATCCGGCGCCACCACCACCCAAGCGAAAGCGACAATACGGCCGCTCCCGTCGCGCGCAACGTAGACGGGGATCGGCTTGCCATCCCGCTTCACCGTTACCTGGTCGTCCATCGGGCTGTTGGCGTGTGGCGGCAACACCTGCTCCAGCGTCCGGTGCAACATCGCGCGCTGCGCATCGTGGATCGGCTCACGTGTGACCAGATCAGTCACGCCGAGCAGCAGCGTCGCCACCAGAGTCACCACAGTCAGGGCAACGACCATCATCACCATATCATGTGTCTGGCCGGATGTTTTTTTCATCGCAGACCCTTGCCATAAACACGCGGACGGAAGTAGTGGTCGATCAGCGGTACAGCGCTGTTCATCAGCAATACTGAGAACATCGCCCCCTCCGGATAGCCGCCGAAGGTGCGGATACTCCAGGTCAGCACACCGCAGCCAACACCGAAAACCAGTTGACCGCGCGGTGTCACCGGCGAGGTAACCGGATCGGTCGCCATGAAGAAGGCGCAGAGGATCAGTCCTCCGGCCAGCACATGGAACATCGGCGGTGCGAAGTGCTCTCCGTTAACCTGATGGAAAATAAGGGCGAGCAGCGCCACCGTGGCTATATAGGCGGTGGGGATATGCCAGCTAATGATATGGCGGGCCAGCAGATAGCCACCGCCGAGCAGCAACGCCAGCGCCGAGGTCTCGCCGAGACTTCCTGCCTCCCCACCGAGGAAGGCATGCAAGTAGCTGTAGTGGTAATTCTGCAGCGCCTCAGCCACCCCGATACCCTGTGACCACTCCGTCTTCACATGCCCCAAGGGGCTCGCCATGGTGATCGCATCCAGCCCCTGACCGAGTGCGGCTGGTCCGTGCCAAAAGAGCGCCCAGCACTGTGCGAAGTCGTAGAGATCGACCTGCGGTACGCCACCGGCGTGCATCGGCATGATCCAGGTGGTCATGTTCAACGGAAAGGAAATCAGCAGTACCACCCGTGCCGTCAGGGCCGGATTGAAGGGATTGTAGCCGATACCACCATAGACCTGTTTACTGAGCAGGATCGCCACCACACAACCAATCAACGGCATCCACCACGGCACCGAAGCGGGCAGCACCAGTGCCAGAAAGAGTCCGGTAAGGGCGGCCGAACCGTCGCCGACCGGTGCAGTTGAGCGCCCCATCATGCGCAGGCAGACCATCTCGGTCAGCATGCATCCGCCGATACAGATCACGAACAGGAACACTGCCAGCCAACCGAACATATAGATGGCCACCAGTGAGGACGGCACTAGCGCCAGAATCACGGCCACCATGTTGGCACGAATGGTGTCGCCTCCGTGTATATGGGGAGAGCTGATCAGCGTACTCATTCGCTGTCTCCCTTCTTCTCTTGCTCCGGAGCATCCGCTTCGATAGCCGCCGGTTTGGCATCGGTCGTCTTGCTGCGCTGCTGTTTCACCCGCGAGCGTTTGGCGGCCCGTTCGGCCTGTTCGCGTGCCAGCCGATTGTCCCGCGCCTCGTTCCGTGCCTTCGACTGTTCGGCAAAGGCGCGTTCCTGTTCAATCTTCGCCACCTGTCCCTTGGCATAGCGGAAGTAGTGCACCAGTGGAATATGGGAAGGACAGACGTAGCTACAGCAGCCGCATTCGATGCAGTCGAACAGATCATACTCCTGACCGCGGTCGAACTGATCATGGCGGCAATGCCAAGCCAGTTCGTTGGGCACCAGTCCCACCGGACAGACCTCGACACACTTGGCACATCGGATGCAGGGCTGCTCCACCGCATGCTCGCTGTAGAGACCACCGCTCTTCATGGCGAGTACACCGTTGGTCGATTTGACCACCGGCACGTCGGTGCGGGGCAGACACTCACCCATCATCGGCCCGCCGTGGATGACGCGCATTCCCTCCAGATCCTCCAGCCCGGCACGAGCGAAGAGGAACGGCATCGGCGTACCCAGCCGCACACTCATGTTGGTCGGGTTCGGCACGGCATCGCCGCTGACCGTCACTACCCGCTCGGTCAGCGCACGTCCCAGTACGACGGCATCATGAATCGCCTTAGCGGTGCCGACATTGTGGCACAGCAGCCCGACCTGCGCCGGAAGCTTGCCGCTCGGCACCTCGCGACCGGTCAGTGCCTGAACCAGCTGCTTTTCGCCCCCCTGGGGGTAACGTGTCGGCAGCACGCGCACGCTGATCCCTTCCGTACCGTCGATCCGCTGCAATGCATCACGGACAGCCTCGGCGGCATCCTGCTTGTTGTCCTCGATGGCAATAATGCCGTTCTTCGCCCCGGCGACATGCATGATCACATCCATGCCGCGGATCATCTCCTCGGCCCGCTCCAGCATCAGCCGGTGGTCGTTGGTCAGATACGGCTCGCACTCGACTCCATTCAGGATGACCGTATCGATTGGATTGCGATGGTCGTGCAACTTGATGAAACTCGGGAAGACCGCGCCGCCCAGCCCCGCGATCCCTCCGAGCCGGATACGCTCGCGCACCACGGAAGGCTCCTGTTCGCGGTAGTCGGGCATCGGCGTCAGGCTCTCGTCCCACGCATCCTCGCCATCCGGTTCGATGAAGATGGAGAGCCTTCCGAGCCCCGATGGATGCGGCACCGGATGCTCCTCCAGCTTGACCACCGTGCCCGAAGTTGAGGCGTGTACCGGCACCGAGACATAGCCCTGCGACTTGGCGACCTTCTGCCCACGCAGTACCCGGTCTCCAACATCCACCAGCGGCGCGCACACCTCGCCGATATGCTGTTTAACCGGTAGAATCAGAAGTGGCGGCACGGGGCACTCCCGGATCGGTGCCGCCTCCGTCAATTTCTGCTGGGACGGATGCACACCACCGGGGAATCCACCCATCGCTCGCCTGAAAAGGGTTTGCAACATCTATGCGGTCCTTTCGACCATATCACGCGCCATTGCCACCCTCCCAGACCAATCAGAACATATACAAATCATGAAAGACAGCCTACAACGGCTGTTCACTTACGGTATGCTGCTGCGGTGGGGACCAGGTCCACTCTTCCAGCACCTCAGGCTTGAGCACCATGTCGATACAATCCACCGGGCAGGGTTCCACGCAGAGCGTGCATCCCGTGCAGTGATCCTCGATTACCGTATGGTACTGCTTCGGCGCACCGATGATCGCATCCACAGGACAGGCCTTGATGCAGAGCGTGCAGCCAATGCACTCGTCCTCGCGGATGAAGGCCAGCATCGGCGGCGACGGCTCCTCCTCCAGCGGTTTCGGATCCGCTCCCATTAGATCGGCGATGGAGAGCATCGCCCGCTCACCACCCGGTACGCAGTGATTCACATCAGCCTCGCCTCTCGCCACCGCCTCGGCATAGGGACGGCAACCGGGATAGCCGCACTGGCCGCACTGGGTCTGCGGCAGCACCTGATCGATCCGGTCCGCCATCGGATTACCCTCGACATGGAAAACCCGCGATGCGATCGCCAGAAGCAGTCCGGCCACGAGGGCCGCACCGCCCAGACTCAATATGGCTGCCACGATACTCATGGGTGTAACACCACCTCCTGCAACAGACGCCACGGCACCAAACAAGATGCCGACACAAGGAACAGTATATATACCGTGAATTTATTCAATAACACAAAAAGTCTGTGAATTAACCCTTAACCAGCCCTGAAAAGCCCATGAAGGCAAGGCTCATCAGGCCTGCCGTGATCAGCGAGGCCGGCGAGCCCTTGAAAGCCGCCGGGATCGGGGCCTTGTCGATACGCTCACGCAGGCCCGAGAAGAGCAGCAGCACCAGCGCGAAACCAAGCGCCGAACCGAAACCATAGAGAGCGGAGGACATAAAACCGTGCTTCTTCTGTACGTTCAGCAGCGCCACGCCGAGCACGGCGCAGTTGGTGGTGATCAGCGGCAGGAAGATGCCCAATGCCTGATAGAGCACGGGACTGGTTTTATGGATCAGCATCTCGATGAACTGCACCAACACCGCGATGATCAGGATGAAGAAGATGGTCTGCAGGTAGAGCAAATCCAGCGGGATCAGCACATACTGCTGCACCAGCCACGACGCGGTCGAGGCAAGCGTCATCACGAAAAGTACAGCCAACGACATGCCGACGGCCGTCTCCAGCTTGCCAGAGACACCAAGGAAGGGACAGATGCCGAGGAACTTGGTCAGCACGAAGTTGTTGACCAGCACGGCGGAAAGCAGGATCAGCGCAAAATCACCCATGGCCACAGTATAGAAGCCAGAATCCAAGGGGTATATAGCTTTTTAAGTGTGGCTTTTAGGCCGACATTGGCAACCGGTAACCACTCATCTACTCTTGGAGAGTCGATTCAAGTAGGCAAACGTCGCGGCGATGCTGTTAGAACGTACGATGTGACAAGGAGCGGACATGAAGGTCGGGGCCAACCTGAACGCAATCAACAACATCGGCACGATGCAGCAGGTATCGGCGAACAATGTCGCCAACGCGCTGACTCCCGGTTTCAAGGCGAGCCGGGCGGTGCAAAACGGCGACACGGTCACCATCAGCCAGGAGGCACGCCACGCCGCCATCAGCAGCAACGGCCGACCGATGTCGACCACCGATCTGGGGCAGGAGATGGTGCAGATGACCGTCAACAAGGCGTCGCTGAACGCCAACGTCAAGGCGATCCGGACCCAGTCTGAGATGAGCCAGGTGCTGCTCTCTATCATCGGCAAATGACCATCACCCCTGAACCCAGACCATGAAGCCGATCCGCCGCCTCTTTCCCGTCATCCTCATCGCCCTGCTGACACTGGCCAACTCGCCGGCGGCCGCGGCCGATACGGCCACGATCCAGCTCAGGATCACTGACGTAAAACCGGGGGAAGGCGGTTCCATCAATATCCTGCTGTATGACCGCGATGGCTGGCTGACGCCGAAGAAGGCGATCCGCCACATCGAGATCCCCGTGGACGACAGGCAGACATACGAGATCGATCTGACCGATATCCCCTACCCGGCGATCTATGCCGTGCAACTCTTCCAGGATCAGAACGACAATCACGAACTGGACATGCACTGGCTCCCCTGGCCCGGCCCCGACGAACCCTACGGCTTCTCCAACAACTACAAGCCCTTCGGCAAACCTACCTTCACCAAGGCGAGTTTCCCGCTGAACAAGAAGAGACTCTCGCTCCAGATCAGAATGAAAAAATAACGTAGAAAAATAAATGGCTATTTACATTCCTAAAGGCTTAGGAACATCACCATGCTTATCAGCCAACCACCACAAATCTGTTAACGCAATCCAGAATTCATAAACTTCATCGTCCGGCATTTCTCTATTACATCTCCAAAAGTTAATAACATGTCGCCTTCCAAGTTGCCCCAAATGATGAACCCCCATTGATGTTGAGAATTTTGCAAAACGTAACATTTGTTTTTGTCGGCGTTTTCGAACGGCCTTCTCTCCTTTACGAATGTACATCCGAGAAACAACTCTAATCTCACCTTCCAAATTCACCGTCTACCCCCAATATATGAAGAAACGACATCAATTCGACCATGACCCAACTCTTTCGCTATCACTTGTCGTGCATGTTTGTCTAAATCTTTATCTACGATACGCCCACCATTACATGGAGCTGGTTGATTTGTGATTGAGAAATACTTCTCGGCCGCATATGCTGATCTTAATTCACGATAACCATAAATATTTAAATATCTTAAAACCTTACGACCTTTGGACAATTCATTATTATTCCATTTTTTCCAATTCATATTTTCAGGAATTAAGGAATCGCCAGAGCCTTGGAACTCGGCGGCTTTTTTAATGATCTCAACTTGATCTGGATTAATTTCTTCTAATTTCCGAGGTCTTCCACCTTTAGATCCCTTTGTAATTGAGATGATGCCATCGCCAAGTAATTCATTATATGACGAGACACAATCTATTAATGATGCTTCTTTAACCCTTAATCCTAGAAATATACAAAGCTCGGCAATGTATGCCTGGCGATGTAATCCCGACATTCTGATTTTTTCAATTCCTTCGCAAATGATGGATAAGGCGCAAGTTGGACATCTTCTTACGGATGACCTCTTTGGTATTTCACAATCGCGTGTTGGAGATATAGACTCCCATTGCCCGCTTGAAGCCTTTGAAAGGACAGTATTTATAGCTGATACAAGGCATTGTGCATAACAAGATTGTATTTGTTCATGCATGACCAAATCTGCCAACCCTTTCCCATATCTAATCACACAATCAGGCGATATTGATTCCAATCGATTAATTCCATTATCTTGTAAAAATGAAACAAACTTCCTAAAACGATAACACAAAGTCCCATAACTCGAATATGAAAACTCTTTGTGATATACACCATGCCTTATTGACATCATTGCTGCACTGAACATGTCCCTGCTTTTCCATCCGTAGTTTCTACTCATTTTCATTTACTCCTTACATAATTTTCTCCTTAAAAAATTTAGAGCCGTGCCCTCTTAAATCCAGAGGGCACGGCCCCGCTGGCATAAAAACCAGCTCCTCGAAGGCCACAATAAAAGTTAAGTTTTAAATGCACGCGATTACACTCGCGGCTAATGTCGAGGATATTATTTTCCAATTTTCAAGTTTAATTTATGAAGCTGGCCAAGCTATCACAACCACAAGAAGTGCGTGGCCTACTGAAGAGGTCACGTGGATATTCTGATACGAAGCGCTTCATTTATCACGAGGCGTCTTTCGTCTTTATTATGATTACCCACCGTAAATCCAGCGAACAATCATATTGTGACAATAACCTAACCGTGTACTGCCAAAAACTCTTTCTGGGTAGGGCCAGAACCCATAACCGCGCACCATCAAAAAGATAGCGAACGGATTCATGCATAAATTATAATGTTTTTATAATTTGTCAAGTTTTCCGTCATGTTTTTTGAGCATCTATTCTTGACAAAAATGGTAGGGTATTAGACGGTTCGACCTAAATTTGGTCAGGAGATGGTACGAATGAGCGACGTCAGTCAGGAACAAGTACTCAAAGCCCTCAGCAATATTATCGATCCCGATCTGGGCAAGGACATCGTCACCCTCGGGTTCGTCAAAGACCTCTCGATTGAATCGGGGCGGGTCTCGTTCACCATCGAGCTGACCACACCCGCCTGCCCAGTGAAGGAGCAGTTCCGCCAGCAGGCGACCGAACTGGTGGGCGCCATCGCCGGCGTGCAGGACGTGCACGTCAACATCACCTCGCAGGTACAGTCCGGCAAGAGCGGCGTGACCGCCATCCCCGGCATCAAGAACATCATCGCTGTCGCTTCCGGCAAGGGCGGGGTCGGAAAATCGACCACAGCGGTCAATCTGGCCGTGGCACTGGCGCAGACCGGAGCCCGTACCGGGCTGCTGGATGCCGATATCTACGGCCCCTCGATCCCCAGCATGATGGGGCTCGCTGACAAGGAGCCCGAGCTGCGCGAGAAGACGCTGATTCCACTGGAGAACTACGGCGTACGCACGATCTCCATCGGTTTCCTGATCGACGAGGATCAGGCGGTAATCTGGCGCGGTCCGATGGTGGCCGGCGCCCTGACGCAGCTTCTCAACGATGTTGCCTGGGGCGATCTCGACTACCTCGTCATCGACATGCCACCGGGTACGGGCGACGCCCAACTGACACTGGCGCAGAAGGTGCCGGTGACCGGCGCAGTAATTGTCACCACCCCGCAGGACATCGCAGTGGCCGATGCGCGCAAGGGCATCGCCATGTTCCAGAAGGTGAACGTACCGGTGCTCGGTCTTGTCGAGAACATGAGCGTCTTCGTCTGCCCGCACTGCGGTGAACAGAGCCACATCTTCGACGAGGGGGGTGCAGATCGACTGGGCGAGAAGTACAACACCGAGGTTCTGGCACGCATCCCGCTCGACATCAAGATCCGCGAGAATTCCGACGGAGGCACTCCGATTGTTGCCTCGCTGCCCGACTCCGATCAGGCAAAGGCCTACAGCGAGATGGCCGGCGAAGTGGCGCGCAAAATCAGCGTCCTCAACAGCCGTAAGGTGGAGATCCCCATCGTCCAAATGGGCTGATCCCATCATATCCGCAAGGTGGACATGACACAGAGGGCGCCCTAGGCGCCCTCTCTTTTGAACGGTTCCAGTGGCACTGTGTCCTTGGCCGACATGCGCACGGTCACCCTCACCGTCTCCCCGTCCATCGACTGCGCCAGCACATGGCCGTGGCTGTGGCAGTAGGCCAGCATGCGCCCGTCCGAGGCGGGGATGGCCAGCTCCATCTCCTCCATGTCGAGCTCAAGCCATTTGCGCAGCAGATCAAGCAGCTCCGGCACGCCGCGTCCGTCCAGTGCGGAGAGCGCCACCCGGCTACCGGCCACCTCCGGCACGATGTGCGAGGCGACCCGCGGAACGAGATCGGCCTTGTTCCACACCTCGACAACCGGCGGTGCCTCGGCATGGTCGAGTCCCAGCTGTGCCAGCGTATCGTTGACCACTTCGCCGTGCATGACGACCTCGGGATCAGATGCATCGCGCACATGCAGGATTAGATCGGCCTCGACGACCTCCTCCAGCGTTGCCCGAAAGGCATCCACCAATTCGTGCGGCAAATCCTGCACGAAACCCACCGTATCGGAGAGCATCAGTCGTCCTCCCTCCTTCAGCTCCACCATGCGAAGGGTCGGATCGAGGGTGGCGAAGAGCTGATCGGCTGCACGCACGTCGGCCTCGGTCAGCCGGTTAAAGAGCGTCGACTTGCCGGCGTTGGTGTAGCC
>Ga0209918_1002051_pt1 | contig 9939 bp, 9 predicted proteins | sample SalPonD_shore_MG_FD_185712 | JGI IMG/M metagenome (GOLD analysis project Ga0209918, IMG submission 185712) | Salt pond soil microbial communities from South San Francisco under conditions of wetland restoration - Salt Pond MetaG... | ecosystem: Environmental > Aquatic > Marine > Intertidal zone >...
TGGCCGCACCGGACTTCCCGTTTCACCCGCATATCGGATCGATATACGGACACCCGAAACGCCGTGAATGATACCTTGAAAAAATGAAACTGCCAGACCGTAAACGGAGTCGATCCGACTGGACAAGAGCGCCTCAGCCACACCCCTGTTCAGCGCAGACATCCTCCGGCTGCAACGTGGCATGCTCGATCCCCTGTTCATGCAGAGACTGCAGAAGCCGGGGTAATACGGTCGGCCACTCGGTCATGCGCATCACCTGCACGTGTGCCGACAGACCGAGTTGCCCGTTAGGTAGCGGCCATACATGCAGATGGTGTATTCCCCGGATGCCCTCCATACCCCCCATCAATGTCTCGATCTCGGAAAGGTTGATGCCGGGTGGAACCCCTTCCATCAGCTCCAGTGTCGTTTCGCGCACGAGACGCCAGCCGCCCCAAGTGAGAATGGCTGCCACCACAAACGACAGGATGGGATCGATCGGCATCCATCCCGTCAGCAGGATAACCGCGCCGGCAATCATCGCCGCGACCGACCCGAGCGCGTCACCCAGCACATGCCAGTAGGCTGCCCGAGTGTTGATATCTTCACCGCCATGCAGCCAGCGCAACACGATCAGGTTGACTGCCAGTCCCAGAATGGCAATAGCCATGACCACGCGCCCCTGTACGTCGGGCGGCGAGACCAAACGGCCGAAAGCCTCCCAGACGATCCAGCCGCTCAGAAACCAGAGCCCTAGGCCATTCGCCTGCGCCGCCAACACCCGAGCACGACCGTAACCATAGGTCATTCCGGCATGAGCCGGTCGTCTTGCAATGCGACCCGCGACGACCGCCAGACCCAACGCCACGATATCGGAGAGCATGTGACCGGCATCGGCCAGCAACGCCAGTGAATGGGCCCACCAGCCACCCGCCAGTTCCACGACGGCGAGAAGCGCGGTCATCCACATGGCATAACTCAGATGATTCTGATGATGCGCATGGTCATGCGCGTGACTCATGTCTGACCTCCCCGGACTGAGGCAACTTCACAACCACGGACAACCCGCCAAGGGGTGATTGGCCGAACGTGAGTTCGCCGTTATAGGCGGATACGATATCATCCACAACGGCCAGACCAAGCCCATGACCCGGTGTCGACTCATCGGCCCGGACACCACGCTGCAGCAACTGCTGAACCTGCGCCTCCGCCATGCCGGGGCCGTTGTCCTCAACGCGGATGATCAGCGTGGCTGGCTTCCGTTCCACGGTAAGATCAACGCGTGAGCGGGTCCATTTGCAAGCGTTATCGAGCAGGTTGCCGGCCAGCTCCAGCATGTCCTCCCGGTCGGCAGCGATATGCAGTTGCGACGGGACCTTGACCTCGACAGCCAATCCCTTGTCCGCATACACGGCCATCAGTGCCCGCGCCACACCCTCCAGATCCGCCTTCGGATGACGCCAGGCCCCGGTCGAAGAGAGGCCGGCAAGTCGTGCGCGGGAGAGTTCCCTTTCGATTCGCGTCTCGATCTCGCTGACATGCGCCAGCAACCGCTGCCGGCTCTCTTCGTCCACCTCCTCATGACGCTGAAGGCTCTGGCTGATCAGGGTCAGTGGTGTCTTCAGCGCATGCGCCAGATTTCCAAGTGAGTTGCGCGAACGCTCCAGCCGCTGTCGCATCAGTACCAGCAGACGGTTCACCTCGTCGACCAGTGGCTGAATCTCGGCCGGGACTACCTGTGAGAGCTGTTCGATATCGCCCTGCTCCAGACGCAGCAACTCCCGCTGCACCCGGGTGAGGGAGCGCAGGCTGACACGCACCAATACGGCCTGCAGAGCCAGCAATCCGAAGAAGATCACCAGCGACACCAGCAGGAGTCGGTGCTGGAAACGCCGCGCATCCTTCTCGAAGGTCGAGGTATCCTCGGCCACTGTAATATCGATGATGTGATTGTCCTTCTCGAAACTGCGCGTCAGAAGCAACAGTGGCTGCCCTTCCGGCCCCACGCCGTGATGGAGCCCGTCACCCGGTTCCGGCAAAGTCTCATCCCACAGCGAACGCGAATGAATGGCCTGATCGTCTGTATGGATGACGAAGTAGTGGCCGGAAAAGGGGCGGTTGTAGATAGCGGAAAGGTGCCCTGGCTCCAGCTGCATACGCCCGCCCTCCGCCGGTTCCAGTGCTGCCAGGATACCCTCGATATCATGCTCCAGGCGTGAGCCGAGGATATCGTGATTCAGCTGTTTCACCTCGATATCGACCACCCATATTTGGGCGGCAAAGAGCAACACCAGACTGAGGCTCAACCCCAGTGCTAGGCGAAGCCCTAGCGACATGCCGCATCCGCATCGAATACATAGCCCTGCCCTCGCCGCGTCTGGATATAGGCTCTGCCCAGCTTCTTGCGAAGGCGGCTGATATAGACCTCGATAATATTGCTGTCGAGATCCTCGGCATCGTCATAGACATGCTCAATCAGCCTAGGACCGGAGACCACTTCGCCGACATGCAGCATCAGGTAGCGCAGCAAGCGAAACTCGGTTCCGGTCAGGGTGATCTCCTCGCCATTTTGGTAGGCACACTGACGTCCCTCATCGAGCGATATACCACCGGCCTCGATCTTCCCGGCCACGACACCATGGCTGCGACGCATCAGCGCCTGCAACCGGGCAAGCAACTCCTCAACATGGAAGGGCTTGGTCAGATAATCGTCGGCACCGGCCCCGAAGCCGTCGACCTTCTCATGCCAGGCACCCCGCGCCGTCAAGATCAGAACCGGTGTGGCAAGCTGACGGTCGCGCCATTGCCTCAACACCTCGAGCCCGGAGAGCTTCGGCAAGCCCAGATCGAGCACAATCACATCGTAGGGCTCGCTCCCTCCCATAAAAAGCGCCTCTTCGCCATCATGCACCGAGTCCACGGCATACCCCGCCTGCCGAAGGTCCCGCTCCAGACTCTCAGCCAGTTCCGCGTCATCCTCTGCCAGCAGCAGCCGCATCAGTCGTCATCATCCGCTGGCAGGGGCTTGCCGCTTTTCGCATCGAACAACCTCTTCCGGACCACACCATCCCGACCGAGAGTCTCGATCTCGTAGACCAGCCGTCCGTTCTTTCTCTCCAACTCTACCTCCAACACCTGGTCGGTTTTGCTGTTGACCCCTGCCCGCTGCAGGATTTCGCTCAGCGGCAACACCTTGCCTTGCTGGCGCAGTTCACGAGCCACATCGTGGTCGTCGTCCGCCCAGGCAGGCAGTGACAACATCAGCACCAAAAGGCCCGCCATCCATCTGGAACCGGTTCTAATCATGCCATCTTCCATAACCCGGAATCCTAACAGTCTCCTCCTCGAACACACCCCTCGCAGCCTGCGTGTGGCAGGCCTGACAGTTGGAAAGCGAGCGCACCCTCGGATTGCCGGCGATCATGCGGGACGGAATCTCGCCATGCTTACGCCTGAAATAGGGCAAATGCGTGATCCGCAGGGGCGCCTCTCTGGCGGAGAGGCGACGCAACAGCTTGCGCGAAACCTCATCACGCCTGACATCCCCTGCATTATGGACGAGATAACGTGTCAGCACCTTTTTTGTCCGCCGCGAAAGGGAGGCATCCTCACCGAAATGCTCATCCAGATCAGACATGATCCGTCGCCACGAACGTGCGGGCAGCAATCCGGGCGGATAGGCGAAATGGCAGGCGCCGCACTCCGAGGCGTAACGCTTATCGCTCACCGGTGCCACGCCCTGCTCCCGTAAATAACCCTGCCTCGACCACTTCCTGTCTCCCCATTCGCCTTCATCTTCGCCCATGGCAATGCCGGACACCGCTGTCCCAAGGCAGATGGCAAACAGGGCACTACCCATCCAGATACGATTTTTCTTCATTGTCTTCTCCTTCTTGTTACTGAGACTGAATAAACATCAGAAGGTCGCCCTTCTCCTGCGACGTACAGACACGTCCGAGCACACTACGGCAGTTTCGCCGGAACCACTTTTCAATCTTGTCCGGGTCGCTCAAACGTTCCGGATTCCGGCTCGGGGCCATTGCCTCAATCAGCTTGCCGGTCCGGATATGGCGCCCCTGCCGCGTAAGATCGCTGGTATGGCAGCTGGCACAGCTGATCTCCTTTCCGCTGCGCCGGTCGACATGCGTCGTCGTCCAGATCTGTCTGCCATGCGCGGCACTGAAATTCGAAGCGCCTTCACTCCGGTACTGCTGCAACAACGGCTGTACGACCGCCTCGCTTCCCCACGCCGATGGAGTGGTGATCAACATCATTACTGCAAAGATCAAACGCGACATATCAAGTCTCCTTGCCATACAGTGGTTTGCGTCCATGAATCATGGATGCCACTAGATTCTCCTTCTGGAATGCGCTTTCAACGGCTACCCCGAAAAGGTGAAGACCGACGAGCGCCGCCACTGCATCAGCCAGCCACGAATGCACCTGCTCCAGAAGGCCGAGCTGACGCTCATCGAGCATGGCATACAGCACTGCAAGCGGACCGGCATCCTGCTGGGCGCCGTAGAGCGCCACACCGCTTGCCGTCAACAACAGCAACCCTGTCAGCAACGCGAAGATCATCGCGCCGCCTGCCGGATTATGCCCAACCCAGCGTTCGACACGTCTTTTGACGAGTCCGGCAAGATGCGATGCGATCTGATACGGGGAATAGAGAAAATCACTGAAGCGCGCATGCGGTGTGCCCAGAACACCCCATATGAACCGGAAGAGGAGGAGGCCCGCCACAATCGACCCGGCCAGCACGTGCAGCTCAAGCCAGCGTGCCCCGGCCAGATAATTAAAGACGAAGCAGCCGGCCAGCAGCCAGTGGAACAACCGCACCAGCGGATCCCATACGAGAATTGTGCCCTTCTGCATGGGAGCACATTAGCGACTGCTGGCTGAAATGAAGCTGAACGCGAAAATTAGAGACGCCGGGCAATAATTGCCCGGCGCCGAAAACACAATCAGGCGATACCGACCAGAGCGGCGCGGCAGGCGTGGATCAGCGGTCCTGGGAAGAAACCGATCGCCACCACCGCAATGGCAGTGAGCGCAACCGTTGCCTGCATCAGACGATTATCGGAGAAGTTGAACGCCACCCGCTCCTCGTCGAAATAGATGTATTTGACGATACGGATGTAATAAAAGGCGCCGATGACCGAGAAGAGCAGCGCGGTAACCACCAGATAGAGGTGGCCGGCCTCCACCGCCGCGATGAAGATGGTGTACTTGGCCCAGAACCCGCCCAGAAAGGGAATGCCGGCCAGCGAGAACATGAACAGCCCCATCGCCAAGGCATAGCCCGGTCGGGCGCGCGACAGACCGGCAAAATCATCCAGCAGCTCGCCCTGGATCCCTTCGCGACGCATCAGCACGATGATGGCAAAGGTCCCCATCGTCATGAACAGGTAGACGGACATATAGACTAGAACAGCCGCGTACCCGCTGGCCGTAGCGGAGAGCAGCCCCAGCAGCACGAATCCGACATGACCCACCGTCGAGTAGGCCAGCATCCGCTTGATATTGCGCTGCGCGATCGCGGCCAGATTTCCCACCGCCATGGTCATCACCGCCAGCCAGCTGAGCAGCGTCACATAATCGGACTGCAGGGCCGGTAGCACATCGACCAGCACGCGGATGAACACGGTGAACCCGGCCACCTTCGGACCGACCGACATGAAAGCGGTGATCGGCGTCGGCGCACCCTCATAGGCATCCGGCGTCCACATGTGGAACGGAGCGGCGGAAACCTTGAAGGCCATACCCGAAAGCAGCAGTACAAAGCCCAGCATGACCGCCATCCGCGAACCCTCCGGCGCATTGGCGATGCCGTGCCCGATCGTCGTGAAATCAAGGCTTCCGGTCACGCCGTAGAGATAGCTGACACCGTAGAGAAGCAGACCGGATGCGAGTGAACCGAGGATGAAATACTTCAGTGCCGCCTCGCTGGAACGCAGTACATCGCGCTGATAACCGACCAGCACATAGGTGCAGAGCGACATCAACTCCAGCCCCAGATACATGGTGACGAAGCTAGTGGCCGAAACCATCAGCATCATGCCAAGCATGGCGAAGAGCATCAGCGAGTAGTACTCGCCCTTGTTCGGCTCGTTCTTCATATAATCGAGCGACAGAATGATCGAAAACACCGTACCGGCAAAGATCAGAACCTTGCTGAAGGCTGAAAACGGACCAAGGATGAAAAACCCGTAAAAGGCCTCCACAGGCGTGGGCGCGCAGACAAACAGTGTCAGGAATGCGCCGACAAAACAGACGACAATCGCCATATAGGCGACCCAATGCTTGCGCCCTTCCGGCAGGAAAAGATCCCAGAGCAGCAGGCCCATGGCCGCAACGGCCACCAACATCTCGGGCATCAGAAGCTGCAGATGCTCGGGAAAGGGGAACGGAGTAGTTACATGAGCCATGTTATCCACCTCAGTGCATCACGATTTCTTGGGATACCGACTGCATTTGCGCCAGTGCGTGCGCCGCATCGAGCTTGCTAGCCGTCGCCTGGTCGACCAGATGGGCTACGGAGACGTGCATTACATCCAGTACCGGCATCGGATAGAAGCCGATCCACACCACTAGCATGATCAGCGGCACAAAGAAGCCGAACTCACGCACGCTCATTTCACGCATCGACTTGACCGAATCCTTGACCAGATCACCCATGATCACTCGCTTGTACATCCACAGCGTATAACAAGCCGACAGCACCACACTGGTCGCCGCTCCCACCGCCACCCACTTGGCCGAAAAGGCGAAAACATTATGGTGATCGGCCGAGAAGGTACCGAGCAGCACCAGAATCTCGCCGATGAACGAGGAAGCGCCAGGCAAGGCCACATTGGCCATGGCGAACACCATAAAGACCGCTGCGAATATCGGCATGACGTTCACGACACCGCCGTAGGCCGAAATCTCGCGAGTATGCAGCCGGTCGTAGAGCACGCCGACACATAGGAAGAGCGCCGCGGCGACAAAGCCGTGGCTGATCATATTGATAATCGCACCCTCAAGCCCCTGCTGCGTTAGCATGAAGGTTCCCAGCGTGACGAAGCCCATGTGGGCGATCGAGGAGTAGGCGATCAGTCGTTTCATGTCCTGCTGCATCATTGCCACCAGCGAGATATAGATGATGGCGACGAGGCTCAACACCACGATGAACGGTACAAAGTACTGCGAGGCGTCCGGGCAGATCGGCAGCGAGAAACGCAGGAATCCGTAGGCACCCATCTTCAGCAGTACGCCGGCCAGGATAACGGAGCCAGCCGTCGGCGCCTCGGTATGCGCATCCGGAAGCCAAGTATGTACAGGCCACATCGGCACCTTGACAGCAAAGGCGAAGAAGAATGCGAGCCAGAGCCAGAATTGCCACTGGAAGTCGAACGGATAGTTCATCAGCTCGAGGATGTTGAAGGTATGGCCTGCCTTGAAATACATGGCCAGTACCGCGACCAGCATCAGCACCGAACCAGCTAAAGTGTAGAGGAAGAACTTGATGGTGGCATAGACACGGTTCTTTCCGCCCCAGATACCGATGATCAGGTACATCGGGATCAGCATCGCCTCCCAGAAGAAGTAGAAGAGGATGGCATCCAGCGCGGCAAACACGCCGATCAGCGTCGTCTCCAGAACCAGGAAGGCGAGCATATACTCCTTGACCCGGTTCTCAATGCAGCGCCAGGCCGAAACAATACAGACCACCGTCAGCATGCTGGTCAGCAGGATGAACGGCATGGAGATGCCATCGACACCAAGGTGATAGTTAATGTGGAAGGAGGAGACCCAGGGGTGAAACTCCTCGAACTGCATATGCGCCGTGCTGTTATCAAAGGCGAAGGCCAGCGGCAGGGTGGCGATGAAAGTCACCATGGAGACCGCCAGTGCGGCCCAGCGCACCGCCATATCGCCCCGGACGAACAGCCAGATACCCAGCGCACCGACCGCCGGCAGGAAGGTGCAGATGCTCAGTAACGGCAGGCCAAGTACATTGTGAAGCGGTTCCATCATCACTCCCCTCAACCCTTCAACATCAGATAGGTCAGCAGCCCGAAGACGCCGATGACCATCGCGAATGCATAGTGGTAGACCATGCCCGTCTGCAGACTCCGCATGCGCTCCATACCGGACCGCACCGAACCGACGATACCGCCATGCACGGCCATGCCGTCGATCAGCCCCTGATCGGCCCGTTTCCAGAGCAGCGTACCGAGACGGCGAGCCGGCATCACAAAGATGGCCCAGAACAGCTCGTCAAAGCGCCACTTGTCCAGCAGAAAGGCGTGAATGCGCGGGAAGGAGGCGGCAATTCTGGCGGGATGCGGCGTCTCCCGGAGATACATGACAAACGCAGTCGCGATACCGGCAAACGCCAGCATGAGGGCGCCGTACTCATGAAAGAAACCGAGGCTATTAGTGTGCTCCAGTGCCTCCAGACGCATCAGCGGATTATGATCGTCCATCACAAAGATGCTGTTGCCAAAATAGCCCGCCATGGTCTCCTCGTCGGTAATGTTCAGCACATCGGCACCCCACCAGCCGGCCAGCACCGCGCCGACGGAGAGCACCATCAGCGGCACGGTGATTACCTTGGGCGACTCATGCACATGCGCCTTGGTCTCGGCCGGAAGGCGATCCGAGTTGTGGAAGGTCAGCAGGAACATGCGGAAGGTATAGAACGCAGTCATGAAGACGGCGGAGAGGACGCACCAGTAGGCGAACTCGCTGGGCCAGCCCATGCCGCGCACCGACGCCGCCTCGATGATCAGATCCTTCGACCAGAAGCCGGCAAAAGGCGGTATACCGGAGAGCGCCAGAGCGCCGATCAGCATCGTCACATAGGTGACCGGCATGTACTTCCTCAGATGACCCATACGACGGATATCCTGATCGGCCAGCACCGCATGAATCACCGAACCGGCGCCGAGGAAGAGCAGCGCCTTGAAGTAGGCATGCGTCATCAGATGGAACACGCCGACCGAATAGGCGGAAACCCCACAGGCGACGAACATGTAGCCAAGCTGCGAACAGGTGGAGTAGGCGATGACCCGCTTGATGTCGTTCTGCACCATGCCGATGGTGGCGCAGAGCCAGGCGGTGATACCACCGATGACGGTGACCACAGCCAGCGCGGTGTCGGAGAACTCGAACATCGGCGACAGCCTTGCCACCATGAAGACACCCGCCGTCACCATGGTGGCGGCGTGGATTAGGGCGGAGATCGGCGTCGGACCCTCCATGGAATCGGGCAGCCAGATATGCAGCGGCACCTGCGCGCTTTTGCCCATGGCACCGACGAACAGTGCCAGGCAGATGAAGGTGATGGCATCCATCTGCCAGCTCATGAAGTGCAGCGTCATCCCCTGCGAAACAAAATCGGATACGGCGGCGAAAACCGGCTTGTACTCGACGGTGCCGAAGTAGTACCAGACGGCCAGAATACCGATAGCGAACCCGAAATCGCCGATGCGGTTGACAATGAAGGCCTTCATTGCCGCTACCGTGGCGCTCTCGCGCTTGAACCAGAATCCGATCAGCAGATAGGAGAAGAGCCCCACGCCCTCCCAGCCGAAGAAGAGCGTGAAGAAGTTGTTGCCCATGACCAGCACCAACATGGCGAAGGTGAACCCGGAGATGTAGGAGAAGAAGCGCGTATAGCCCGGATCTCCGTGCATATAGCCGATGGTATAGACATGCACACAGGCCGAAACAATGGTCACGGTGATCATCATGATAGCGGTCAACGGATCGATCATCATGCCCACGGGTACGCGCAAATGGTCGGAGAGGATCCATGTCCAGAAGTTGCCGTAGAAGGAGGCGCCGTGGAGCACTTGGGTAAAGACATGTACGGAGAGCAGCGCTGCACCGATCACGCCCAGACAGCAGATCCAGTGGGTCAGCTTCTCCTTCAATGCCCAACCGAACAGCCCCGCCAACAGGGAGGCC
>Ga0209918_1002053_pt1 | contig 9923 bp, 5 predicted proteins | sample SalPonD_shore_MG_FD_185712 | JGI IMG/M metagenome (GOLD analysis project Ga0209918, IMG submission 185712) | Salt pond soil microbial communities from South San Francisco under conditions of wetland restoration - Salt Pond MetaG... | ecosystem: Environmental > Aquatic > Marine > Intertidal zone >...
TTTATCCTGCCCTATTTCCTGTTTTCGGCCACGGCAGGGCAGCTCGCGGACAAGTACGAAAAAGGCATGCTGATCCGGCGCATCAAGGTAGCGGAGATCATGGTCATGTCCCTGGCGGCGGTGGGCTTCATGCTGCAGGACATCAACATGCTCATGGTGGTGCTGTTTCTGATGGGTGCGCAGTCCACCTTCTTCGGCCCGCTCAAGTACGGCATTCTGCCGCAGCACCTGGACGTGGACGAACTGACTGCCGGCAACGGCCTGGTGCAGATGGGCACCTTCCTGGCGATCCTGCTGGGCACCATCGTCGGCGGTCTTCTCATCGCTATTGGCGGGGCCGGGATCTGGCTGGTTTCCGCGGCGGTCATCGGTATCGCCATTGCCGGCTGGGCGGCCAGCCGTGGCATCCCCGAGGCCGCACCTTTCGAGGCGGATTTGAAGCTGGACTGGAACCTGGCGCGACAGACTGATCGCATACTCCGTTATGCGCGCAACGACCGTGATATCTTTACCGCCATTCTCGCCAACTCCTGGTTCTGGGCCGTGGGCGCAACGGTACTGTCGCTGGTACCGGGTCTGACCCGGAACGTCCTGCACGGCAGCGAACTGGTGGCCACGCTGTTGTTGTTCGCATTGTCCCTGGGTATAGGCGCCGGTTCGGTGCTGTGCGACCGGCTCTCCCGCGGCCACATTGAACCGGGCCTGGTACCCCTGGGTGCCGTGGGCCTGACCCTGTTCCCCCTGGATCTGTACCTGGCGGGAGGACCGCCGGCAGGCGCCGTGCAGGCTCTGGGACCAGTGCAGGTACTGACCCAGTGGCCGCACCTGCACGTTCTCCTCGACCTGGTGCTGATCGGTTTCTGCGGCGGTATTTACATCGTTCCCCTGTATGCACTGATTCAACATCGATCCAGCCCCGAGCACCGGGCCCGGGTCATTGCCGCCAACAATATTATGAACGCCCTGTTCGTGGTCCTGTCCGCTGTCGCTGTTACCGTGTTGCTGCGTTTCTCCGTAGGACTCATCGCCATTTTTGCCGTCCTGGCTGGATGCAACATCCTGGTGAATGCTGTCGTCTTCACCCGGTCCGGTGAATATCTGCATGCCACACCCCCTCTCCTGCAATCATGGCTGGGACGTGGGGGTAACGGGCCCTCTTCCGGATAATGTGAACTCCGTCACACTTGCCGCCGGTATTAGGCGAAGGTCTATCCTGTCTCCACACCTTGCCTGGCTGATGTTTAATGATGTTTGCAGAGGCCTGTGTTATAAATAGTCACATTAGTCATTGAAGTGATTCAGGCTGTTCAGTGGCAGAAAGCCATTCACTGATCAAGGCACGGTTACAAGTGCCGACGGAACCTAAATGGGCCCACGCTCCAACAAGCTGCAGGTGGAAGAGTCTGTCTCCGCATGCCATCACGGCGACGACTACGATCACGCCCGCCATTCCTTCACCATTGACGAAAAACGTTACCGGGACAGCCTGCTCGGGCTGGAACGGCGCATACTCAGGCAGATAGCCGGCGGCGAGGATGCCGGCCGGATCCTGGAAAATCTGTGCCTGGAATGCGACACCTTGCTCGGCAACACCGTGTGCACCGTTTTATTGCTGAATAACGGCAGCAAGACCCTGCAGGTGGCGGCGGCCCCCGGATTGCCCGGCGAAATCAGCGGGGAATGGATCGCATTGACGAATGCAGGCAGCGCCGTGGACAGCGGCGAGCCGGTCGTCACCGAGGATATCCTGCACCATCCCGCCTGGTCGGAATACCGGTATTTCGCCAAGACCTGCGGCTTCAGAACCTGCTGGGCCTGGCCGCTGCATTCCAGCAGTGGTGCCGTCATGGGCGTGATCGTTGCAGCCACAGGCCGATCCGGTCCGCCGCAGGACAGGGATCGGGAACTGCTGCGGCTGGGGGAATATCTGGCTCAGATCGCCATCGACAACGCGCGCTCCCGCGATCTTCTCGGGCGTTACGAGGAAATGGTCAGTTCCTCCCGGGACATGATGGCCTACGTCGATTGCAATTATGTCTTCAAGGCGGTCAGCATCAGTATGGCGGAGTTCCAGGGGTTCAGCCGCGAAGAAGTGATCGGGCGTACGGTGCCGGATATCGTCGGCCGCGATATCTTTGAGCAAATCATCAAGGAAAGGCTGGACCGTTCATTCAAGGGGGAATCGGTAGTTCGGGAAGGCTGGCGGCAGATGCCGGATCGGGAACCGTGTCATATCAGTACGCACTACGATCCCATCGTGGAAGACGGCGAGGTGATCGGCGTCGTCATCGTCGCCCGTGATACCACCGAAAACCAGCTGATAGGAGAGGCGCTGCGGGAAAGCGAGGAACGCTTTGCCCTGGCCCTGCGTGGTCTCAATGTGGGTCTTTGGGACTGGAATCCGGCCACGGATGAAATGTATTACTCTCCCACCTGGGGAAAAATGCTCGGCTATACCGATGAAACCTATGTGGGTACCAGGAAGGATTTTCATCAACTGGTTCATGAGGACGATCGGGAACATGTGATCGAGGCCATGATGCGATTCGCGGCGAGCGGCGAAAACCTGTTCAGCATGGAGTTCAGGCTGCTGCACAGGGACGGCCATTACCGGGACATCCAGTCGCGGGGTTACGGCGTCAGGGACGAGGCCGGAAGCGGGATCAAGCGGGTCATTGGTATCAATACCGACATCACCGATCGCAAGCAGGCGGAGCTCAGGCTGCAGGAGAGCGAAATCCGCTTCAGGAGCCTGTACGACGATTCGCCCACCATGTTTTTCACCCTGGATACGGACGGGTTGATCCGTTCCCTGAACCGGTTCGGCGCCGATCACCTGGGCTACACCGTCCAGGAGCTGGTTGGTACAAATATCGGCAACCTTGTTCACGACGATGACCGCAAGGAAATGGTGCAGCAGCTGTCATGCTGTGCCGTAGAAGGGGAAAACCTGTACCGGCACGAGTTCCGGGCTCACCACAAGTTCGGCGATCTGCTGTGGGTGCGCGCCACCCTGCGCAAGGTTTCCCGCGAGGGCGAGACAGACATCCTCGTTTCCTGCGAGGATGTTACCGAAGCCCGGATCCTGTCCGAGCAGCTTGAATACCAGGCCAGGCACGATTCCCTCACCGGCCTCATTAACCGCGCCGAATTCGAGCGACGACTGCGCCGCGTGCTGAATTCGCAGGGTGCCGATAACGAGCATGCCCTGTGCTACCTGGATCTGGATCAGTTCAAGATCATCAACGACACCTCCGGCCATCTGGCCGGCGATGAACTGCTGCGTCACGTCGGCTATCTCCTGGGCAGTGTGGTGCGCAAGCGTGACACCCTGGCCCGGCTGGGCGGGGACGAGTTCGCAATTCTGCTGGAACACTGCCCGCTGGAGCAGGCCATGCGCGTGGCCACGAAAGTTCTGGAAGGGATGCATGATCTGCGTTTCTCCTGGGAGGGCAAGCGCTTCAATCTGGGCGTGACCATCGGCCTGGTGCCCATCAACGAACACAGCGGTACCGTAACAGATGTCCTCAGCGCAGCTGACTCCGCCTGCTACGCCGCCAAGGACGCCGGGCGCAACCGCATCCATGTCTATCATCCGGACGACAGTGAGCTGTCAAAACGGCGCGGAGAAATGCAATGGGTGTCGGAAATCAACCGGGCGCTGGAAGAACAGCGCCTGTGCCTGGCCCGGCAGCCGATTATGCCCCTGTCCGGGTTCGGCGGGGTGCATACAGGCGGGCATTACGAACTGCTGGTTCGCATGAAGAATGAAAACGGCGATCTGGTTTATCCCGGAGCGTTTCTGCCTGCAGCGGAACGTTACAACCTGGCCATACGCCTGGATCGCCGGGTTATATCCACGGCATTCGCCTGGCTGATGGACAACCCGGAGGAACTGGCATCCCTTAAGATGTGCGCCATCAACCTGTCCGGACATTCCCTGGGTGATCCGGATTTTCTGCGTTTCCTGCTGGAGAAATTCCAGGAGGATCATATCGCGGCGGAACAATTCTGTTTCGAGATTACGGAAACCGCCGCCATCGCCAATCTCGGTAACGCCGTCCATTTCATCACCACGCTGAAAAGCATCGGCTGCAGTTTCGCCCTGGATGATTTCGGCACCGGCCTGTCCTCTTTCAACTATCTCAAGAACCTGCCGGTGGACTATCTCAAGATCGACGGATCATTTATCAGCGAGATTTGCCAGGATCCCATTGATCGGGCCATGGTCCAGTCCATCAATGAAATCGGCCACGTCATGGGCAAGGAAACCATCGCCGAGTTCGTGGAAAGCGAGGAAATACTCGAGGTATTACGGGAAATCGGCGTCGATCATGCCCAGGGGTACCACGTGGGTCACCCGGAGTTGTTGGAGTAGATCGGAGTCAGGGGCTCGCGGCGCCGCTTCTACTTGTGGCGTGTAGCTTGTGGCTGGTAGCTATTGTCAGGCCCCGGCCGGTGATCCCGGCCGGGGTTGCATCGGGGTGGTTAGAACGGGATATCGTCGTCGACGAAGTCGCCCTCGGATTCGCGGGTCTCGGACTTGTTCGATGAACCGGAGGACCGGGACGCGCCCTGGTTGTAGTTGTTGCTACCTCCGCCGCCACCGCCGCCGGGACGTCCGCCCAGCATCTGCATCTCGTTGGCCACGATCTCCGTGGTATACTTGTCATTGCCTTCCTTGTCCTGCCACTTGCGGGTCTGCAGGCGGCCTTCCACGTACACTTGGGAGCCCTTTTTCAGGTATTCGGCCACGATCTCCGCGAGCCGGCCGAAGAATACCACCCGGTGCCATTCCGTCTTCTCCTGCTGTTCGCCGGATTCCCGGTCGCGCCAGGTTTCCGTGGTCGCCAGGTTGACGTTGGACACGGCGGCACCGCTGGCGGTGTAGCGTACGTCCGGGTCGGCGCCCAGGTTCCCTATCAAAATGACTTTGTTGATGCCTCTGGCCATAAGCTTTCCCCTGTAACTCTCTGATATTGATGATTTCTGACTACGAGCCCGTCCCTGTGCTGCGGGAAATCCCGATTTTACAGGAAAATTCTGAATTCTGTTTTGCCTGGAGCACGGGAAAAATTTTATATTAGCAGTTTATGCTGACTGGTCGAAGGTATTAGATGGACACCATACGTATCCGGGGCGCCCGCACCCACAATCTCAAGGGAATCGATCTGGACATCCCCCGCGACCGCCTGGTGGTCATCACCGGGCTTTCCGGTTCAGGCAAGTCCTCGCTGGCCTTTGACACCCTGTACGCCGACGGCCAGCGGCGTTACGTGGAATCCCTGTCCGCCTACGCCCGGCAGTTCCTGTCCATGATGGAAAAGCCGGACGTGGACCACATCGAGGGCCTGTCACCGGCCATTTCCATCGAGCAGAAATCCACCTCGCACAATCCGCGCTCCACCGTCGGCACCACCACCGAGATTTACGATTACCTCAGACTGCTGTTCGCCCGCGTCGGCGAGCCGCGCTGTCCCGATCACGGTACCGTGCTCGAGGCCCAGACCGTGAGCCAGATGGTGGACCTGATCCTGGAACAGCCCGAGGGCACGCGCCTGATGCTGCTGGCGCCGGTGGTACAGGAACGCAAGGGCGAGCACGTGCAGCTGCTGGAGCAGATGCGCGCCCAGGGTTTCGTGCGTGCTCGCATCAACGGCAAGGTAACGGAGCTGGACCGGGCTCCCGAGCTGGATCTGTACAAGAAGCACAACATCGAGGTGGTGGTGGACCGCTTCAAGGTGCGGCCGGATCTCGCCCTGCGCCTGGCCGAATCCCTGGAGACGGCGCTCAGATTGTCCGACGGCCTGGCCGTGGTCGCCTCCCTGGACGATAAGAAGGCGGACGAGATGGTGTTTTCCTCGCGCTTTGCCTGCCCGCAGTGCGGCTACAGCCTGAGCGAGCTGCAGCCGCGGCTGTTTTCCTTCAATAATCCCATCGGCGCCTGCAGCCGCTGCGACGGCATCGGCGTGATCCAGTTCTTCGACCCGGGCCGGGTGGTGCAGCATCCGGACCTGAGCCTGCCCGGGGGAGCGATCCGCGGCTGGGACCGGCGCAACGCCTATTACTTCCAGATGATCAAGTCCCTGGCCGCCCATTACAAATTCGAGGTGGATACTCCCTTCAACGAACTGGACGAGGACGTGCAGCAGGTGATCCTGTACGGCAGCGACGGCGTTGATATCGAATTCCGCTATCTCAACGATCGCGGCGGCTACGTCAAGCGCCGGCATCCCTTCGAGGGCGTCATCCACAACATGGAGCGGCGCTACCGCGAGACCGATTCCGTCATGGTGCGCGAGGAACTGGCCAAGTACCAGAACAGCCGCCCCTGCCCGGAATGCGAGGGCACGCGCCTGAACCGCGCCGCCCGCAACGTGTTCGTGGCAAACCAGTCCCTGCCGGCGCTCACCGCCCTGCCGGTGGACCAGGCCCGGGAGTTCTTCGCGAAGCTGAAACTGCCGGGCCGGCGCGGCGAAATCGCGGCCAAGATCCTGAAAGAGGTGAACGAGCGCCTGCAGTTCCTGGTTAACGTCGGTCTCGATTACCTGACCCTGGCGCGCAGTGCCGAAACCCTGTCCGGCGGCGAGGCCCAGCGCATCCGCCTGGCCAGTCAGATCGGCGCCGGCCTGGTGGGCGTCATGTATGTCCTGGACGAACCTTCCATCGGTCTGCACCAGCGTGATAACAACCGCCTCCTGGACACCCTCAAGCGCCTGCGCGACATGGGCAATACCGTGATCGTGGTGGAGCATGACGAAGAGGCGATTAACACCGCGGACCATGTTATCGATATGGGCCTCGGCGCCGGCGTGCACGGCGGCGAGGTGGTGGTGCAGGGCACGCCCGTCGAGGTGGCTGCTCACCCGGTGTCCCTGACCGGCAAGTATCTGTCCGGGCGGCTGGTTATCGATATCCCCGCCCAGCGCACGCCGTTCCAGCCGAAGCGGAAAATCCAGCTCAAGGGCGCCGCCGGCAACAACCTCAAGGCCATCAATGTCGACGTACCGCTGGGCCTGATGACCTGCGTCACCGGCGTGTCCGGCTCCGGCAAATCCACCCTGGTCAACGACACCCTGTACCGCATTGCCGCCCACGAGCTGAACGGCAGCAACACCACGCCGGCCCCGTACAAGACTATCAAGGGACTGGACCTCATCGACAAGGTGGTGGACATCGACCAGAGTCCCATCGGCCGCACGCCGCGCTCCAACCCGGCCACCTATACCGGCCTGTTCACGCCCATCCGCGATCTGTTCGCAGCCACGCCGGAAGCCCGTTCCCGCGGTTACAAGCCGGGCCGTTTCAGCTTCAACGTCAAGGGCGGGCGCTGCGAGGCCTGCCAGGGCGACGGCCTCATCAAGGTGGAGATGCACTTCCTGCCGGATATCTACGTGGTCTGCGACGTATGCAAGGGCCGCCGCTACAACCGCGAGACCCTGGACATCCGTTACAAGGGCAAGAATATCTATGAAGCCCTGGAGATGACGGTGGAGGAGGCGCGGGAATTCTTCGACGCCGTGCCGGTCATTGCGCGCAAGCTGCAGACCCTGGTGGACGTGGGCCTGTCCTATATCCGCCTGGGCCAGAATGCCACGACCCTGTCCGGCGGTGAGGCGCAGCGGGTGAAACTGTCCCGGGAGCTGTCCAAGCGCGACACCGGCCGCACCCTGTATATCCTCGACGAGCCCACCACCGGTCTGCATTTCCACGATATCCAGCAGCTCCTGCACGTGCTGCACCGCCTGCGCGATCACGGCAACACCGTGGTAGTGATCGAACACAACCTGGACGTCATCAAGACCGCCGACTGGATCATCGACCTGGGACCCGAAGGCGGCGACAAGGGCGGCGAGGTGATCGCCACGGGCACGCCGGAGGAGGTCAGCAAAATCAAGCGCTCCTATACCGGCCAGTACCTGAAACCGGTGCTGGCGAAGGAACATCCGGCGTTGGCGAAAACAGGGTAACGGCAGCAACAAGCCACAAGCTACAAGCAACAAGTAAAAACGAAGGACTTGTGGCTTGTAGCTGAACACGGAAACTGCCCGAGGCTGGTAGCAATCAAGCGAGTTGTTTCCCCAAACCTTGGCAGAAGACGATAATGACCGGGTACTGCAGGAACAGCAGCAGGGCGCGGGACAGCAGTTCGCCGGCGTTGGCCACGTTGAGGCGGCGGTCCAGTTCGTTTCCCGCCGTCGCGGCCACGGTCATTGCCAGGCGGTAACTGACCAGCGCCAGCACCAGCATGATCAGGACAGTGGTCCAGCCCGGCCAGTAATGCACGCTCATCCCCATTGTCCCGGCCAGCCAGGAAAACAGCAGCAGGGATGCGGTGACGCCCTGGATCGGCAGCACCAGTTCGTCCCGCTCGCCCAGCATCGGCAGCAGCGGGAACAGCAGGGTAATCACGAACAGCAGGTTGAGCAGGGTATTGACCCGCAGGGGGTCCCGGGCCAGCAGCGTGTGCAGCGCCGGCGCCGTGTGCAGGCCGAACAGCACCGGGTAGGCCAGCAGCAGGAATATCAGCATCAGGCCGGCGCGCAGCAGCGGCGCGGCCAGGCGTTCCCATAACCACTGCAGCGTGTAATAACCCCGCAGCGTCCGGCGTACGCTGTCGTGCAGCCAGATACCGGCGACGGCGGCCGCGCCATACGCCAGGGCCGCGGCCAGGACGGCGGGGTTAAGGACGATCTCGATGACGGTCACGGTCTCAATTTTTTTCCTGTTCTGTGTCCGGCCGGCAGGTATCGTTTATAGTAGCGGCTGCGGCACACAACTTCCTTAATGATATGAGTCCGGATAACGGCATGCACGGCGAATACACACCCACCGATGATGCAATCTGGCAACAGCTGGCGGCGCACCGGCGCGCCATGGACGGTTTTTCCCTGGCCGGGCAGTTTGAACAGGATCCAGCCCGCTTCGACACCATGCACCGCCGCGCCGCCGGCATTACCCTGGATTATTCCCGCAACCTGGTCACGGCGGAGACCCTGACCCTGCTGCAGCAGGCGGCAGAGGCCGTGGATCTGCGCGGCTGCATCGAGGACCTGTTCGGCGGCGCCGAAGTCAACCTGACTGAAAGGCGTGCGGCCCTGCACACGGCGCTGCGCGGCGCCGGGCCGCGGCAGGCGGAAGTCGATGCGGCCCTGCGGCGCATGACCGCCCTGGCGGCCGAGGTGCGCGCCGGCGCCTGGACGGGCTGCACCGGGCAACCCGTCACCGACGTGGTTAATATCGGCATCGGCGGCTCCGACCTGGGGCCGCGCATGGTCACGGCGGCGCTGCGGGATTTCGCCACCGGCGGCATTCGTTGCCACTTCGTTTCCAATATCGACGGCGCCGATCTGGCCACGACCCTGGCGGGCCTGAAACCCGAGACTACCCTGTTCATCGTGTCCTCGAAATCTTTCTCCACCCTGGAGACGCTGCAGAATGCCAGGGCCGCGAAGCAGTGGCTGGCGGCGGTGGCTGCGCGCGAATCCGATTATGCTCGGCACTTCCTCGCCGTCACCGCCAACCCGGAGCGGGCCGGGGCGTTCGGCATCGCGGCGGACAATATCCTGCCCATGTGGGACTGGGTCGGCGGCCGCTATTCCCTGTGGTCCGCGGTGGGACTGCCCATCGCCCTGAGCCTGGGCATGGAAGGTTTCAATGAATTGCGCGACGGCGCCGCCGCCATGGATGCACATTTCCGCGAGGCGCCCTTCAGCGACAACCTGCCCGTGCTGCTCGCCCTGTTGGGGATCTGGTACCTGAACTACCATGCCGCGGCGAGCTATGCCGTGCTGCCCTACCTGCAGCGGCTGGAGCTGTTTCCCGCCTACCTGCAGCAGCTGGAAATGGAAAGCAACGGCAAGTCCGTGCGCACGGACGGGCATGCGGTGGACTATGCCACGGCGCCCGTGATCTGGGGCTCG
>Ga0209918_1002055_pt1 | contig 9918 bp, 9 predicted proteins | sample SalPonD_shore_MG_FD_185712 | JGI IMG/M metagenome (GOLD analysis project Ga0209918, IMG submission 185712) | Salt pond soil microbial communities from South San Francisco under conditions of wetland restoration - Salt Pond MetaG... | ecosystem: Environmental > Aquatic > Marine > Intertidal zone >...
AGCGCTGGAAATACCAGCTCGTGCGATCCCGGTCCGAGGGTTTGCCGAGCGCCACGACACGGGTCTCGCGCGGGGAGAGGTGCTGCACGACGCGCTTGATGGTGCCGTCCTTGCCGGCGGCGTCACGGCCCTCGAACAGCGCCAGGATGCGGTCGCCGCGAGCGATTAAACTTGAGGGAAGCAACATCCGCAGCAGGAGGAACCCGGCATGAGTAGTCCAGAAGATTCGCGCAGCGGGAGCCGCAGGCAGCTCTATCTCTGGCGGCACGCCAAAGCCGTGCACGGCGACATGGTGGATTTCGAACGACCCCTCACCGGGCGGGGGCGCCAGGACGCCGAGTTGGTCGCCGAGTGGATGGCCGGGCAAGGCATCGAGCCTGCCGAAGTGCTCTGCTCGCCCTCGCATCGGACCACCGAGACCTGGAATGCTCTTCGGCGGCGGCTTCGCCGGAAGTCCGAGGTACGACTCCTGGAAGGCCTCTACGCTGTACCCGCTGCCGAGCTCCTGAGTCGAATACGGTCGGTTCCCGCCACCGCCCGTTCCCTGCTGCTCGTAGGCCATAACCCGGGTCTGGAGGAGCTCGCGCTGGAACTTTCGGGTCCGGACTCCGACGCCGGCGAGCTTGCCGAATTGCAGCTCAAGCTCCCGACCGGCGCCTTGGCCGTACTGGAAACGGGGGTGCAAAGCTGGAGTGCTCTCGACAAGGGGACGGCGAGGCTGGTGAAACTCGTGCGTCCGCGCGACCTCCGTTAGCCCCGGGGAGCGGTAACCGTAGCGCATGACCGGAGACAGGGAGCGCGGAGAAATCCCCTTGCGTGGCTCCCGACTCGCCCTGAGAGGCGAGGCAACGGGCTGGCTTGTCAGTCGTTCAGGCCCAACCGGTGGGACACTTCTCCCCAAAGTCCGCGGTACGCGGCTGCCGCCGCACCGCGAGGCGCCAGTGTCGCCACCGGCGCAGCCTCCAGGCCCATCCGCTCGACCTGCGACGAATAGGGGATCCAGGTGCGCATGACGGGCCCGAATTGCGCCGGGGGTTCGTCGATCCAGCTCCGGTGGAGCTTGCGGCGGCGATCCACCATGGAGAAGAAGGGAACCAGCTTGTTGCGGCCGTATTTCTTGTCGTCAAAGTGTCGCTTGATCTGCTCCCAGGCTCGCAGGGAAAGGGGCGTGGGGATGACGGGCGACAAGACCAGGTCGGCAGCCCGGACGATGCTTTCCGACAGCCGTGAGAACGAGGGAGGGCAGTCCAGGATCAGGAGGTCGTAGGTCTTGCCCATGGGTTTGAGGAGATCACGGAGCAGCTTGCGCCCGTCTCCCTGCTGGTCCAGCAAGGCATCCCAGTGGCGGAAGGACAAATCGGCCGGAAGGACTTCCAGTGCCGGATAACGGGTTGGCCTGACCTCCTGCTCGAGGGAGGCCTTTCCCTTCAGCACCTTCCTCGGTTTGGCGTCGAGTCCGCTGTCCAGGCCGAGATACCAGGTCGCCGCTCCCTGTGCATCCAGGTCCCACAGCAGGGTCGGCAAACCGGACTGCGCTGCCAGATAGGCCAGGTTCACGGCAGCGGCGGTCTTGCCGACTCCGCCCTTGAATGTGTACAAGGCCAGGATCTTCATCTCTCATGCTCTCCCGGGTCATCCGCAGTCGCCATCAGCGCATGGAGAGTGGCCGCCACAAGCGCCAGTAAGCCTCGATGCGGGATACGTATGACTCGGGCTTTTCAGCATAGAGCAGTTGGCCCAGCCGATATGCATCGGCGCGGAGCTCCTGCTGGCGCAGCGCAATGCAACTGCTGAGCTCGGTGCGGAAATCGCGTGGCCCGAACATACGGGGACGATCTTGCACCAGCTGCGTGAAAACCACCAGATCGTGGTCGTCACCCAGGGTATCCGACAGTTCCTCGAGCCGGATCGCCCGCAACTTCATTTCATCGTGCCAGATCGGCCCCAGCAGCCTCGTGTGATACCAGAGGTCCTTGGCGCGCTTGCGCCACTCATGGAACTGCAGGGCGTCGTCACTGGCATAGGCTTCGCGCATACTGCGCCGTCCCTGCCTGTAGATTCGTTTCGCCCCCTCCCTGAGCGCCTCGAAGCCGGCCCCCCTGACAGGCCAGCGGGTGATGCGCTCGTAGGCCGCTGGCAGTGCTTCCCGGACGGAGTCGCGCGGTGCCCGCACGGATTTCTCCCCGGCGCCCGCGGATCGAAGGCTCGCCTCGAGTTGCCTGGCAACGTCAGCCGCCCCGCGCTGGTTACACAAGTCGGGGAAGCGGGACCGGAGCTTCTCCCAAGTCTCCACGGCCGCCTGGGCGTTCCTGGCCTCGGCAAGCGCGCGACCCGCGTCCCGATACCAGCGGTTTTCAACGTGATAGCGATCCCCCAGACCGGCGCGGGCCAGCCGCAGCACCGCACGAATCTCCTTGAAGCGCTTGCGGGCCTCGTGGATGCCTTCGTGCAAACGCTCGCCGTCGAGGTCGAGTTGCTCAATGGCCTTGGTCAGGCGTTCCCGGACGATGCGCCGCGTTCCACGGGAGACTGGTTCGTGCCTGCGATAGTGATAAGCCATGAGCCCTCACTCCTTGGCCCGGAAAATTCAACAGGCTGGCTGAAATGGGCCATTATGCTACGGAAGCTCCGTTCAATGGGACGGTCCGGAGACCGCTGCGATGGCGGCGTAGCGGAGCCAACCGCGCCGTGGGAACGCCAGATTCTGCGTGCGGCCAGGGGCCATGTCGGGTGGGTAATACTGCGCGAGCCCGATACGGCCGCTGAAATGCCGCGGCGGCGTGGGTGGATTTCCGCGCCTCGCCATCCCGGTCCCGGAACCCGAAGCGTGCGGCGTCGCCAAGCGCGGCTTCGATTGCCATGAGACGGTTGCACCTGGCGAGCCGCTCGCCCCGCGCCGGGGCGCCGGCCAACTCCGCGTAGTATTCGATCATCTCGTCGCTCGTCAGCATCCGCTTCCCGGTGTCCGGATGCTAGACACCCTCCCGGCAGAATCCGCTGGCCGCAGCATCGATGGCCAGGAACACGTCGCGGCCGCCTCCAGACCGACACCCTCCACAGCCGCCGTCAGCCAGTCGAGAGGCTCCCGGTTGGAGCTCACGGGGGGCGCGAGGCCACCCTCGTCCCCGACCCGATGGTGACGCCGCGGCTCTTGAGATCCTGTTTCAGGCGGTGGTGGATCTCCGATGCCCAGCGCATTGCCTCGGGGAAGCTGGCTGCGCCACAGGCAGCCGCCCGGGCCCGAGCATGCCTGCGAGGCAACTGGTAAGCGCCGATCGACTCCGAAACCGGGGACGGATCAACCCCCCGGCGACTGAAGAGACCCCACCCCAGGAGGGGTGGAGTCGGTGACATCGCCGGGATATCATGTATCCATCTGGCACTTCGCGGAGCGGCTCGTGGCGCTCCGCACGGCGCACTCACCGACAGGGAGGCTGGCCATGAACTGGCTCGGCCAGGGACTGCACGAAATCTGGCTGGCGCTGCACCTGTCCCTGGTGATGCTCTGGGACATCCTGTGGGGGCTCAATCTCGGGTTCGCGCTTTCGGCCGCGATCGACGTCGTGGTGCCGAAATCGACGATGGGGCGGCTGCTGCCGGATGACTCCCCACGCTCGATCGTGACCGCGAGCGCACTGGGCGCCGCCTCGTCCTCCTGCTCCTACGCCGCGGTCGCGGTGGCACGCTCGATCGTCCGCAAGGGCGCGGATTTTACCGCCGCGATGGCCTTCCAGTTCGCGTCCACCAACCTGGTGATCGAGCTGGGCATCCTGCTCGCGGTGTTGCTGGCGTGGCAGTTCACCCTGGCGGAGTTTGTCGGCGGCCCGCTGATGATCGTGATCCTGGTGCTGCTGTTCCGCCTGTTCCTGCGCCGGCGCCTGGTGGACGAGGCCAGGCAGCGGGCCGAGCAGGGCGTGCCGGGCAGCATGGAAGGGCACGCGGCCATGGCCCAGGGCGAGCGCGAGGGGACCTGGCTCGACCGCCTGACCTCGGCCGGCGGCTGGACCGAGATCAGCCACTACTTCGTGATGAACTGGCAGATGCTGTGGAAGGACATTGCGGCCGGCCTGCTGGTTGCCGGTGCGCTGGGGGCCTGGGTGCCCGACAGCGTCTGGCAGGGCTTCTTCCTCTCCTCGCATCCGCTCCTCGCGTCCTTCTGGGGTCCGATCATCGGTCCCGTCATCGCCGTGCTGTCGTTCACCTGCTCGATCGGCAACGTGCCGCTGGCCGCCGTGCTGTGGAACGGGGGCATCAGCTTCGGCGGGGTGACCGCGTTCATCTTCGGCGACCTGATCATCCTGCCCATCCTCAACATCTACCGGAAGTACTACGGCCGCCGCATGAGCCTGTTCCTGCTGGCGACCTTTTACGCCGCGATGGTTCTGGCCTCGTGGGCGGTCGAGTGGATCTTCCGGCTGCTCGACCTGGTCCCGTCCAGCCGCGCCGTGAGCGCGGCCACGATGCACGTGAGCTTCAACTACACCAGCGTGCTCAACATCATCTTCCTGTTGATGGCGGGCTTCCTGGCGATACGCTTCGTCCGGACCGGCGGTCCTGCCATGATGCGCGCCATGGCACGGGGCGGACATGACCACGTCCATCATCATGGCGGGGAGGGTGTACACGAGAACCACCCCCAGGGTTGAGATGCCCGGAGCAGGACGGCCCGATTGATCCAGGTCAACCGCTCCCGGGCGGAGTCCTTGACGAGGAACGTGCGTAGCCATATTCTGGGATATACCCACCCCAGGTGGGGTGGGAAAAGCGACGGGAGATGATGGAAATGATCAAGCTGAATATCACCGGCATGACCTGCCAGCACTGCGTGAAGTCCGTGCGCGAGGCGCTCGCGGACGTCCCGGGCGTCGACCGGGTGGTCGACGTAAGCCTCGACAAGGGTGAGGCAACAGTCGAGGGCAGCCCGGACACGGCGCGCCTGATCGAGGCGGTGTCCGAGGAAGGCTACGCGGCGAAGGTGGCGCAATGAGTACGGCACCCGAGCATTGTGCCCTGAAGCTGGACCCGGTCGTGCGCGAGGACGCGCGGCGGCGCCTGCTGTCGGTGAAGGGGCACGTGGAGGGGGTGCTGCGCATGCTGGAGAACGACGAGGTCTACTGCGTCGACGTGCTTAAGCAGATGAAGGCCGTCAACGGCGCCCTGAGCAAGGTCGGGGACCTGGTCCTGCGCAGCCACCTGAAGGATCACGTGGTAACCGCCCAGCAGCGCGGGGACACGGACCAGATCATCGAGGAGCTGATGGAGGTCCTGAAGTACCGCTGAGCCGCTGTCGCTCGAGGACCTATCGCGGAGGATCGACATGACCGACAAAGTCGTCATTGGAGTCAAGGGCATGAGCTGCGCATCCTGCGTGGCGCGGGTCGAACGCGCGCTGCGCAAGCAGCCGGGAGTGGCGGAGGCGAGCGTCAACCTGCCCCTGGAGCGTGCCAGTGTGGAGTACGACCCGGCCGAGGGCGACGTGGACGACCTGCTCGAGTCGATCCGCAAGGCCGGCTACGAGCCCGAGGTGGCCGAGGCCACGGTGGGGGTCAGGGGCATGACCTGCGCGTCCTGCGTGGCACGCGTGGAGCGCCGCGTGGGCAAGGTCCCGGGCGTGCTGGACGTCAGCGTCAACCTCTCCACGGAGAAGGCGCACGTGCGCTACCTGCCCGGCGCCGCCGGCCCGGCGGACATTGCCGAGGCGATCCGCAAGGCGGGCTACGAGCCGGTCGAGGAAGCCCAGGCGGACGCGGCCGAGGCTCCCGGGACCAGCGAGGCGGGCGTCCTCCGGCGCAGCCTGGTGCTCGCGGCCGCGCTGGCGATCCCGGTGTTCGCCATTGCCATGATGCTGATGGCGCCGGGGACCCAGCGCCTGCTGACGGCGCTGATGCCCGAGCGCGCCTGGAGCTGGCTGGAGCTGGCCCTGATCACGCCGGTGCAGTTCTACGCCGGCTGGCGCTTCTACCGTGGCGGCTGGGCGGAGCTCAGGCACCTCAGCCCGGGCATGAACAGCCTGGTGATGCTCGGCTCGAACGCGGCGTACTGGTACTCCGTGCTCGCCCTGGCCGTCCCGTCGCTGTTCCCGGCTGGAACCGCGCACACCTACTTCGACGCCGCCGGCATGATCGTGACCCTGATCCTGCTGGGCCGCTACCTGGAGGCCATCGCCAAGGGCCGCACCTCGCAGGCGATCCGCTCGCTGATCAAGTTGCAGGCCCGGAGCGCCCGGGTGGTGCGCGGGGGCGAAGAGCGCGAGCTGCCGATCGAGCAGGTCCAGGTCGGGGACCTCGTGCAGGTGCGTCCGGGCGAGCGCATCCCGGTCGACGGCGACGTGACCGAGGGCAGCAGCTACGTCGACGAGTCGATGATCACGGGCGAGCCGGTGCCCGTGGCCAAGCAGCCCGGCGACCCGGTGGTCGGCGGCACGGTCAACCGCAACGGCAGCCTGCGCTTCCGCGCCACCAGCGTCGGCGGCGACACGGTGCTCGCCCAGATCATCCGCATGGTGGAGAACGCCCAGGCGGAGAAGCCGGCCATCCAGGCGGTGGCCGACCGCATCGCCGGGGTGTTCGTGCCGCTGGTGATGGCGGCCGCGGTGGCCACCTTCGCCGCGTGGATGGTCCTCGGGCCCGCGCCGGCGCTGAGCCTGGCCTTCGTCGCGGCGGTGAGCGTGCTGCTGATCGCCTGCCCCTGCGCGATGGGCCTGGCCACGCCCACGGCGGTGATGGTCGGCACCGGCAAGGGCGCCGAGATGGGTGTGCTGTTCCGGCGCGGGACCGCGCTGGAGACCCTGGCGAAGATCGACACCGTGGTGATGGACAAGACCGGCACGCTCACCCGCGGCCGGCCCGAGCTGACCGATTTCGAGGTGGCCGAGGGCGCGGATCGCGGCGAGGTCCTGCGCCTGGTCGCCGCCGCGGAGGCCGACAGCGAGCATCCCGTCGCCGAGGCGATCGTGCGCGCCGCGCGCGAGGGGGATGCCGATCTGCCGGCGGCGACGGACTTCGAGGCCGATCCGGGCCACGGGATCCAGGCCAGCGTCGACGGGCATCGGGTGAATGTCGGTGCCGACCGCTACATGCAGCGCCTGGACGTCGACATCGCGCCCCTGTCGGCACGGGCGGGCGAGATGGCGAAGGAGGCGAAGACGCCGCTGTACGCCGCCATCGACGGCAAGCTGGCCGCGGTGATCGCGGTGGCCGATCCGCCCAGGGAAGAGAGCGCCGGGACCGTCGCCGCGTTGCACGCCCTGGGGCTCACGGTCGCCATGGTCACCGGCGACAACCGCGCCACCGCCGAGGCCGTCGCCGCACGCCTGGGGATCGACCGGGTGATGGCGGAAGTGCTGCCGGACCAGAAGGCGGACGAGGTCAGGCGGCTGCAGGGCGAGGGCGCCAGCGTCGCCTTCGTCGGCGACGGCATCAACGACGCGCCGGCGCTGACGCGCGCCGACGTCGGCATCGCCATCGGTACCGGCACCGACATCGCGATCGAGGCGGGCGACGTCGTGCTCATGCGGGGCGACCTGTGGGGCATTCTCAACGCCATCCGCCTGGCGCGGCGCACGCTGCGCACCATCCACATCAACTTCCTGTGGGCCTACGGCTACAACGTGAGCCTGATCCCCGTGGCCGCGGGGGTTCTCTATCCCCTCGGCGGGTTCCTGCTCAATCCGGCCCTGGCAGCCGGCGCCATGAGTGTCTCCAGCGTCTTCGTGCTCAGCAACTCCCTGCGCCTGCGGCGTTTCCGGGCACGGAATCCCGAGACCACCGGGCGGCCCGACACACCGCAGGTACCCGACGCGCTTCAGCACGCTTGAGTGCACTCGTCCCACGGTGCCGGCGCGTCGCCACCGGGGCAAGCCCCGCTCGCCTTCAATCGATCATTCCGAGTCCAACGGGAACGCACCATACGAGGCCCGATGCACTGCCTGGGGTTCGACGACGCCGGCGCCTGGTCGCGTCCGGCGCCACCGGGTCCGTTGCGCGAGCGGCTGTTCCGGATTCTGCGCATCGCGTTAGGGCTGATCTGGCTGTACCACGCCTGGAACACCTCCTCGGCTGCGGGCAACACAGCCCTGGCCGGGTTCCTGGGGCTGCCCGTGTCCTCCTGGGTGGTTCATCTCGCCGGGACCGGCGTGGTGCCGGTCGACCTGTACACCGCGCCCGTGCTGCGCTCGGGCAGGGGGGATGCGTTCCACGCTGTGGCTCGGCGTTGCCTGGCTGCTCGGCATGTGGGTTCGCGTCGAGCACGGCGGCGCAACTGTCGGCGTGGAGTAGAGAGGGGCCCGCCGAATCCGCCCGTGATGCGGCGCGACGTCAGTCGTGGGGTGGGCGTTATTGAACCCCCCTGGGACCCTGAGTGGCACGCTTGATCCATGTCAGGGCAAGCCGGGCATGCCCTGGTTAACGTTGCAATAACAAGGCACAACGACGGGGAAAGCACGATGCTCAGGTTGCGCAGACACGCAGGTAACAGGCCCGTCCTGCTCGGCACCGTCGGGTTCGCGGTGGTGCTCGCGCTTACAGCTTGCGGACAGGCGGGCGCCGAGCCCGCGATCCCGCAGGGGGCGGGATTCAGCAGCTGGGTCCAGAACGGCAGCGGCGGCCGCTACGTCGTGCCCGTGGTGACGGGACGTGCCGCGGCCCTATCGGCCCCGCAGCTGGGGACGGTCCAGACGGACAGCAACTGCACGCCGGATGCACGGGGACTGAGTCACTGCCACAACATCATCGCGCTGGCCAACGGCTCGCAGATCGAGATCGTCGACAACCACCAGATGAGCATCCATCGCTGTCTGCGTCCGGGAGAGACGGTGCGGGTCAGCCCGATGCACGATCGCTGGGTGACGGTGCAGGTGCAGCGTCCCTGAGGCAGCGACCTGCTTCCCCGGCGGATACGGACCGCCGGGGTCATCGCCCTTTGATACGAGCTTACCGGGCAGGCCCTTGCGGGCGTGCCCGGGTACCGGGCAGGCGTAGTAGCAGATGCCCGGATCGAGAGTAAACCAGCCGGATTTCTTCAGATCCAAGCTCTCCGGGTGGCCCTGGCGGGATGCGACGACGCGCGTGCCGGCCAGGGTTTTCCCATGGACGGGCCGCGACGGCGAAAGCGGCAGCGCGGGCTGGCGCGGGTAGGGCGACGGCCGCAGGGTGACTTCGAGCCCGTGCGCCATCCCGCCGTCGGCATTGGCCAGCAGGAAGCGCAGCGTGGCCCCGGCCGGTACGATCAGGGTTGGATCGACCCTTCTGTGGACCGAGCTGCTGGTATCGGGTTTGTCGCGCTGGAGTGCCACCACCGCGATCTCGACCCGCCGTCCAGTGAAGCGGACCGTGTCCCGTCGAACCAGCCTGCCGGCCCGTTCGGTCCTCTTTGGGTACCGATGCAGCGAAACCCGGTGCGCCGCACGTGCCGGAGGCGCGAGGGCGACGCTGGCAACCGCCAGCCCGCTCGACAAAGCAAGGTCCCCGACTCGCATGTCCCCCCATGCGGCGCGTCATCACTCAAGCAAACCGGCGCGATTCGCATGATTCGGCTATGGCCCGCGGACCGGCTTCGGCAAGCCGGATGGCCGCCTGTCATCGCGAGCGTGGCATGGCTGGATCGCAAGGAATTCCATCCCTAAAGGCCAGGCACTCGCGCGTCGGGCACCGATTTCCGGCGCTTTCCGCACCGGTAGCGGGCCCGGGGACGGGCTGCCATGCGGGCGCGGGTCGCGAGAGCCCAACGACCAGCTGGCGCCCGAGACAATCCGGCCGTGATGGTGAAAGGCGACCCGGGTCCGACCCGAGCTGTGGAGGCGCCGGCCGCCGGTGCGACCGGCGCCTCTCGCCGTGACTACCAGCCCCAGCGGCGCATCTCGGAGAGCTTCTTGCGCTGCTCCTTGGTCAGCACCGCACGGATCTTCTTCCGGGTCTCCAG
>Ga0209918_1002056_pt1 | contig 9918 bp, 14 predicted proteins | sample SalPonD_shore_MG_FD_185712 | JGI IMG/M metagenome (GOLD analysis project Ga0209918, IMG submission 185712) | Salt pond soil microbial communities from South San Francisco under conditions of wetland restoration - Salt Pond MetaG... | ecosystem: Environmental > Aquatic > Marine > Intertidal zone >...
TTAGATAAACACCATTAGCTTGCAGGGATACATTCGGCAAATCTTGCGCTTCTTTTACATAGCCTTTTTCAGTAACACCCATGTCATGCCGGACATTATAACGCGGTCCCCAAATTCCGTCCGGCGGATAAAGGTGGGGCCGCAACAACGCCTCGTTGCCGACGCCTATGCCAAGACGGGCTGGCCCCGGAACATAGTGGTAGGGAGAATGCGGTTCGCATCTGCGAAAAAATTTCATGGCCTAAGCCTTTAAAATAGCGTGCCGTTGGCCGAAAATCCGCCGCCCACACCGAAACTTGGTAGACCGCCATGGCCGCCTGTCACTGGCGAAGTAGCTATCGCAAGCGCACTGGAAAAGGCTTTTCCAGCCGATCCGATGACTTGACTTGTGGCCGCGTTGCGACTTACCAGAACGGCCAAGGTAGCCAAGCCGATAATGGCGACCGCAATTGTTACGACGCTTTCCGTAATGTTGTTCATCCTGCTAGACTTTCAAAATTTTGAATTGCCGTTGATATGGCGCTAGTCGCCTTTGGCGGATTTTTCACTACCGATCCCGTGCCGCTTGTTCCCGCCTTTAATTGATCCAGAAAGCTTTGGAGTAAATCAATACCCGGTTGACCATTTTTACCCTGATATTGTGCAAAAACAATCCCAATACATGTCAAGACAAGAAAAGCGTCCGTTATGGGTTTTATTGGCTTTATATTTCCTAATGCGATTATCAGCATTATTGCCGCTATCCAGAAGAAAAAGTTGGATGACCCGGTAAAATCCTCTTTCAGCAACATAAACAGCGCCGGCTGTGTCCCTTTATAGGCGGCGACTAAAATAATGAACCCGATAAATAAGAGGAAAATACTCATTTATTTTAGTCTCATGAAAACAAAACCATCAGATATTTTTGTAAATGCCCTCGTGCTGTGATATAGACAATAAACAAAAATATCAAAACAACAAAAAATTTAGTTGTCTGGTCCATTTACTTTCCCAAGATCGGGACGCCGTGAAAAGCGTTAGGAAAACGAGTTCCAAGCCAAAAAAGACCAACGAAGATTAGAAGCGAAGTAAATGAAAATCCAAAGATCCGCATTTTAAACAATCCTTTTCAAGATGAGCGTCCAAAGATAGCTGATAATGCCAACAAGTCCGATGAACATAAACCAGTCCACAACGCTACCGTCTTCTTTAAATGGTTGATTAAACCATTTCCGAAGAGCGTCGCAAAATTTGCATCCGGTTTGCATAGATATTACCTTTTGTGGAGAAAGCGCCGGCAAATACAATGCCCAATATTCGCCGGCGCTTTCTAGGCCCTGCCCGCTGCCTAAATCCTATTAACCGGCCCCAAGGGAAGTTGCACCTGCGACCTGATTTACCAGAGCAAAGCTTTCGTATCCCACTAGCACGCGCGCATTTGAATTTACAGTGCTCGCGTTGAGAAGCAATTCCATGTTGCCGAAATTGATCGTATTGATAGGCGTATCCCGGCTTTCAAAGAAATAACACCCATCCGGAAAATCGCCCATAATCGCCGTTCGCCCTTCAAGCGCTACAATGTCCGGCGGAAGCTTAAAGATGTTGGTAAAATTGGCCGATTGAAGTGCCCAATAAGCAACATCGCTTCCCGTGTTATACGTCCCGCCATTATCGAATACCGCGAGCGTGGAAAGGAAAGATCGGAAATTCGAGTACGGCATAGGAAAATCTTGGTTCGCCGTCGGCGTCGAAAATGTCGTTTGCTTGATGTCGTACACTGTATTGAGATCTTGCATGGGAAGGATAGGTGATCCATCCTGCGCGCGCGGGATCTGATCCAGATAAATCTGATATACAGTCACGGTCACATTGCCGGTATATCCACCGCCGGAATTACCAGTGTATAGGTAGCTAATCGGATTTCCGGTATCGGTAAATGGCGTGGTATTCAGATTGATTTGTAGATTTGTGGTGGCGGAAACCGTGGACATATACATCGCGCCGCGAAGATCCGTCCCACTATAGGAAATCGGTACGAAATATTGCATCTTGGCGGTTCCGGTCGCATCCGCCGCAAGCGACGAGGGACCAGAATAAACCGAGTAATTATTGCCAAATCCGATTGGGAGCTGGCCATCATAAGCGCCGCCGAAAAGTCTCCGCGCACGCACGGAATTGAGCATCGCCAGATACCAGCCGGGGCACTGAATGCGCGTGTAATTGCTCAAATCGTCAAAGCGAAATTCCTTGACAAGATTGGCAACGCCGAAAGGCGTTCTCGTTGCCGCCGTGGTGGACCCATTCGTAAGGCCAGCTTCTACCGTCACAATAAATCCAAGCAAAAGCCCGGCATTCCGAATATTCGTCGAAATGTTAATGGTACTTTCTGACGCGGGATCTACGGATTTTGAGTAGATTTGCTGCTTCATCTTGATAGAATTTGCCACAACGGCATTGCGCTGCAAGAAATTCTGCTGCTGCATCTGCTGCGCAGACATTTGTGCTTTATTCGTCGCCATCTTTTGCACCTGTTACCTGTTCAAAATATTGCCAAATCAAATGAACGCCCGTAATCCCAATGGCAAACATCAAGAAAACGATAATCCAATTCTGCCATGTCCCGGCTATCTTCCAATTAATCATTGGTCGCCGTTGCCCTGTTTCATGGAACTATAGACGCGCAGGCCAAGCCCCATTACAAGCGCCACACTGAAAACCATAAGAAAAACGGTAATCCAGTTTGCGATTGTCCATGTGATCACTGTCTCATTCATTTCATTGCTTTCTAAAGCGGAATAGGGCGCTTGGCGGTATCTTCGCTTGTTCTGTACCGTTCTAGTCTCGAATTGATCCGGCCCGCGATATCGCCGGGCGAGGGGACCGGCGAAAACACCGCATGATCCTTATTTTTAACGTCATACCACAAGGTATGGTATCTACGCAAGTCCCCAATTTCCAGACCGTCCAGAAAATTGCTTACGTGCTTTTTGTCTTCCTGAAAGTTAAGATCAAATATTGCAAAGTATTGTGCCTCAGTGAATGTAAAAAGATCCATCCATTTCGGACGTTGCGAAAGTATAAACATCTGAATATGTTTTGACCGGCCTTGCGTTAGGAGCGCTCTATACCACGTGTCATTTTTACTAACCATGTATCCTTCGTCGATATAAATTCCACAATTGCCCATCTGCCAGAGTTGTCTAAAGTAATCGCTTACTTTGTCTTCATCTCCGGGCATGGGACGCAATATATACAAGTCGGGATAATCGGGCGGTGGTTCATTAATATCCACGTCTACAGCATCGATCAGGGCCAACGAGCCGTCGCGTTTAAAGTCAATGATAAACCATGGCCTTTCCGTAAAATCCGCCAGACTTAACAGCCATAGCGAAAAAATAGTCTTGCCGGATCCGGTGGTTCCGACAATCGCGGTCCGACTGTCATCGGTCGGAAGCGTAATCATGCGCTACCCGCCAAGCCTTGGGTTTCCGTCCACGTGGACATACCATTTAGAGGATCTGCTTCGGATTTTTTCGATTTCTTTTCTTTAGCCCGCTCCGACAATTCGTTTTTAAAAAGATAAATTCTAGGCCCGTAAACCAATGACGCGGCAGAAGCAAGACCCATAAGCGCCACGAATTTCGGGCTTGGTTCTATATTAAATTCTTTCAGCATATTCGCGACGGAACCGGCTAACATGGTCGCTTCGTCGTTGTCCAGTTGCCATATGTCAGATTTTGTAAGGCCGGAAATTCCCATGTGAACCAAAATCAACGCCTGAGTCAGACCATTTATAGCCTGATTATGGTCCGTCTTTTTGGCTTTTCCGGATCCGGTGTTTTTTCCGGTTCCGGGGCCTGTTCCGGTTCCACTTTTTTGTCCGGGCTTTCTTCCGGGCTTTCGCTTTGGGTTTCCGTCTTTTCCGATTTTGACGTTGCCTTGTTCGTCTGTTTGATATTCGTCGTTTCTGACAAGTTGTCCGGGATCGACGATCCTTCCGCCGCCGTCGATTTCATCGCTTTTTCGATCACTTCCAGTCGGTTCTGCTGACTGTCCAGTTTTTCCGAGATCGATGTCAATGTCTCGGTTAGCGGGTTTAGTATGTTTTGCACGATCCATGGTTCACCATCCGAATTTTCAGCGTTTTCAATATCAGCATCCGCGTTGCCTAGTTCCTCGTCTTCCGCGTCGCCTAATTCCTCGTCTTTCGCGACTTCCGCGTCTTTAGCGTCTTTCGCTTTTTCATCAGTTTTCTTGCGCATGATTTTCGTTCTCCAAAAATTCAATGGACATCGGCGCGTCGCTTATGCCCACATGTTTTTCCAGACGCCTAATTCTGACATTCGTTTCTTCACAATTAAGCCGGATGGATTTTAAATTTTCATCCAGTGACCGCAATAATTCGGTAGCGCTCGCGACATAGGATTTCATTTCGTCCGATGAAATTCCCGTAATCGACTGAAACATTTTATCCATTCCGCGCATATTAAATACTCCACACTATCGGAAACATCGGGATATTGTAAAAAATAAGCGGGACAACTACGCCGCCCGCCGTTTCGGCGCGAAAGGTCGGCGGGTTTGGTATCATAAGCGTAAAATAACCTTGGCTATTTGCGGGGCAGATTACTTTCTGATTTGTCCCGTTGCATATTAAATCAACGGCGCTTCCATTATCGGCGTTGTCGATATAAACACCATTGATAAAATCGATAAGCTTTTGCTCTTGCCATGCTGATAGGTCTATATCGAAACTTGTGGCCGCCGACAAGTCGGCCAACATGGGTATTGCGAGCGGCCCCATTTCGGATAAATTCATACCGTAAATGTGTAGCCTTGGATTATTCGTCATAAGTCTGAAACCTTTTGCTAATTCTCGATATGGATATGGATATGGAAACCTTGCGCCTTACTCATACCCATATTCATATTCAGCTTTATCCGATGATTATCGGAAACTGCGGGACATTATAAAAAATAAGCGGGACAACAACGCCGCCCGCCGATTGCGCGACGAATTTCGGCGGGTTTGAAATAATCAATGGAATATAGGCCTGCTTTCCCGCCGCTATGATAATTCGCTGATTTGTCTTGTCGCAAGTAATCGTGAAAGAAGTGGCGCTGGCACTATTATCTATCCAAGCACCACTAACAAATTCAACAAATCCGTTCTGCGTCAATTCCGATAGATCTATGTCTATTTCCGTATCGACGGTAAAATCCAGATTGTATGGAATGGCTTTCGAACCCGTCGCGGGCAAAGTCATCCCATAAAAGCCAAATCTATTTAGTGTCATTTTAATTCGCTTTCATTTTCAAAAGTGGAATGCACGGGGCAACGCATGGTAGCGATATTGGTACGGGGTTTTTCGTCGTGACACTACTGCCATATAAAATGACGACTTGGCCCGGCTGGCCGAATGTATTGTCATGACCGCCTTGGCCGGTAGGGGATGAATAAAAAGTTGATCCGGTCCCGGCTGGAACTTCGCGCGCGGCTTGGGCAATTCCAATAATCGTAACGCTCGCGTCGGCCCCGGCATTTCCGCCGCCGCCGCCCCAAGCAGTCGAAGATCCGCTTCCGCCGCCCGATCCGCCCGCCCAACCGCCGCCACCCGCGCCGCCCGGAAAATAATAATCAGCATCTGACGGGCCGCCATGGGGCCCTATGCCGTCAAATTGCGGGAAGCCCGGAATACCACCAACTTGCGAGCCGGGGCCTGCGCCGACGCCTTGATATAACTGATCATGTAATTCTGCGTCTTGGCCGTAGGATCCGCCGCCGCCGCCGCCCTTGGCCGCGCTGGTAGATCCGCCGCCGCCGCCCCCTGCGCCCGCCGAAATTAATTGAGTGATTGTGCCGGAAATATCGCGTACAACGGCGCTCCGACCGCCGCCCGCGCCCGCCCCGACAATACCCCCGCCCGTGCTACCGCCCGCCCCATCACCATAAGTAGCGTCACCGCCCCATCCGCCCACACCCGTCCCTTGGCTTCCGCCGGTTCCTTGGCCGCCGCCGCCGACTATAATTTTAAGAGTTTCGCCGGGGGCCACGGGAATAATGCCAGCGATATATCCACCGCCGCCGCCGAGATTATGGCGCAATGTCGTATCATAACCCGCCCCACCGCCCGCTCCCCAAAGAAACGCCACTATTTCAGTAACGGACGAAGGGACAACAAAATCCTGAATTGTCCCGGTATAATCGTATGTCGAAACGGTAAATGACATGTGTGGGTCCGATTTTCTAAATAGGGTTAACGAGCATATATTAAAAAACCGCCGCCCGCAATATAGCGAGCGGCGGAAATTTAATTACAATGCGAAAGCGGCGCTATGCCTTGGATTTTTCCTGCTTCGCGCTGGCCATGTCGGCATTGGTGCCGGTAGGCGCGGGCAGGTATTGGCGCACGTCCGCGAGCGGATCCACGGTAACAGGATCTTTGAGCATTTCAGCCGCCCATACATATTCCGTGCCGCCCGGACGCTTTCCAGTGTTTTTGATTGTCTTAAATCGCACCGCGATTTTGACATTGGCATTATGGTCTTCTACGTCGCCTTTTGCCGCTTGAAACGCAGACATAAGGATATCTTCGACGACCTTGGGAATAATAAGAATAGCGGATCGAAACAATTCGCCGGTCTGTTCATTCATCGCTTCAAACATACCGCCGAAACGAATAAACGGCCCGAAATCGCTTTTCCCCTCATCGGTGCGATAAACCGCACCAATTACCGTGAAGCTTTCGCCTAATTTTCCTTCGCACCCAACCGTGCGAGCGGTAATTTTTCTGATCATTTCAGCCATGTGATTTTCTTTCCTGTTAATAGGGTAGGGGTAGAAGTTTGGATTTGGATTGACTTAGAAAATAGTGATTTCTTCCGCCACGGCCTTTTCTTTGACCGCGCCGAGTTTCTTTCCCATTTCGTCAATTTCATTCCGAAGACGCTCACAAAGCGCGGCAACATCTTCGTTCGAATAATCGTATTTTCCTTCGGTCTGTCCGCGCTGATTTGCGATTTTTCCAAGTGAGCGAATTTGTTTGATGACATTCGCGCCGCGACGGTTGACAACCGCCTTAAATCTTTCGGCGGGATCTTTCGGCAACGGATTGGTCTGACGCTTGTTGCTGGCCGTTGAAGCTGTCTTTTTATCGCTAGGCATTTTCCATATTCCTTTTAAAAGTGGGTCTGATAATTCGGCGAACAAATTCCGCCGATCCATTTATCTTAAATGACGGCGCGTCGTTTTTCCAGAGAAAAGTTTCATCATTTTGAATTATTTTTTTAATTTGAGAAAATGTAAGTCTGGCCCCTTTTGTGGCAATTTTTTCCTTGCCGTCTTCCGGCCAATCAAGTTTGGCCGCGTAAAGCTTCTTGCCGCCGATATGACATTCCGTTGCATGGCCTTCATGTTCCCAAGCGCCAACATCGCCGTCCATCCGCAATTGTTCCGTCTTGGTGCCGGGTAATGTAAAAACGCTATCGGTATCGCAATATATAACTTTATCCGCGCCTAATTTGTGGATTGTATCGATTAGCATTGCCCGAACGAAGCCGGTAATGCTGGCCCCGGTAGCGACATTATAAAAGATCGGAAATGTAACCCAATCATCGCCATGTTTTTGTTGCAGTTTATAGAGCGATGGTCGCGCATGTATTTCCTTCTCGTTAATCGCACACTCGATTAGCCATCCCTCATCTGGATCGGTGCCCGCTGGGACAATTTTGTAATCCTTATATTGCACCGGGTTTTGCGCCATTTTTCCATAAAGCGAATTGAGCATTATTTTTGCTACGTGACGATTGGCTTTATCGCCTTCCAATTCCGACTTGGTTTTTAGCTGAAACCATTTGTCAACATAAGATTTGAAATTAATGGAATTGGTGAACTCATAGCTTTCCAAAATTTTTACGTCGCGTAATAAATTATGCCGTATCGCAATTTGAAATTCCCATCCTGTAATATTGTAAATGTCGTGTCTGTGCGGAAAAGATAAACCCGATTTATCCCGGTAGGGTAGGGCACCCGCCGAATAGCATTCTATTTTAAGAAATGATTTTGTGATATTTTGCGGCAGTGTATCGGGATTTTCTTTAAAGGTATATTCGCGGCCAGTAGCATGTTCATTCAGCATCGCAAATGGATATGCGCTTTTGATATCCCATATATCCACGTCTTCAAAACTTCCACCTTTAAATGCCTCGCAATGGCCCCCATAAAAGTAAGGTCGAAATATTTCGTCGTGTTTATGATTTGTCTTTTTTATATTAATTCCCAAGGCCCTCGCCTGAGCCAGTGCATTTCCGGCAATCGTCAATCCTTTTCCCGCCGTCTTTCTAAATGCCGTAACAATATTAAATAAATCTCGGCAATCATCTTTTAGATATTGGATTATTTCGGGCATGTGTTGCCTGCGCACATTTGCCTCTAATTTAGTATAATCCATTGCCGACTTTTGAAACGCGGCAAGAGCGGTGGGGATAATGGAAAAGCTATCGCGCAATATCGCCTTGCCTATCCGTATTTCCGCCAATCGCCCTTTAATTATCTTGACTTTTGTTTCTTCAAGATAACTAAGCAAAAACATAAAATCAAATTTGCCGCCATTGTGGGCATATAAAATAACGTCTTGGTCGCGGAACCAATCCACGAAATCTTCCGTCCTATCGAAGATGAAATATTGCGCGCCGTCGAAAGCGCCCCAAATAAACGGTTCTGGAACTCTTCCGTGCAAAAACGGGTCTGTTTCGCAGTCAATAGCGATAACTTTTCGCGCTTTCGCGCGTGCCATCTACTCGGAGCTATAGGTATTAAATTGTACCCATTGCAGCAAATTTCGGAATAGCGGATTTACTCGATAAAATCCGACGTATAAAACGCCGTTAATTGTCTGGCGAACGTATCTGGTATAAGAATATATAATAGACATTTCGCCTTGGCCGCCGTGAAACGGACCGCCGAATAATTTATATAGCATTTGTCTTACCCCTTGTTTTCGTCGATATACTCTTTAAGCGTCTTTCCGCGAGATTTTTGTATCCAGTAAATTACTCCAACAAACCAATCCTGCATTGTGTGGCCCGGCAATTTTCCATAACTTTCTAGCAATTCGTGAAATAGCTGCAAGATTTCAGCAAATGTCCCGCGCGCTCCGGGTACTTTTCCTTGCGTCGTTAAAATAGACATATGTATTTGATGATTTTTTGGTAGACGGTCAAAAATCGGTTTAACTTTTCTTATAAATGGCCCATCTTCCTCGCCTTCCGGACCAATGGGGATTTGGATGGAATGCCAAATCCTACCGTTTTGTTTTATTATAAATTCGCCTTTCTTAACTGAAATTTTTTGATCTGGCGTGACTTCTTCTAACCGTATAGCTCTAATACCATGGGCGTATATAAGGTCTTTAGCTTTTAACGATTTTGCTTGTTTCTTTGTTAGCGGATATAAATGCTTTGTTCCGCCCGCGTGATAAATTTCATTGCTTATTCTGGTAATCCACGCCTTTTGTCCGCGCGAAAGTCTTTTTCTGTTTTTATATTTTGCTAGCGACGGTACTAATTTAGCATTCTTTTTTGCGAGTCTTAGGTAATCTTCAATGGATTTTCTTTTAGATTTTCTTGCCATTGTAAAATTACCCCTTAGTCAACACGAATTTGGTCCGTTAATTAGTATAACGGGGCCGATATTTTTACACAAGATACCCTATTTAGTGGGCAAATTTAAAATAATAACAAAATGTTGACGCGCTAACCGAATGTTGCTATATTGTTTCGGGTCTCCCTTAACCCAGCCTAGCCCCGCACCGCAGAACTTACCCCCTCCGGTGCGGGGCTTTTATTTTTCTAAAATTTCCCTTGACATCTTGTAATTTAGCGCCGGCGGGATGTTCTTTGTTTGTTCCTGCCCCGGGGCGATCGTGTGCGCAGGCCCCC
>Ga0209918_1002057_pt1 | contig 9914 bp, 5 predicted proteins | sample SalPonD_shore_MG_FD_185712 | JGI IMG/M metagenome (GOLD analysis project Ga0209918, IMG submission 185712) | Salt pond soil microbial communities from South San Francisco under conditions of wetland restoration - Salt Pond MetaG... | ecosystem: Environmental > Aquatic > Marine > Intertidal zone >...
CGCCGTGCTGCTGCACATAGGCATCGAATCCGTCCAGTTGCCAGCCAACCAGCGAGAAGCGCTGATTATAGCGCTTCGACCGTCCTACCTCCTGAGACAGGCGCAGCATCAGGTAGCGTCGATTGAAACACTTGAGCGCTGGATCAACCAGCCGTGCCTGGACCGGATAAAGCAGCTCCATCTTGCGCAATTCGTGCAGGATATCGGGCCGGCCGGATGCGCCCTTGACCAGTACCCGTTCGGCCTCCTGCCCCAGCCTGAGGAGATCCCCCTTGGTCAGATCCTTGGCCGTGTAGACCACGACCGGGATATCGGAGGCGCTCGGATGCTGATGCAGCTCCTCCATCACCTCGAAACCGCTCATTCCAGGCATCATCAAATCCAGAATGATCAGATCCGGCTCCCGCTCGATCGCCAGGCGCAATCCCTCCTTGCCGTTGGGAGCCAGCAGAATGCGGTACCCCTCCATGACCAGCGACTCTTTCAGATAATCCCTGACCGACTCCTCGTCGTCGATGACCAGCACGGTATGCACCTCGGGATGTTTGGGCACAAAGCGGCCATGCCGGGAGATCATGTCCATCAGCTCCTGATGCCCCAGCCCCTTTTCCACGCTGTCGACAGTGCCTGTGGAGAAGTGCGGTGAATCGGCATCCCCACCAAGCAGCACGACCGGGATATCACGGGTGGCCTCGCAGCGCTTGAGCCGCTGCAGAAGGTGGTAGATCAGCTCCGCCTCCCCGGGAATACCCAGCATGACCAGGAATGGACAGATCTCCTCCGCCAGATGACACATCTCGTCCATCTCGACCAGCATGCCCTGATATCCCTCGCCATTGAGCATCTGCACCACGACGGCGGCACGGTCGGCATTGTCATCGACCACGAGGATGCGCGGACGCACGGTCAGGTCCGGACCATACTCCTCGACCGTCGTCTTCAGAATCTCGGTAGCCTCGTCACGCTCCTCAGCCACCTGCTGCAACAGCGCAGACTCCTCCTGATCGCTGTCCACCGCAAAAGCAGGCATTTTCAGGAAGAAGGTACTGCCCCGTCCCGGCTCACTCTCCAGCGCAATCTCACCACCCAGCATATTGGCCAGACGGCGACAGAGCGGCAGCCCCAGGCCGGTCCCGCCATGTTGACGGTCCAGCCCGCCCTGCGCCTGCACGAAGGGTTCGAAAATACGTTCGATATCCTCGGGCGCGATGCCCACCCCCGTATCACGAACGTAAGCGGCGATGGTCACGCTACCGCCCACCTCAGACGCCTGGATATCGATCCCAAGTTCCACATCCCCGCCCTTCGGCGTGAATTTCAGGGCGTTCCCCAACAGATTGGTAAGGATATGCTGCAGCTTGTCGACATCGGTCAGAACACAACCATGCGCACCGGCACCGGGCATAAACTTGAGATTCAGGGACTTGGTCTCGGCCAGCGCCAACAGCTCTCCGACGACCCGCTGACCCAGCTCGTCCGGATAGAAGGAAGTTTCGTTGATCTCCATCATGCCCGCCTCGATCTTACTGATATCGAGCAGGTTGTTGATGATATCCAGCAGGCGCTTGCCGCTGTTGTTGATATGCTCGGCATATCGCAGCTGCTTGGCGGAAAGCTCGCCGGCACGGGGACTCGTCAGCAACTCGGAGAAACCAATAATGGCATTGAGCGGGGTGCGCAGCTCGTGGCTGGTATTGGCGATGAACTGATCCTTCGCCTCACTCGCTTCGGCCAGCTCCTCGTTCATCAATTCGAGTTCGATCTCACGGTTCTTCAACTGCTGGTTCGCGCTCGTCAGTTCGAGGGTGCGCTCGCGCACCCGCTCCTCGAGATCGGCATTGGCATGAGACAGCGCCTCGAAGTTCTTGGCATTCGAAAGGGCCGTACCGCAGGCAGAGGCAAGCATTCGGATAGCTTCCTCATCCTCCTGCGTGAAACTATCCGCTCCCAGCTTGTCCGTCAGGTAGATCACCCCGATAACCTCGCCACCGAACATCATCGGCGTACCTAGGAAACTATCCATCGGTGGATGGCCATCGGGGAATCCGACGCTGGCCGAATGCTGATTAAGCCGGTCCAGACGCAGCGTTCTCTTCTCCTCCCACAGCAGCCCCAGCATACCGACTCCCTGCGGCAAGTTGCCAAGCGCCTTGATCTCCTCATCGGACATACCGAGCGGCACGAAATGTTTCTCCCCTCCGTCGTCGATATAGGCCATCATGCAATAGCGGGCGTTGGTGATCTCCATCGCCAGTGCACCGATATGTCGGATCAGCGTCTCGCTGGCCAGTTCACCGCTCAGTGACGCTACAGCCTTGGTCAACCTCTCCTGACGGTCGATATAGGCCCGCAGGTGCGTGACCAGGTCGTCAAATGCCGCTGCCAATGCGCCAAGCTCGTCCCCGCGGTTCAACGCCACCCGGTGTTCAAGATCGCCTGTCTTGATCCGTTCTGCATCCCCCGCCAGCCGGAACAGCGGCCGCAACACGCCCTGCCGCAACACAAGCCAGGCGCCGAGGCCGAGCAATATGGCAACCGCCAGGAAGGCTACCATCATCTGTCGCCCGGAAGCGGCCACCTGTGCCTCCGCACCAGCTGTCGACACGCCCAGAACCAACACGCCGCGCAGGGGATTGGAGGTATAGCCGTGACAGGCCAGGCACGCATTCTCGACATGAATCGGGTAGAGATAGGTGAGGTGATCGCCAGCGTTGATGACACGTTTAGCGTCGCGGCCACTCACCACATCGGAGAACGCATCCGAAAGCCCGGCGGGCACCCTGCCGGCTGGCGTCCCGTCCCACTTGCGGTGAAACCGGTCCATACCGATGAATGCATTGACCCGCTTGATCGTCTTCTGGTCGTGAAACGCCTCGACCCCGTTGACCCGGTAAACCTTGGCGAAGGTGAAATCGTTAACCTTGCCCACGCGCGCCAGCCAGTCGTGCGCAATATCGCCATGCCCGGCCAGCATGATGCTTTTCAGACTGGCCACGAGGGATTGTGCCGCCAGCGCCGCTCGCGCGGTCTCTTCCGATTGCACCATCTGCCGGTCCTGGGTCTGTAACCAAGCATATCCCGCCACCAGCAGCAGGCCGGAGATCAGGACGATCATCGTGGCAACACGCACCCCCAGACTACGAAACAGCATCCGCCCCCCTCTCCGAACATGCGCTATCGACATGAAGCTCGCACCGACGAAAGACCCTCAACGCCGACCGACAGTACGGCGAACCCCTAAAGCCCGCAAGGTCTAATAGGTAATAGGGAACTCCAAACCGGTGCCGCACGGCCGACAAAACAATTTACACGTCCCCGAAGTGCCGCACAATGCCACCATGGACAGCCACAAGACACACCGTGACCGGGCCATGCCGCCGGTCGTCTGGCTTTTCGGCGCGGTCAGCCTCTGCAACGACGTGGCCAGCGAAATGATCCTGCCGCTTTTGCCCGCATTCCTGACCCTGATACTGGGGGCCGGGCCGGCGGCACTGGGATTGATCGAGGGCCTAGCCGAGGCGGTGGCCAGTCTCAGCAAGCTTGCCTCCGGGTTTCTGGCCGACCGGATGCAGGCTCACAAGGCCTTCGCTCTGGGGGGATATACCGTCTCGAACCTGCTGCGCCCCCTGATCGGACTCAGCCAAGCCTGGCCTGCGGTACTGATGCTGCGTTTTGGCGACCGGCTGGGGAAAGGGCTGCGCACCGCACCGCGCGACGCCCTTCTGGCCGAATCGGTCGATGCGACGCGTCGGGGCCGGGCCTTCGGCATCCACCGCACCATGGATCATGCCGGTGCCATGATCGGCCCTCTGATCGCCGCGGGCCTCCTGGCCGCCGGAACACACCTGCGGGACATCTTTCTCTACTCCCTTATACCGGGACTGATCGCCGTGGGGCTTCTGGCCATTTCTCTACCCCGCATCCGGACCACCATCCGCGCCACCACGACCCGACTTGCATGGCATCAGCTCTCGCCGGCGTCGCGACGCCTGATCCCAGCGGTCGCCGCCATCACCCTCGTGGCAATGCCCGATACCCTGATGCTGCTGTGGATTCAGCAAACGGGTATGCATATGGCGGCGCTACCGCTGCTGTGGTCCGCGGCACACCTGTTACGCTCCATGACTGCCGGTCCCTTCGGCGCCCTTTCGGATCGGCTGGGAAGAATCCCGATCCTGACACGAGGACTGACCGTCCGCGCCCTGATCGTGGCCACCATCCCTTGGCTTCACAGCCATCTCATCGTCATCGCCGGCTTCCTGCTCTACAGCACAAGCACCGCCATCACCGAAGCGGCGGAGCGTGCCGTCGTCGGTGACGAGGCGGGGCACGGCAAGGGCACCGCCTTCGGCTGGTATCATATGCTGGCAGGCATCCTGGCCCTGCCCGGAGGCATCATCTTGGGAGAGCTTTGGCAGCAGCTGGGCATCATGGTTGCCTTCTCCTTTTCCGCCGCATGCCTGCTGCTTCTGGCGCTGTTGCTACGGTGGCTACCCACCTCCAGCCCGGCCGAATAGAATCACCCTGCCGCGGCCTCCATGGCCTCCCACGCCCGCAGAAACCGGCCCAGGTGCGGGCGATCTTCAGTCTCGGCCTCGAGATAGTTACGCAGACCCAGTATCACACGCGCATAGGCACCCTCGTGCAGCGCGCCACAAAAGAGCTCCCAGCGAAGAAAGATCAGCAGCGTGGAGAGCACATCCGTTTCACAATAGTCTCGAATGGCAGCAAGATCGCCGGCCTCGAAGAGACGGGCCACATCGTGGCCCTCCGTCCCGAGCTTCCCGGGAACACCCAGTACGGCGGCCACTTCATGCATCGAACAGCGGGCCGATGCCCCGTAATCGGAGAGCGCCTCCAGCAGATCCAGATGATAGGTACCGGAAAAACGGGCATCGTAGTTGTTGTAGCGATCCCCCTCCGAAAACCAGCGCGGACAGGCAAGCCCGTGATGCATGGCACGATACTTCAGAACAGGAAGATCGAATCCCCGGCCGTTGAAGCTGACGAGCCTCGGCGCGCGTTGCTCGATCAGGCCGAAAAAGCCTTCCAGAAGCTGTCGCTCGCTGCTCTCCGGTTCACCGCCGCTCGCCACCTGCCGCAGTACCATCTCCCGCCCCTCCTCGCCCGGCTCGACGACGAGATGTGCGTAGCTGATGGCCACCACCTGATGGAACGGCTGGCGCGGGAACCCGTTCCGCCCCTCGGTTTTCTCCAGAAAGTAGTCCTCCAGGGCTGTCCGCGTCTCGATATCGGAAAGCCCCGACCGGCCCAGAAGATGCCGCGCCGATGAGGCATCGGGCACCGTTTCAATATCAAATACAATCGTATCGCGCCGCATCACCTCTTCCCCGCACGATTCATCGGAATCATCGACGTCATCATGAGGGTTTATCCCACGATGGCAACAGTGCTACAATTACGCACATGAAAATACTGGTGGTCGAAGACGAAGAGCGGGTTGCCCACTTCATCCAGAAGGGATTGAAGGAAGAGGGCCACGCCGTCGACGTGGCATACGACGGAGAAGAGGGCGGCTTCCTCTCCGAAGTCAACGACTACGATCTCATCATCCTCGACGTCATGCTGCCGAAGAAGAACGGCATCAACATGTGCAAGGAGATCCGCGCCCGCGGCGTCGCCACGCCGGTACTGATGCTGACCGCCCGCGACAGCGTCGAAGACAAGGTCCGTGGACTGGATGCCGGCGCCGACGACTACCTGAGCAAGCCATTCGCCTTCGACGAACTGCTGGCCAGGGTGCGCGCCCTGCTTCGCCGACGCTCCGAGGCCAAGACACCAACCCTGACCATTGCGGACCTTGAGCTGGACCCCATGAGCCGCCGCGTCACCCGCTCCGGCACCCCCATTCGCCTAACCACCAAGGAGTACGCGCTGCTCGAATACATGATGCGCAATCACGACAAGGCGCTATCGCGCACGCTGATCGGCGAACACGTATGGGACATGAATTTCGATCCGGAAAGTAATGTCATCGATGTCTATGTCAGCCACCTGCGCAACAAGGTGGACAAGGGGTTTGACACCCAGCTGATCCATACCTTGCGCGGACAGGGGTATATGCTCTCCACCAACGCCCCACCCGCGTGAACACCCCCCTCTTCAGGCGGCGCTTTGGCCTGACACGACTGCGCAATTTCATCACCCGCCTGTTCACCACCTTCCGCGGACGTCTGGCCCTACTCTATATCAGCGTTGAACTCTCCGTTCTGCTGTTCGCCGGCATCCTCCTCTATGTGGTGCTCTCCCGACAGATCTACGCCTCGGTCGACAACAACCTCAAGCAACAGGGCGATGCCGTCATTCAGGAGATGGAGTCCTCGCGCTTCTATTTCTGGTCCCAGCAACTGGCCAACTTTTCCGGCCACTTCATCGGTTCGGTGCAACTGGTCGGCGCCAACGGCGTGCTCCTGTTCGCCTCGGACAAGGCCCTGATCGGCCGGGGCGGCGGCGAGGTGACCGAAATCCTCCGGCTGGCCATGGAAGGTCATACCGCCTTTGCCTCGACCCGTTCGCTGCTGCGCAAGGACAACATGCGCGTGCTGGCCATGCCAGTCTATCGCGGCGGACGCATCGTCGCCGCACTGATATTGGGACGCAGTACCGGGGAGATTCACTCCTTCTTCGAGCTGATGTATCTGGCCGGCGGCATGCTCGGCCTGCTGTCGATGCTGATCAGCGCCTATGCTGGTTTCGTCATGTCCAGACGTGCGCTGAAGCCCCTCGACGAAATCATCGCCGCCGCGCGGCGGGCCGCCTCCGGTGACCTCTCCCAGCGTCTCAAATCCTTCTCCCAAGACAGGGAGATCGGCGTGCTGATTCGCGCGCTCAACAAGATGTTCGGCGATCTCGAATCGAGCTTCAAGGCGCAGAAGCGGTTCACCGCCGACGCCTCTCACGAACTGCGCCTTCCTCTGACGGTCATGAAGGGGGAGATCGAGGTCACCCTTCGCCGCGAACGCAATATCGAAGAGTATGAACAGGTGCTGCAGCAGCAGTTGGGCACCATCGAACGGATGCAACGCATCGTCGACGGCCTGCTGACCCTGGCGCGAGCCGATGCCGGCCTGCTGGAGCTGATGCATCAGGAGGTGGATCTGAGCCTGCTGCTGCAGGAGGCGGGACAGGAGCATCTGGGCCTGTTCCACAGCAAGGATGTCAGAATGGACGGGGATATCGCCGATGAGCTGACCATCATGGGCGACGCCGACCGCCTGAAACAGGTGATGTACAACCTGCTGGGCAACGCCTTCAAGTATGCCCCCGAACACTCCACCGTTCATCTGAAGGCCTATTCGCAGGATCAGCACATCGTCATCGAAATCGGCGACGAGGGCGAAGGCATTACGCCCGAACACCTCGAGCACCTCTTCGAACGCTTCTACCGCGCCGACGAGGCACGCAGCCGTGATGCCGGCGGTGCCGGTCTGGGACTGGCCATCTGCAAACGCATCGTGGAGATGCACGACGGGAGCATCACGGTGGAAAGCGAGGTCGGCAAAGGCACGACCTTCCGCATCCGGCTTCCACTGCATGGCCCCGATCCCGAACACGCCCAGCGGCTGCATACCGTCATGCGCCAGTCATAAAGAGACGATACGCCCACAAAAAAGGCCGCAGCTTCCGCTGCGGCCTTTTGATTCAGATACCCTGCCAGATCACCGAGCCTGTTCGGGCCAGGCAATGGTCCAGATATGGAACCCGCTTGTGGAACCCTTGACCTGATGCTTCTCGCGCATCTTCTTGCTAACGGAGCGGTCGGAGTGGAAATAGACACGTCCGTTCTTGCCCATCCGGGCTGCACCATCACGATCCTCGTCGTAGGTCACCTGAATCAGATTGCGTCCGGTCGTATCGATGGCCCAGATATCCCAGTCGCTCTTTCCGCGCCGGCGCAGATCGGCATGCGCCCGGTTCGAGGTGAACAGAAGCCATTTGCCATCCGTGCTCCAGGATGGTTGCACGTCGACACTGCGGGCACTGGTAACCTGGATCAGCTCGCTGCCGTCCGGATGCATGCGAAACAGGTGAATACTGCGCCCCACCGGCATCGAGAAGGCGATCCATTTGCCATCCGGCGACAAGGCCGGATTGACACCCTCCGACAATACCCGCTCCGATCCGTTCTTCTCTACGCGCACAATCTCGGCACGAAATCCCGGGAAGCTCCAGTTGTCGAACCCGTCCGTACGGTGATGCCGCCGGCTGGCGAGCTTCTCACCGCCGACCGGCTGAAGACGCACTGCAATCACGGCACCGTCCGGCAGCAGGACCGGCTGCGTCAGCCTGCCGTGCAGCGCCGCCACACGGCGCAGCATCCCCTCGCCGTCCGAGATCTTCTCCCACAGGCCCAGGCCACCGGCCCGCTCGGAGAAGAAGTAGACATGACCGGCATCCTTCCACGCGGCCGAATCAAAGGCCCGCGCATCCTCGGTGATACGGTTGGCCGGATCGCCGTTCTCGGCATAACGGCGTGAAATCCACGTCTTCTTGCGATCATGTACCACGGTCAGCAGGAAACGGCCATTCGGGGAAGGCTTCGGATACATCTCGGTCTGGTGCGGCTCCAGCGTCAGCAACTCGGCGGCATCCGCCGACGCCTTCTCCTTGGGACCACCGACATGCGGTGCTTTCAGCCAGTCGAAGACCCCGGCCGCATGCGCGGCAGGCATCGCGAGCCCGAGGGCCACGATCATCAACATTGTCTTTCGCATCAAAATCCTCCTTGATTCTTGACTTGCCAGATATTCCAGTCCGACACCGTCCGGGACTGCGGCTTATCGGGGCTGCGGTTGGAGTGGAACAGGATGGTATCCGCATTCTTCCATGTCGGTCCCCCATCCGTGGCAGACGTGGCATTGGTCACGCGCGCCACGTGGCCGCTGGCCAAGTCAAGCACATAGATCGAGGTGATATCGATATCGCCTTCGCTGTCGCGATTGGAGACAAAGGCGATCTTCTTGCCGTCCGGGCTCCAGGCCGGCTCAAACTCGCCGAACTCCGAGCTAGTCAGCTGGGTCAGACGACCACCGTCAAGATCCTGCATCCACAGATCGTAATTGCCGTTGATGCTGCGCACAAAGGCGATGCGCCGGCCATCCGGGGAGACGGCTCCGTCATAGGCGTCGGGGACCATCACCATCTGATGCGCGTCGCGATTCAGCACGAACAGGTAGGGCGGTTCGAACTTGTTGACCGTCCCCGTCTGGTTGGGGCGATACCCCATCCGGTGAACGAACCAGTTCGAATCATAAGTGCGCCATGTCTGGCCGAGCAGATCGGCATGCATGGTGCCATCTCCAAAATCATTGAGCAGTCGCGAGCGCTGTGTCTTCTGGAGCGTGGCATCGAAACACCATACACGCCCGTCACGCGAGACGTGCAGGTTCAACGGCACAATTGCCCCGCTGAATGAGCCGGTGTTGGCAAGCGCCACATGCGCATTGCCCTGGGCCAGCCGCATCCAGGCCGATATCGGCCCCATGCGGTTGCTAACATAGCCAATGGCGCCGTCATGCAGTGCCACGCCGAAACGCACCGCCTCTTTCGGCAACCGCGGCGAAACCGTGCGAATCTGCCGCTTCGGAGAGGAGACCGAGGTCTGGCGTACGCTGAACTCCCGATCCTTACGTTGACTGTATACCAGAAAATCGCCCGACACCGAGGGGTAGACCTCGTCTGCCTGGCGATCCACGATCACCGGTGACACCGGAAACAGCGGCGCCGAATCCTTGGCCACCGGCTGTGCTGTGGCGGACAGCGTCGTCATGACGGCACCAACCACGGAAAAGGACAGATATCTCAGTAACTTCATAGACGTTGTAATCTCCTTAATCACATGTGAAATAAGGGCGCGCTCGCCGTCACCGAGAGCGGTCACGGCGGTAAGGGGA
>Ga0209918_1002058_pt1 | contig 9910 bp, 9 predicted proteins | sample SalPonD_shore_MG_FD_185712 | JGI IMG/M metagenome (GOLD analysis project Ga0209918, IMG submission 185712) | Salt pond soil microbial communities from South San Francisco under conditions of wetland restoration - Salt Pond MetaG... | ecosystem: Environmental > Aquatic > Marine > Intertidal zone >...
AAATTTATTAAAGGCACTAAGGCACTAAGGCACTAAGGCACTAAGGCACTAAGGCACTAAGGCGTATTAAGTTTCAAGCGCCATTTCGGTTTTGTTAAACTGCGGCCAGTTCCTTGTTGAATTCCTGGATGCTGCTACGGCCGATGACGTCCCCAAGCAGTGTGGCGGAGGTACAGTCGTTGATCTTGACTTCCACGTATTCACCGGGTTTGTAATCTTCCCGGTCGAATATGACCATTTTATTAGTGTCTGTGCGGCCGCGGAGTTGTTCATCGGAGCGCTTGCTGGTGCCTTCGATCAGTACGAGATGACGGCGACCAATTTCTTTTTTATTTAACTCTTCCTGAATGCCCATCTGGAGCTCAATAATTTCACTCAACCGACGCTTCTTAATTTTATCCGGCACGTTGTCTTCATATTTCCGATGAGCCAGGGTGCGTTCCCGCTCAGAATATGCAAACATATAAGCCAGGTCGTATCGAACCTCACGCATCAGGCTCAGGGTATCCTGGTGTTCTTCTTCCGTTTCATCACAGAAGCCTGAGATAATGTCGGTGGAAAGAGATACGCCCGGGATCAGCTTGCGCATTTTTTCAATCAGTTCCATGTACTCTTCCCGCGTGTAAGGGCGTCTCATGCGTTCCAGCACATCGCTGTTACCGGACTGAGCAGGAATATGAATATATTCACAAATATTGGGGCGCTCGTTAATTACGTGAAGCAGCTCTTCGGGAAAATCTTTAGGGTGCGAAGTCGAAAAACGAATACGCATTTCAGAATCAACGAGGCTTGCCTTGTGCATCAGCTGCGCAAAGTTGGTATCCGATTCTTCATCAAAATAGGAGTTCACGTTTTGTCCCAGTAAAGTCACTTCCTTGTATCCCTGATCGCTGAGCTTTTGCAGCTCATCCAGAATGCTTTCCACCGGGCGACTGCGTTCACGACCGCGAGTGAAGGGTACTACGCAAAAGGAGCACATATTGTCGCAACCCCGCATAATGGTGACATATGCATTGATGCCGTTGCCGTTGGTGCGTACCGGAGTGATATCAGCATACGTTTCCTCCATGGAAAGCAGCACATTTACGGCTTTTCTCCCGTCATCCACCTCATTCAACAGTTTGGGAAGATCGCGGTAGGCATCGGGCCCCACGACGAGATCAACGAGTTTCTGTTTTTCCAGGATCTTATCCCGGATTCGCTCGGCCATGCAACCCAGCACGCCCACGGTGATATTTTTGTCGAGTTCTTCCTGCAGGGCATGAAATTCATGCAGGCGGTTCCACACTTTGTTTTCTGCGTTTTCACGAATAGAGCAGGTATTGACAAAAATAATATCGGCATCCTCCGGGGATTGAACCGGTTTCATACCGTCTTCCACCAGGATAGAATTCACAATTTCGGAATCCGAAACGTTCATTTGGCAGCCGTAGGTTTCTATATAGAAATTTCGTTGATCCAAAGTGCTAAAACTCATTTGCGTTAATCTTTATTGAATCCAAATATATAAAATGTCCGGCTAAAACCATAAGGAGGAGAGTAAATATCAGATGACAAATATCAGTGATCAAATTAATCCCGTTGCATTGGAGGGGTTTCGCCAGGTTACCACAAACTTCCAACTTTTAAACCTCCAACTTTCAACAACTTATCCCTATCGCCGGTCTCCAGACTGGTGATACTATCATTCAGAGTCTCCAGACTCGATCGACAGGTATCGTGGTTAAGTTTAGTAAAGTAGAAATTTTATTGATGTGTACCGGATAACGCGTTTTGCTGTTAAAAGTAATTTTTGGAGCTATTATCTCTCAGGTGCCAGTTTTGATAAAAAAGTGAAAAGTGAATATGCTGAAACCTGATAGTTGACAGTTAAAGGCAATAAGTAGTTCGTAAAAATTATTACTCGTGAAGTCATCTAATCCGATAATCCAACCGCTTAACACGTTAAAGGATAACGTTTTAAATTTTGTTAAGACACCTAGGAGTCTGTCGGGCTTAGGAAATTTTAACGAAAATTTGTCAGTTTGGGACAGATTTTGAGGTCTTTTGAGGCGAATAGTGGACCTATTCAACGAAAAAGAGCTCGGAATCTGGCCAAATCTGACGAATTTGCAGTAGGTTTAGCTAAGTCCGACAGTCTCCTAGGATTAATATTCCAATTGTCGAATGAAGGATTCAATTTCAGCGGCTCGTTGTTCGGTTTCGCGTAAACCGGTGCTTCCAATCGTAAGTGAATCCTCTTTTGACTCGTCGGTTTGGGGTTCCCAGAATCGCATTTGTTCATCGATCAGGGGAATGATATCTGCAATCAAATTGGCATCCAGGTAAAGCAACCGGTGATGCAGATCTTCGTACGTATCGTAAATTTGTTGTTGCAGCAGAAGCCCTGCGGTTTGATAATGGGGAGATTCGGATGCTTCGGAAGCCGATAATATGCCACGATAAGCATGGAGTTTATGGCTGATTTGCCGGCAAAGCTGTTCCAGTGCTTTTTTATCGGGATGGGAGTATGTCGTTTCTTTATACCGGTTATAATTTCTGAAAAACCTGCTCACCAGTCCAATCGTCAACAGGTGACTGGCACTCCAGAGCAGTGTTTTTAAATCGTTTGATTCAGAATGGTTCGCAGAATCTTCGTTTATTTGGGCCATGTTTCGGGTTGAGCTCTCCAGCTATTCAAATGTTCGAGATCGTCTTTGGTGACATATCCATTTTGTTGTGCAACCTCGATTAACGTAGAATAATCGGTGAGCGTATATACTTCCACTCCTTTGTCTTTAAAACGCTGTTCTGCTTTATCAAAACCGTAGGTAAAAATACTTAGGACGGCCTTAATATCAGCGCCAATAAACTTCAGGGTATCCACGACGGTAAGAGCTGAAGTGCCCGTTGAAATAAGATCTTCAATAACTACGGCAGATTGTCCTTTGTCTACTCCGCCTTCAATCTGATTGCCCAGCCCGTAGGCTTTGGCTTTGGAACGGACATAAGCCATCGGCTTGTTGAGTCGATCGGCTACCCACGCCGCATGGGGGATACCAGCCGTTGCCGTTCCGGTGACCACGTCGACATCGGGGAATTTTTCACGGATAAATTTTACAAAAGCGTCAGCTATTTCAGATCGCAGTTCCGGATACCGGAGAGTCAACCGGTTATCGCAATAAATGGGGGAATTCCAGCCAGATGACCAGGTAAAAGGTTCATTGGGCCGTAAAACGATGGCGTCAATTTCCAATAGTTTTAGCGCCAGCTTTTTTGCAAATTTTTCGTCAATAATCATGTACTGTGTTTCTGTTTATATTCTTGGTAATAAAAGCGCTCCGTACCGATAATTGATACTTATTTAAATACTTGTAATTACAAAAATAAGAATTTTCAGGCAGATAAACGCATAAAAACCTGCCAGTAAATCATCTACGAGAATGCCCAGTCCGCCGGGAAGCTTTTGCAGGGCATCCACCCCGAGTGGTTTTTTGATATCGAAAAAGCGGAAAAAGACAAAACCAGCGATTAAAAGTAAAATATTTTGTCCGGTTGAAGCATAAAAAGGCAGCCATATAAACGCCATGCCCTGACCGGCAAACTCATCCATCACCAAGGGAGAGGGATCGCCCCCCCAAACGCGCTCGCATTCTTCAGAAACCCACAGCGTTAATAGTGAGCAGACAATTGTATATATAATCATTCCATAGGGGGCAGCATAAATCCCGATAAAATAGATTGGGATTAAAGCAAAAAAACTACCCCAGGTCCCCGGAGCATTGGGTAAAAATCCTATATTTAAGACACTCCCTATAAGAGGTTTTAATTTACGCATTTCTTCCTTTTTGTAAATAAATCACGATTAACATAAATGTATTCGAGTCCCGTATAAACCGTTAGCAATACGATGGCATCCATAAGCCAACCCAGAACGCCCGAATCCAGTAATTGTTGGCATAATGAGCTAAATTCCACATCAGTTTCGATAAAAACGCCTACGATCAACACCATATAGAGAAAAAACATTTGACTGAGCGTTTTTACCTTGGCCGAATAGCGTGTCTGCATCTCAAAACCTTTGCGCCGGGCGAAGAGACGCATAACCGTCACAAAAATATCGCGGGCAACGATTATGGCAATGGCCCACCATGGGAACTGTACAGGGTCAATAAAAGGTAAACAAATAAATCCTGCAAATGTCAGTAGTTTATCGGCCAATGGATCCAGGAAAACCCCGTAGGCTGTCCGCGCACCATAACTGCGGGCAATATAGCCGTCAAAAAAATCGGTGACTACAGCTACGGCAAAAACCGCTATACTAAGGGCACGCCAGACTACAGCATCCTGCAGATACATAAACAGGAACACCGGCGTCAGGATTATTCGTATAGTACTTAATATATTGGGTAGTCGTTGCACGGCCCAAAGATAGTAATTGTTTAGTAGATTTAAATTTAATTTTGGGTATGAATCTTCATTTTCCAAAATTAAAGCTTTTCGTGGTAGATATGAAAAAGCCTTTTCGAATATCAATTAAAGATTGATATTTTCGAATCGACTATCACACGGTCCTTAAAATAAATTTTATGAAAGCAGAAATACTTACAATCGGTAACGAAATATTGATTGGAGACACCGTCAATACCAATGCGAGCTGGCTGGGGCGATTCCTGACCGAGCAGGGGTTCGATGTGGTGCGCATGCTCACCATTCAGGATGATTTGCAAACGATCATCCATTCTATCGATAGAGCCCTGCAAAATGCGGAGATGGTCATTACAACCGGCGGATTGGGTCCCACACACGACGATGTCACCAAAAAAGCGCTGCAGGATTTATTTAGAGTGAAATTAATCCGACATGAACCGACACTGGAACACATTCAACAGTATTTCGAACGATTTGGGTTACCGTTCACCAAGTCCAATTATGCGCAGGCGGATGTCCTGGAAAACTGTGATGTGTTGTTTAACAGGCAGGGAACGGCTCCCGGTATGTGGTTTGAGCGTGATGGTAGTTATTTAGCCGTCCTTCCCGGGGTTCCTCATGAAATGAGGTATCTGATGAGTGAAGAAGTTAAACCCAAGTTACGGGAAATGAAGGGGACCCAAGAAATACGGATCACTAAATATTTAAAGACGGCCGGAATCGGCGAAAGTACGCTAAGTGATCGCGAATTGAATGGGTTAGACCAATACCTTTCTGACAGATTGCAAGTAGCTTTTTTACCAAGTCCGCAGGGCGTTACGGTCAGAATTAGCAGTGTGGGTGACGATCGGGAAAGTGCTGAGAATAATTTGATCGGTGCAGAACAATTTATCCGTGAAAAGGCTAAAGAATATATTTATGGTGAAGGCCGCGATATTTCTCTAAGTGAAGTTTTGGGACAAATGCTCCGCGAACGAAACATGACGATTGCCACCGCCGAGAGCTGTACGGGCGGGCTCATTGCCAATACGCTGACGGATATTTCCGGAAGCAGTGATTATGTAAACGGCGGAATTGTGGCTTATGCAAACGAAGTTAAAATACTGCAGCTGGAAGTGGATAAAATCGATTTACAACAATATGGAGCGGTCAGTAAACCGGTAGCTCTGCAGATGGCCAAAGGTGTTGCCGAAAAACTGAACAGTTCCATCGGGATTTCAACAACCGGAATTGCCGGCCCCACAGGCGGCACCCCGGAGAAACCGATTGGAACCGTCTGGATCGGATTTTGGTCGCAGGAACGGCACTTTGCAGTGCGAGCCAATCTAACCAAAAATCGTATAATAAATAAAGAACGAAGTGTTATCATAGCTATGGATATTGTGCGACGTTGTTTACTGGATATTGAAATCATGCCCTACGGATTACAACCGGAAAACGCGTGATCCTTCGAAGTTTCATCATCATATCACTGCTGACGGTGTTTTCTACCTCTCATGGCTTTGCCCAGGAATTGGTGCATTCCGATACCCTGAAGCAAGTTCAGGCTGATACGCAATTTGTGCAACACTCCCGGGTAGATGTTACCGAAGCGATACAGGCCTCTAAAAAAGATACGGCTAAGAAAGCAATCAAAATTACTCCCTGGAAATACAGCAAGCCATTGGGTATGACCGAAGTGAGTAATGACAGCCTGTTGCGCTGGCAAATGTGGCCGAACTGGGTGTACCGGATGAATCGTAAAAGCGGAGTCATCAGTTACAGGCTTGGAACATTGGGGCGTACTGATGGTTTATTGATTGAAGGACATGAACCGCGTCATCAATCGCTTTCTATGGGTAATATCAATCTGACAGACCCTGTTACCGGGAGCGTGAACTGGAATTACATACCGCATCACAAGGTCGCAGAATATTATGACCGGGATTTTGGCATTCAGCATGAATCAAACTTCCGATTACGGCAATATTACCTGAACAAACCGGAAAGTCAGCTTAAATATGATGAGAGCAGTTATCAATACCGAAGTCTGGAGTTTATGGTTACCGAAAATTTCTCCCGGAAAACCAATGCGGAACTGAGTTACTGGGACCGGCGTGACGGGCAGGAATATCCCAACAGCACGTTGAGCGGGCGGCAGATATTTGCCCGTTTGTTTCATAACCTTTCCAATGAAACGGCTATCAAAGCGACCTACCTGCAAAATGCTTATGACCTGGGTATGCCTTTCGGGTATCGAATCGGAAGTCTTCTGACCTATAATTTCGACCGATATGCAGCCACGGCCAATCAGTCATCGGCACAATCCAAAGTGCGGGCCAATGTTTTGAGTCTGGGATTGTATAAACGTAAGAAGGGGAAAAAATACGATAATTTTCAGGTGGGATTGACCTATCGAAAAAATAAGCGCACGCTCCGTTATAATGTGGATACTACGGCGTATAATGTAGGAGAATTAAGTGGATATGTGCATAAGTGGTTTGATTTGTCATGGCTCAAGCTGGAAGGGAAGGGAACGGCTTCAAAATTTTTTAATACAGGCGGATCGCAGTCTAGTTTATCCAACGGGGGCTGGGGCTTGTTAAATGGAGAAGGGGCGTTGACTTTTGAACCTTTTGACCGGCTTAAGCTGAATGTGGATGGTAGTGTTGGATATCGAAGTGATAGTTATACTTCCGAATCTCTTTCCAGTCAGCTCAAGCTTCGCGTGCTTCCATTTCTACTGATAAAGGCGAATGCCGCTTTTGGTACACAAATGCCCACGCCCCAGCAATTGAACTGGCAATCCAGAAAGTATTCTGGTACTTCCGGTTTGTCAGGCGAAACCATTGCTTCGGCCGGGGGGTCGGCGGAGCTGGATATTACATCCCATATCAAACTGGGGGTTCGGGGACGTGCAGAGAATATCCAAAATGGAATCATGATGAATGCGGCTGTAGATAGCGTGTTCACCAATATGAGATCCCCCTATCAGTCGCTGATGGGTATAGGATATGCCAGTATTTACACCGACCATCTGGAACTGAATGGGTCGGCCACCTGGCATAAATATACTTCTACCGGGTCAAGTGAATTAATACAAGAATTAAAAGCCGGTCCCGCACGCATCTGGTTTAAAGGATCTGCCTATTTAAAAGGCTATGTACTGAGCCGTGCTGCCTATGTTAAAGGTGGAGTCGCCGGAATGTATTCTCCCAATGGATATCGGGCTTCGCAGTATTTGCCAAGTATGGATATTTGGCAGACGGCAAATACTACCAGAGCCATCCCTCCATTTTATCGTCTCGATGTGGATATATCGGCTCGGGTACGAACCATCATGATTTTATTGCGTTGGGAAAATGTGCTTGACGGAATCAATCAGCTGGGCTACTTTGAAACAGATCCATACCCTATGCCGGGACGGCGTTTTATGTTTGGAATACGGGCATTTTTCAGAAACTAAATTTACGATTGAATTTTAAACTACAAGATAATTTTTAATGAGTGCAGGTTACGTTATAAAAGAAGGATTTTCCGGGATAAAGAGGGCAAGACTGGCCTCCTTAACTTCCATGTTTTCATTATTCGTGGCCGTCTCCCTGTTGGGCATTTTAGCTCGTATATCATATAATGCTTACGATATAGCCAAGTCATTACGTAATTCAGTGGATGTAGAAGTCTTCCTAATGGACGTAAATCGAAGTGAAACCAACAGTATTCGCAATAAGCTGGAAGACCAGTCCATAGTTCAAAAAGTTAATTATATTTCCAAAGATAGCGCCGCAGCAATTTTCAAGAGGCAATTTGGAGCTGATGAAGGATCATCGCTCACCAGCCTCGATTTTTTACCGGCTTCTTTTCGGTTAAAATTAAAAGACGGGGTAAAGATCGATCAGATCAAATCGATGATCAATGAAGTGAAAGCGTATCAGGGGGTCGAAGATGTGAAGTTTAACCAACAGTTGCTTGAGATGCTGCAAGACCGATTTCAAAGCGTGGTCTTTATCGGGGCGGGGGTTGGAATTCTGATCATGCTGGCGGCCTTGATTCTGGTATTTAACACAATTCGTCTGACCATATATGCCAAACGCAACTTAATCAAAGCGATGAAACTGGTGGGAGCTACCAATGGTTTCATCCGACGTCCGTTTTTAATTGAGGGCATGATCCAGGGATTGGTAGCCGGTGTATGTTCTGTTTTACTGATGTATTTCCTATTTCAATATATCTTACCCAAATTTGTACCTCATTTTGGAATTTTAGAATGGCCCTTTGGTAAATGGTATTATTTATCCGGAGTTATTATCCTGTTAGCGATCATCATGGGATATCTCGGTAGCCGCTGGGCCGCTCGAAAATTTATCAAAAAAACTTCTATTGCAGGATAAGAATGTATTTGTTGAAGGTTTAAAATTGGAAAGTTGAAAGTTTGTTTGCTCTCCAAGAGGGCTTTGCAAAAGCACGGTTCTGCAAAGTCCTCTTCCAATTTAGTGTCTATTTTAATGGTGTGAATTATTGGGACGCAGCGCATTCTCCGTGTGCTACATCACAGAGCGACGTAAGGAATCCTGGAATTTGCTAAACTTCTAAACGCTTCAACGCTTCAACGCTTCAACGCTTCAACGCTTCAACGCTTCAACATTTAAACACTTAAACTGCATTACGCTTTGGCCTTGTCTTTGTGCTTATCCTGGAGTTCCGGCCGGCGTTTGCAATTTTGAGGATCTTCGCACACTCCAAAGAAGTGAAGAGAATGTCCAGTAATATGGAAATCATGAATTTTTTCCATCATGCTTTGAATTTCCTGGATGCGCGGATCACAAAATTCCAAAACGGCTCCACATTCTTTACAGATGATATGATCGTGCTGCTGATAGGCATAAGCTCGCTCATAATAATACTGGTTCTTACCAAATTGATGGCGTTGAACCAGCCCACATTCCACTAACAAATCCAAAGTGTTATAAACGGTGGCACGAGAAACCCGCGTACCGGAATTTTTCATATTGAAGTAAATATCATCGGCATCAAAATGCCCGTCAGCGCGGTAAATATCTTCCAACACCATAAATCGCTCCGGGGTTTGACGTTGATTTCGTTCTTTCAAATATGAACGGAATATCTCTTTTACTACATTAATGGTTTCTTCTTTAGCTGGATGAGCCATAAAGTTCGTCTCTGTTTTTAATCAAAAATAAGTACGCAAAAAGTATACATGCGAGCTTTTAAAGAACGCAATATAAGAGTAAATCTTATAAAAATTTAGATGCAATATGAACTTAATGGGTTCATATTCTTATATTCGAAATCTGAAATTTAGTAAAATATTTAGGTTATTAGCATAACGTCCCATTAATAAAAAATATAATCAAGGTTTTCATGCCAACTGTTGTCGCATTTGAAACGCTTACGGAACTGTTTCTAAATCTTATTCAAAAATACAAAAATACAGAGAAAACTGCATTCGCCCGTAAACCGGCTACCGATTCAGATTATGTTCCGATTTACTGGGATAAAG
>Ga0209918_1002060_pt1 | contig 9909 bp, 11 predicted proteins | sample SalPonD_shore_MG_FD_185712 | JGI IMG/M metagenome (GOLD analysis project Ga0209918, IMG submission 185712) | Salt pond soil microbial communities from South San Francisco under conditions of wetland restoration - Salt Pond MetaG... | ecosystem: Environmental > Aquatic > Marine > Intertidal zone >...
CCCAGGCGATGGCGAAGAAGGCTATCCCGAGCGGTATCCAGAGCGAGAGGATCGTGAAGAGTTGCGTTTGCATCTCCGCGGCGGTCGTCCCCCCGACGGAGGCGCCGCTGTTCATCGTCCGCATGAGTGACCCCGGGCCGAGGAGTTCGCCCACGAGGTAGTGCATCGTATAGGCAAAGATCCACAACGACGAGAGAACGACGTAGCGGTTGACGCGACTCATCGATTATGGGACCCTCCGGGAGTAGACGGCATAGGCGAGTAGTCCGAAGACGCCGATGCCGAGAAAGATCAGCGGGAGGTGCTGCCCGATAGTCCAGAGCCAGTCGGTGCCGTTCTGCCAGGTGGTGCCGGAGACGGCGGCCGTATCCCGCGTGTGCAGTTCCGTGCCGACCTTCGTGACGAAGATCCAGAACAGGACGGCGCCGGCCATGAGGCTGACGATGAACTCCGCGATGGCGACGGTCTGCCCGCGGTCCTGTCGGTAGTACTCACGCGAGAGGCGGTCACGGATTCGGTGCATCGGCCCCCGCCAGTCCATCAGATCAACTCCGATAGCTTCCGCCGGGCCGTCTTCCTGGATTGTTCTCCCGCGATAGGTGGAGGCCCGCCGGCGTTTCCACCGTCGCCAAGGAAGTCAAGCGGGGGACGGTCCGATTGCTGACTGCCGCCACCACCATCGAATAGGTCGAAGCCGCCCGTTGGCTGTTCCTTCTTGGAACGCCCCTTCGACCGCTTACTCTTCGACTTCGAGCGGCCACTGCCCCCCTCACCGAGCCCGAAGAAATCAAAGCCCGCGGACTGTCGCCGCCCGCCCTGCCGCTTGCCGCCCTTCGACGACTCAGCCGACCGGGCGAAGAAGTCGAGAGCGTCCGCGTGGCCGGTATCCTGGCGGCCGTTCTTGGACCGCTTGGCCTTGGCCTCCGAGCGGCCGCCGCTGCCACCACGCCCGAGTGGATTGCGGAAGATCGAATGAATCCCTTTGAGCCCAAGGTCGACGCCGTGCTCGGGGCGGGGCTCTCGGGGCTCGGCACGGGGGCTCAGGAACGGCGACATAGGCGAGTCGGGTGGCGGTGTGAACGTCGGTGGAGAAGATGGCCCACTCGGTGATGAGGGCGAACCGGGAGGCGGAGAAGACGGGGACGATGGCGACCCTGGGGACATCGGCGGAGAAGATGGCCCACTCGGTGATGAGGGCGAACCGGGAGGTGGAGACGACGGGGACGACGGCGACCCTGGGATCGGGCTTGGTGAGGGTGACGGAGATGCACCGGGTGAGGGGCTAACGATCGAATCCAGTGGGGAGGGCGACGGCGATGTACCCGATGGGCTCGGACTCGGCGAGTTGATGGGGGCGATACTGAACGGCGAGGGCGACTCGGTGGCAGGGCTGCTGCTGAAGCTTTGACTTGGCCGTTCGCTCCCGCCGAAGAGCCCGCCAGCGCCGCCAATGCCACCGAATGCGGAGATGTATTGCGTCGACGTGAGCCCCGGACTGGCGCCGGTATAATCACCCATACTCGCATACGACTCCATGATACCTCTCCCGGTCGCCGTCGCGGTCTCTCCACCGCCAGCGATGCTGCCGAGGGCGGGACTCTCCCCGGCCGAACGTCGGCCGAAGAGGTCGAGCGGGAGGATTTCACCACTCTCCAGTTTTACGGCGACGGAACCGCGCTTTACAAACACTGACTCGCGGGCGAAGATCGCTTCGAGCTCTGGCGTGCGCGAGCCTGGCGGTCGCACGTACGCCGTCCCAGGCTTCGCCTCACCGGTCAAGAACTGATAGCCGCTCGTCGACTGCTGCGGCCGAACCTTGAATCCTTCCCCCTTCGACTCGGCGAGGCCTTTCGCCTGCCCGCGCCCGAGTCCTTCGGCGACCACCTCACCTGCGGGGTTTCGAACTTCGTACCCGGCGCCAGTCGCCCACCCGGGCATGCCCTCGATCCTATCGCCAGGGAATCCCGCGAACCGATCCGGCTTCATGCGGAGATTCGGTCGGGAGGGGAACAGCCGATCGAGTAGACTGGCCGTGGCGCCACTCTCCCCGCCGACCACCGTGTTTCGAAGCCCAATCTTCGATGCTGGCGAGCTGACGAACAGGCCAGGGAGTTCACTTGCGCCTTCGCCCACGGTAAGGGCGTCACCCAACTTCGTCGATGTCGAGTGATAGAGCGCCCTAGTAGTACCGAGGATATCTGCCACCGGTTCCGGTGTGTTCGCTTTCGACCGAGCCGAGAGTTCGCCGACTGCGCGCCCGGTCCGCTCGAACACTGATGTTTTAAACTTCGGTGAGGCCGTTTCACCGGTTATCGCACTCTCCGGGATCGTCGCTTCGGTCCCGACCGTCGCCCGGTAGCCGCGAGAGAAGGCAGGAACTGACTCCACGGCCAGGGAGCCACCGAGCAGGACAGCCGTCTCTCCGGGGTGCTTGGCCGCAGATTCGGCGAACCGGCCGGCGCCCGTCCCGAGGAGATTAGCGAACCCGCCGGACTGTACGGTCGGCGAGGTCGACCCTCGCGTCCCGACCCCCGGCTCGGTAAGGTCTGTCGCCGCGGTGACGGGGAACTCAAGCGCCGCACCCACGCCCGCACCACCGAACTCGAAGAACCCGCCCAGGATATCACCGGGGTACGACCCGAGTTCGTCACCTCCGATAGTCGGCCCCATGCCGGCGGTCGGCGAGCCCGACTTGATGGCGTGGCCGATATCGAATAGCCCACGCTCGACGAACTCGCCGCCTTCGAACGCCAGCGCACCAGTCTGTTTCCTCGTGGGGAGACTGCCGGCCATTAGGGCGTCGAACCCCGCCTGAGCGCGCTTGGCGTAGACCTTCTCTCGGTTTTCTCTGGCAAGCAACCCAGACCCTTTTTTATAGGGTACCCCATTTTTGTCGAACGTGATCTCTGACGGGCGAACGCCATTGTACTCGGCGATCAGCCGTTTGTATTCCTTGTTTGAAATAGCACCTGCGGGCAGTGAGCTTTTTGGCGGTTGGTCGAGTTTCCTCCCTCTCGAATTTGTCACCATCCCCACGTGCGGCGAGACCTGGGTTAGGGTCTGCTCGGCGACGGTTCCAAGGACATCGGAGAGTCCGGCTTCCACCGCCGCTCCCGCGCTGCCGGCGTAGGCGCCCGGCGTCTTCGCGCGTGGATTTCGCTCCCGACCGAGAAGCCGATCCTCAAAGGATTGCGAATCATAAGCGTTAGCGGTCGCACCCGACTCCGGGACGCTCTCCCGGAAGTTGAGGATGCTTGAACGCACATCCGATCGAATCGCGCCCGGGAGTTCGCCGGGCGTCACCGGTTCGTTCCCCGGTGCGCGCTCAATCGGTCCGGTCGCTATCGGCGATAGTTCGCCCGTCGGCGCGGGCGTGTTGGCAATATCTTCAAACGCCGCCGAGAGCAGTGTGGAAACGTTGATGGGGTGTGGCTTTGGCTTCCCAGCGTGTGCCTCTCGAAAGCCGACTATCGCGCCCGGGAGTTCGCCGGGCGTCACCGGTTCGTTCCCCGGTGCGCGCTCAATCGGTCCGGTCGCTATCGGCGATAGTTCGCCCGTCGGCGCCGGTGTGTTGGCAATATCTTCAAACGCCGCCGAGAGCAGTGTGGAAACGTTGATGGGGTGTGGCTTTGGCTTCCCAGCGTGTGCCTCTCGAAAGCCGACTATCGCGTCCGCAGTGGCCGATGCGCCGCTTTCGAGGAGATTAGAAACGATTACCGGATGGCCTTCGGGCGCTTCGGTGTGCGACTGCCGGAAGTTGAGGATGCTTGAACGCACATCCGACCGAATCGCACCCGGAAGTTCACCGAGCGTCACCGGTTCGTTCCCCGGTGCGCGCTCAATCGGTCCGGTCGCTATCGGCGACAGTTCGCCCGTCGGCGCCGGCGTGTTGGCGATATCTTTAAACGCCGCATTCAACCACCCTCCGATATTGAAGCCGGCCGGCCGGCGCTCACGATCCGGGACCGTAACACCAAGCGGTGTCGTTCCCATGCCGATGGTATGGACACCAGTGGGGGTCGTTGACCCACCATTCAAGCCACCCCCCGATATCTTGTTTTCAGGTACGACCGTCGACTGGCCCGATGTACCCCTATTCACCCCCTGTCCGTAGCCCTTACTCGAATACTGTCCGAAATCAAAGGGCCCAACCGCAATCGGGTTATTCTTCACTTGAGTACGTATCGGCGACTCGCCCATCATCAAGGGCGCGAACGGCTGCTTGGGAGCGCCCTGACCGTACCCAGCCGTGGAGTACTGGCCGAAATCGAACGGTCCGTATTCCGTGGGTGCATTCTTTGCACGATTTCGCGCCTCTGCCAGGCCCATCTTCGACGCGAACGACTGCCCGCTCGCTTGCGACGGTCCCGTTGGTTTGTTCTGCATCGCGCCCTGCGTCGCTTGCTGATTCGCAAACATATCCGAGGCGGCCTTGGAGAATGCCACGGGAATCGTCAGTTGGCCCTGATTGACCGAGACCTTGTACCCGCCGGGAGTGACCTTGGTGATATCGGTGGCGGGATTGAATTGGTTGATATCCAACCCGGAGCGATAGACGGCTCTCGCGGCGAGCTTCCGACGGCCGGATTCCCCAATCGAAATCTGCCCCGTGTTGGGATTCAACTGGTAGTCGGCAGGCTTGAGGATTCCCCGGTCGACTAGCGATTGATTGTGGACTGAATAGCGGACCTGTCTGCGCTGGGATTCGTTTAACTCGTTGTACGATTTATTCGGGTTGGGTAACGCCTTGATCCCCGGCGGTTGTGATGTCGGGCTGCCTTCCTTTGGCGGTGGTGTCGCGGCGCCGCCTGACGTCGCCTTACCGTTCGAACCTGACCGTCCGGTATCTCTGGTTATCGTTCCGCCTCCGAAGGCACCGGTCTGTTCGCCGGGTTTGTTCGGATTGATGTCGATTGGGCTCGCCCGCCCGCCCGAGGATGACCCCCCCGAACTCCCGCCGCCACCGCTGGAACTCCCGCCGGAAGAACTGCCGCCACCAGACGAAGACCCCCCCGAACTCCCGCCGCCACCGCTGGAACCCCCACCGGAAGAACTGCCGCCACCAGACGAAGACCCCGACCCCCCAGTCTGATGGAACGTATAGTGTGGGTTATCGACGCTGCCGGAGAGGGTGAAATAGCCCGACTCGCCCTCCGGCGTTATTGGCTCTGAACTGCCCCCGTCGGACGACCCGCCGCTATCGCCACCGATCGTATCGCCGCCCCCATTTAGAAGCGCCATTGCTATCGCCTCCCGCCAAGTGACCACCGGTCAGCCTCGGCCGCCTCTTCGGGCCGCATCAGTTCGATGGGCTCAGTCAGCGCGAGGTAGAGGCACACGACGCCGAAGATGGCACCCCACAACGCCAGCCACGGGTACGTTTTCGTCGTGGTGATCCCACCCGTGATGACCTCGACGTTGAACGAGCCCAGCGAGAACAGGCCCCACGAGAACAGCCCGATGACGCTGAACAGTGTCGAGCGGTCTTTCTCGGGGGTCGTACTCGCGATATACGTCGCGATGAACGCGAGCGTGCCGACGAACAGGAGCGTGAGTTGGATCATGGGTTTGGGTTTGAGTATGGTTTGGTTGTACCGAAATCGTGACTTACCGCCCGCCACCGCCCTGGAAGAGGGCGAACGCTCCGCCGACGACGGCCACGGCGAGCGCGAAGGGCCACGCGAGCGAGGCGAGGCGAGCGCCGCCGTTGAAGACCGCCGTCGACGTGTTGAACGCCGGTCGTGCCGTCGAGTTATTGGCGAGCGAGTTGTCTACGTGCTGGGTCTGCTCGGACAGCATAGCGAACCCGAGCAGGGCAATCGAACCGACCAAGACGAGGAGCACCGCGAGTCGCATTGGGATTGGCGTCGACAGCGCGAGCGCGCGTTAGCGCCCTCCCATGCCACCGCCACTACCTCGGACGCTCGTGAGGTAGTAGATGATGACGGCGAGGAACGCAGCCAGGAGCGCCAGCCCGATGAAGCCGAACATGTCGCCCATGGTCCCCTGGAAGCTCACACTGGCGTTGTAGAACGGGTCAGCAGGGGCACCAGCACCGGATGCGTTCGCCGGGTTGAGCGCAGTCTGCGTGATCGTCTGGCTCATGATGTTGATGCCGACGAAGACGACGGCACCAACGATGATGAGCGCGATAGCCACGCCGACGATGTCGGACTGAGCGCGATCTCTGCTCGCGCACATCTGCCGATGCGCTTCGTGTGGGTCGTACAGCTGGACGAGATCCACGGCCTCGGCGAACAGGCCGGTGAAGGCCTGTAGCATCGCGAGCACCGCGACGTAGCCAGCCGTGAGCCGTCGAATCATTGGCCTATCGCCCGAAGCCACTGCCGCCCCCACGAACGCTCGTGAGGTAGTAGATGATGACGGCGAGGAACGCGGCCAGGAGCGCCAGCCCGATGAAGCCGAACATGTCGCCCATGGTCGTCTGGAAGCTCTGACTCGCGTTATACAGCGGGTCACCAGCGGTGAGAGCCGTCTGGCTGACCGTCTGACTCATGATGTTAATGCCGACGAAGACGACGGCACCAACGACGATGAGCGCGATTGCCACGCCGACGATGTCGGACTGAGCGCGGTCGGCACGCTGGCTGGCGAGGACGTCGAGTGCGCCAACCGTCCCATGCGCGTCGTGGAGCGCCCAGGCTTCGTCGAGCCACGCCTTGAGTTTGGAGATCGGTGCGAGCGCCACGAGGAGTAGCGCCATGAACTTGGTCTGGATGCGTTCGTGCATCATCTAAGCCAGATGTGCGGGATGTATAAATATGGTGTAGACCTTTCACATTCGATATCTGGTGTACAATATTGCACTTTATTGTACGATTTAGCCGCCATATGCTGTTTTGGGCGTCTAGTGAACATTTTTGTACGTTGCGTGCCAAGTGCCTATACAGAATGGTGAGAGAAACCGTCAAGACAGGCCTCGACCCAGACGATCACGAAGAGTTTGCTGATTTTCGCGACGAAAGGAAGATCACATCTGCCGAAGCGGGACGGCGACTCATTCGGGCGGGGCTCAAACAGAAACAGTCCGACGAAGCGGCGACAGATGGCGGATACGTCGCCAATTCACACGTCGCCCACCCAGATTCACTGTTGTATCAGACCGGACTTGGCGTTCTCGCGGCGGGCATTCTCCTTCTCGGCGTTAATCTGTTCATCTCCCCGGGACCGCAGGTTTACGCGATGGTCGTTCTCCTCGGCGGCGGCTCCTGCGTGCTCATCGCCGAGATATTCGAGCGATATGGTGGGGGTGAGTGACGCATGGCTGAGAAGCGAACGATCACGAACGAAGCATTATACATGGAACTCCGGAGGCATCACCGGAGAATGACGGCTCTCGGCGCGTCGGTGCTTTTAGGTGTGGCTTGGGCTGCCTTCTTCGGGAAATATGGTGGGTGGATCGGGGGCATCGGTCCGTTAGTGATGGCTCTTGAGCTAATCCTATTCACTGACGCACTCCAAACTGGGCGGTTCCACCGACACTTCTCCCGATTGTTATCGTTCGCGGGTGGCGAGATGGAGGACGCCGAACCCGCGATAGCGGACCGGCTGGGCCTATCTGAAGAGGTGAGCGACGCGTGAGCCAAGCCAACGGCGAATCGGCGGCTGAGAGCGCAGGGATGGAGTACGAAGAGTACGAGGCGCACGCAGAGAACCTGTCTCAGCCACCGGAAGACCCACAGACGTCGCTACTCCGAACGGCGACGGAGACCGAACTCGAAACCCGGTCGAGGGCGCTGCGAAACCTCCGCGCAAAAGACCTTCCGCTGGCGAATCTCAAAGAAGCCGACGTCAGCGAGGGGCGATGGCTAATCGAGATTTACCTCCTTCGTGACGCTATTGACTACCCGCACGCGGGGAGTTCGGCCATCGGTCCGATGCGGGTGTGGGCCAGTGGGGGGAGCGAGTTGGCCGAGTGGCCGGTCGACGCCGACGAGCGGAACGAGAACGAGCAGTACGGATGGGGTGCCTACACGCGGCTCACTCGCGGTGAGGGGTTCAAACAACAGGAAACCGTCGGGAAGTCGATCAAGGAATCCGTGCTCCGGCGGGCCGACGAGATGGCGTCTAAGACTGGGTTCCTCGGGAGGAAGAAGCGGTGAGCGGCGGCGGAGAGCCACCCGACGACGGCCAAGAACCGCGAAAGGTCGAGGACGCTGGCGAGGTAAACAAGCTTGAGCGGCTTCGCGCTATCCACCGTCGCTGGGAGGAGGCGATGGAGCGGGGGACGGAAGCCAAGGACGCGGCGATGAACGGCGCGGACGAAGCGTCCTGTCGAAAGCATTACCGCGTCGGGGTCGAGAACCTGCTTACCGAACTCTGTTCACTCGGCGAAGATGCCGGGGCTAACTCACCCTGGCACACGGCCAACCTCGGTACCGTCATTATCGAGCCCCCGCCCGCAATTGGCCGCGAGCTACAGACCGGCGGGAACCGGCTGCTCGCGCCCCCACCGAAGCCGAAACGGCACGTCGTGGCGGGTCTGAAAGGGTATCTCGAAACAGACTGGCCGATTTCGGCGACGTTCCGGCTCGTCACCGGGACGCCTCGAACCCCGACCGAGACCGTCGAGACGGTCGAACGCGGCCCACCGATTGGGGTGAGCGACCGGGCGATGCAGGCCGCTCGCCGGTTCATGACGGCTAACGGGATCGACTTCGACCTGCACGAGGACCAGCATCGGGCGGTTATCACCGAGGATCTGATGAAGGAGGTGGAAGAATGGCGCAAGCAGAACATCAAGTAAATAATGGTGTTGTGGCGGCGGACATCGCCGCGAACATCGACGCCGGACCGATGACTCAGTGGGCTCGCTATCCGGGGTTGGCCCAATCGAAACTATTCGATGAGTACGCTAACCGGCTCGTCGCGGGACGTGACATGCACGTCATTATCACCGCAAGTTCCGAGACTGGCGTCGGGAAGACGACGTTAGCGGTCACTTTGGCACTCCTCTGGGATCAGCACTATTGGACCGCGGATAAGGCAGCCGTGGCGAGCGCGGCCGAATATACGAAGCTCTATGATGAAGTGCCAGAAGGGTCCGTGCTCATTCTCGACGAGGCCGAGATTGCGGCCGACACCCGACGCGGGACGTCGAAGGGGAACGTTGAGTTGAGCCAAGCCTTCGCCGGGAAGCGATATCGGCAGGTGTTCGGGATGCTGACCGCGCCAAGCAAGGGCTGGGTCGATAAACGCCTCGGCGCCGACGCCGCCGACTATTGGATACAGGCACAGGAAACCGACCGCGGGCGGCCCAAGGGCGAGGCCATCGTCTATCGCCTCAAGTCAAACGAGCACTACCAGACGGACTACACGAAACGGCACGAAATGATCGAGTGGCCCAGGCTGGACACACATCCCGCGTTCAAGGAGTTAGATAGGCGAAAGAAGGAACGGTTGAGCGGCAAGCACTCTTCGCCGTACATCCACCGCGACGACGTTAACGAGATGAAAAAGAACTGGTGGAATAAGGCCACCAACATGGCCCGATACCACATCGTAAAAGCGATGGTTGCGAACGGGATCACGCAGACGAAGACGGCAGATATCCTTCAAGCGGCGGAGCACGTCGAAGGGCTTAGCCAACAGCGTGTGTCTCAGTTCGTCAATAGCGAGTCCTTCGAGGAGGTCTACTCATCATGATTCCGTTAGTGAACCGAAGTCCCAAACCAGTAGACAGCATAGCGGTTACAGGCTACCAACAAGCTGAGGTACGGCTACATATACAGTTATCGCGCATTAGGGAGAAAGTCGGCCGTCGATTGGTAGTGACGCCCGGGGGCCAAGCATGGGTCTAATCCGCCCGCTTGCCGCGGTGCTCGTCGTCCTCGTCCTGTTGGGCGTGTCGTGGATGTTCCTCGGGCTACTCGCGACCACGTTATTCGT